>JAABUL010008533.1_pt1 | contig 10368 bp, 12 predicted proteins | sample 5559151 | NCBI WGS metagenome assembly JAABUL01 (sample SAMN10711876, study PRJNA513368) | rock metagenome | isolation source: Antarctica rocks | place: Antarctica: Victoria Land, Pudding Butte sud | reverse complement strand
ACCAGTGGAGAGTATGCCTCGCAGATGACGTCGCGTTTCTGGCACCAGTCCACGATATCAGGCCTGGTCAGCCAAGGGTGAAGCTCCCACTGGCCGACACTGATCTTCCCACCTTTACCTTCACCCTCCTGGCTCTCGAGCTCTTTGATGTAGGTCTCCAGTTCGTTAAGGTGATGAACACCGTAATTAGAAACACCGATAGAGCGGATCTTGCCGGCTTCTTGGGCTTCTACAAGTGCTCGCCATGCTCCGTTCCGGCCTTCCTTGCCGCCATATGGGGCGTGTATCAGATACCTGTATCATTGTTTTTAGGAACTCCGGGACTGTAAAGAAGATAAGAGAGCTTTACAAGTCTATGTAATCCAGACCCGTCTGCTTGAAGCTTGATTCGATCGAGGCCTTCGCGCTCTCGTAGCCCAAGGAACGTGGAGGGACCTTCGTCGTGAAGAAGATCTGGCTTCGAGGGAGTCCGAACTTGTGGATAGCTTCGGCGCATGGAGCTTCATTACGGTACACTCTGGCCGAGTCCACCTTACCTCTCTAAGTCCAGCTCACAGTATTTGGCTCCTGGATTGAGACTTACATGCCTATATCCTGTCTTGAAAGCATGCTGTGTCACATCTTCTGCCACATTGGCCGGACTGGAAGACGATTAGGTCTTCGCGGGAGCTCAGGTCAGAGATGACATATTTACGTTTGATAGACCTTTGAAGATATTTGAGTCAGTCACGCCAGGATAGGAAAAATGTAAAGAAAGGCTTTCGCGTTAGCTTTAGCATTGCCACCACTCCTACAGCATCGACCAGAGTGTATCGGGAAAACAACTTGATCAAATGGTTTTACGTACACCAAAGCCAAGAACGGGGATTTCGTAACCGCAAAGCATACGGTATCTCGAGTCTTGCGTGACTGCCTTCGCCATACTTGCTGAGGAAAAAGCACGGGCTCTTAACGCAGGAGAAACTCTGAAATGACTTCTGAACAGATTTCGTTTCAATGGCGCATTCATACCGTTCGGGTTGTAGACTTGAAAGAGGGAATATGTCAGTCAGGTACAGAGTAATCCGAGTGAATCCCTCGGAAGCCTTATCGATAAAGTTCGGCATGTAGACTTCAACACCTCGTCGACTTCTGAATTACTTCAATCTTCCAGTATCTCCCATTATCGTACATTCGAGAAGAAGAAAGGCTCCCAACGTGACTAACCTCAAAGCTCCGAAATCCGCAATACCTTAGCCAGAGGAAAGGCAAAGCAAAGCAGGCCTCCGTACTCCGTAAACCATGCGTCTCGTCAAACAAGCGATCGAGCGCGATGGCTCTGGGACAATCACCCTCTGTCCCGAAGAACCAGAAGATATGTGGTTCACCTACAACCTCATCCGCCCCACCGACACCCTCCGTGCTTCAGCCCTCCGCCGTGTAAGCACCGAATCCTCCACTGGATCAACCTCCTCCACCCGAATCCACACAACCCTCACCATCCGCGTTGCAGGCTCGGACTTCGATCCTCAAAGCGCGCAGCTGCATGTGTCAGGCAGGATAGCCGAGGAAACCAAATATACGAAAGTGGGGCAGTATCACACGCTTGACCTTGAACTCAATCGCAATTTCACTCTCGAGAAAGCAGAAGGTTGGGATAGTGTTGCGAGAGATTTAGTGAGAGAAGCGTGCAATCCGGTCAAGAGCTCGGAAGCGTGGGCGGTGGTGATGGAGGAGGGTCTGGCGAATCTATGTGTTCTGACTGGGTCGAGGACCGTGTTGAGGCAGAGGATCGAAGGGAAGGTACCGCGGAAACGAGGAGGATTAGCGCAGGGAGATCATGATAAGGGGATGGGGAAGTTCTTTCAGACGGTCTTGGATACATTACTACGGCAGATTGATCTGACGGAGTCGAAACCAATATTGCTGGCAAGTCCGGGCTACACGGCGCACAACTTTCAGAAATTCATCATTGAGGCTGCAACAAGGACGGGGAACAAGGCGCTTTTAGCTCAAAAGGCGAACTTCTTGCTTGTGCACTCCAGCTCGGGCCACCTCTACGCACTAAATGAAATACTAAGCTCACCCGAGGTACTGATGAAATTGAAGGATACCAAGTACGCACGAGAGACGAATTTGATGGACAACTTCATGACGATGTTACGAAAGGATGACGGCAGAGCTTGGTATGGGCCTCGAGAGGTAGAGCAAGCTGCGGAGCAAGGTGCACTTGGCCGAGGAGGCGGTGTGCTGCTGATATCGAACGCATTGTTCCGAGCGCAAGATGTGAGTGTTCGCAGGCGGTGGGTGGAGCTGGTGGACAAGGTTAGGGATGTGGAAGGAGGCGAGGTGAGGGTGCTCAGCAGTGAGCATGAGAGTGGAAAGAAGCTGGAAGGGCTGGGTGGCATTGCGGCCATTCTGACCTTTCCGCTCAATGACCTTGACGAAGGCGATGAAGGCGATGAAGGCGAAGACGACCACATAGACGGGGCGACGAATAGCAATCAAAACGATGTGCGAATATGACTGGCTTCCCTAAGACTTGCATTTCTTTGGGTGAAGATATAGTCAAGTCTCCTCAAGTCCCTATGGGATTAACTGGTTGTTGCCAAGCACGATTCTCCCAAATCACTCGTCAGTCTGCAAACTTCGTTCAATGGAGTGCCTGGGCTCGCGGATCCCAATATCTGAGATCTATCAGTGTTGAAAAGCGTCCCTGAGGCACCGACCCCAGGCGATGTGACCTCACCATGTCAGTGTCCTCATCTTGATACGCCAAGCGTCAAGGTCGTCCAAAGACCTAGTATGGCACCAGCTAAAGGAAACATCCCCCTAGCTAGATTATGCGTAGCCCACAAGTCTAAGAGCTCCTTTGCAGATTTCTCCCTGGGATCTTCATTTTCCGCAATCATTTCCTCTGCGCTCAAAGCTCTGGCATCTGCTGCTTTCCTCATCAATTTGTTGTTGGTTGGAACCATGGCTATAAGAGTATATGGAACGATCCCAATTGTCAATAGCGCTGACAGAGCGTAGAGCTCGGCGCTGGGATGATTCAGAGTCCCATAGAACTTATAGCTCAGGAAGCTGAACGCTAATGCTGAGGCGGCCGCCAAAGGCGGTGCTGCTTTACTACCACGGTCATACAGGTTCTTCCACTGAAGTGCGACGAGAGAATTTGGTGCCAGCAGGAGTGGAGGAACACAGAAAGCAGATATGGCGGTGCATGCCCCTGATCAATTCGTCAGTAAGACTCAGCTACTTATAGCTGTATCGAAATACCAGCCAAGAATGCAGAGCCTGTGAGGCCTAATAGTTGAGCGGTTTGGATCGAGGATGGCATTGTCGGTGACATCGATTGTGGAACAACAGCCGCTGATGGAAGGACAATAAGGGCAGAAACGATAAGAATCAGTCCTCAGCGCATACGTATCCACGTATTGTACTTCTAGTGGTCTGCCTGACATACAAGAAGATGTAGTGTAGACCGTCTCGTCTCCTCCTGGCTCCGGTGTGGTAATTCGACACAAAATAAAGGTATGGCGGGGTCGAAGAACGACCGTTTCGTACTTTAGGTTTAGGTTTAGATAAAGCAATTAGTATGTGTCGAATGCCCCCTGATCTAACAATGTCTTAGCGTCATATCCGAACATGTTTGACAACAATTTCTCCAAGCGCCTTGGGCCAGATTCTGCGACACGACAATCCTGTATGACAGCTGAGTTGCTGCCTGTCACATCGACGGACTTTGATTGTGGTGGGCACACCGTTGACCACCAACCAAAATTCCTGAGCGCTTAGCAAGTCGAGATGGTGAACATGAACATTTTCCGAATATTGGGAGATCTATCTCATACAGCTTCGAAATGTATACTCATTTGGGCGATACACAGCAACCAGAGCGCAGAAGGTTGGTACTTCCGAACATTCTGCGGGCATGAGTTTACTGACGAATCGTAATCTCAGGAGTCTCACTGATCACTCAAGTCCTCTACGCTGTCGTCTTCTGCACCCGCTATGTCGACCTCTTCTGGGAATCGCCAGCTGCCGCAATATGGAACTTCGTGCTCAAGAACTTCTACATTATCTCCTCGATTTACATTGTCTTAATCATGCTCAGACTATTTCCGCGAACAAGGGAAAGAGAACAGTCTTGGAAACTCGGAGGCATTTGCGCCGTGGGCGCGCTGGTTGGAGCGCCCTTCGTCACACTCATATTCAGAAGACGAACGACAAACTTCACAGAGGTAGGGTTTAGATTAGAAGCATGGAAGGCGTCGCGCTAATTCCGGCAAGATTCTCTGGGCATTCTCCATTATCCTGGAATCTGTTTGTGTACTCCCACAACTGCTCCTACTACGCCAAACGACTGTACCTACCGTGATTGATTCTTTCTACCTTGTCACGCTTGGCTCTTATCGAGCATTTTACATCTTGAATTGGATCTTGCGCGGTATCATGGAATATCATTTCGCCCCAATCCCCGTAATATTCGGATTGATTCAAACAGCTTTCTACCTCGACTTTGCTTGGGTGTACTGGACAAGACAACGGGTCAAATTACGCAATGGTGGGGTCGTTGATTCAGATGATCTCAGTCGTGGCTGGCTGGTGACCCATGTACTAGGAAAAGGGCGCGATAGCGTTGACGAAGAAGATGGGCAAGCACAAGGCAGACCACAAGGCGGCGCCACCAAGTCCGGAAGGGGTAAATGGGGAACGAGGGGTGTGTCAATCTCTGCAGACGACCAAGTTTCGGACTCGCACCAGGATAGTCTAGGGGATGATGGTGCAGAGATTGGAAACCGTGAAGAAGTACTATCACCAGGAGGTGGGGCAAAACGCATGAACAATGTGATATCGGACGGCTCAGAATGGCGAAATGCAAGCGAATGATATCCTTACACTACCAACGGAGGCTGGCAGGCAACAACTTACCAGGTTCTGAGTGGTGCTGGTAGCTTTGCAGAGAAGGCACTTTCTCATCACCTGCATACAACAACCCATCCGAACAGGCCATGTTAACTTCCCCAGCGAAAGGATCGCCTGGACGCACCCACGACCCGTTGACAGCATCGTCTCTAAGCTCACCATACCTTTCTCAATAGCATCAGATTGCTTCTTACAACGTACAGAGCCTCCGAGCTCACGATGCTTCCACACCTCGCTGAAGCACTTCCATGTGCATGAAATGCTATAATATGCAAATAATCGCATAGGTGGTCGGTGCTTCGCGGCCTGCACTATATCGGAAACGTGACAATGACGGCATGCATGCTGGCCTCGGATGGTCCGACAGGCCTCCTCACTCTGACACGTGGTTATGCGGGTGAAGCGGTAGGGTCAGCAGAGATCAGAGTGAAAATTCGGAAATTCGGAGGAATCATAGGCAGCATCGAGGGATTTTCTGTCAGGTACGGTTTCAGATGTTACACAGCCTTTGGGTGGTGTGTTGCCTCATCAGGTTGGTGAAAGGTCAGCGTTATTTGAAACGGACGATTAGACGCGGTAGCAGCAACGGAGACCAAACTGAAACAGGGGTGTAAAGAAAATGGAGCAAAGCCAAGATCCCGGCTTTCGGCTGAATCTGGTTGCGGTCAACGAAATAGCCCAAAGGAGTACCTTATGCTTGTGTTCCATTTGTACCTTGTTGATCACGCTCGCTTGGAATAGACTCTTGCCAGATGTACTATACTTGCAGTTATTTTGCAGCCCGGCGTCTCTAAGCGGCCAAAGGGAGGTTTCCTAAAGTATGCTAATAACAGCTAAATCCACAGACTTGGTTCTTTAGACGCCGGCCCCCTCGTCTAGCCGAGTCCGCTTAGTGCGAGAGATACTGACCCAAGGGAAGTCGATCCATGCAGCTAAGGTAGTCCTTTACAAGAGCACCACTTTTGGGTCACCAACAGCGACCACTAAACCTCATGTGGTCAAACGACACTTCAAGATCTTCGATGAATCAGGAGACAGCTCCATATTCGCATCGTGGACTCGTGCAGTTGGCCACGTCCGAATCAACCTCACGAAACGCCGTGTCAGCCCAAGCCGTTTGATGAACAGAAAATACCGACGAACCTTGGCCGGACGAAAGCTTGCTTACTGGTGAGATTCACGTGGTTTACGAGCCCACACTCGCCGTTCGGGTGAGACCGATCGCTACCAAACACAAGGCGTCTTCACATTCACCCAGAAAAACCAATCTACATGCCAAAGCGAGAAATACAGATAGCATATCCAGAGTGGGCCAAGCAGGAATGATTCGGACCTTGCAAAGTCCACGACCTACTACAGCAATCATATTGATGATGCTGATACTGCCAACCTGACCAGGAAGTGTCTGATGCTTCTCTACAACCTACAGCGGCGTAGCTCCTTTCGCTCAATGTCGGTCGCAATCGGCATGCGAGAACACCAGGTTTTCGCCATTCTAGCTATCGATGTGCCCTTTTCAGACTACAGCAGGTTCATTTTCGAACTTTGCACAATACGAACAGAACGGTCTTTTCAGAGCATCCGACCACGGATGTCAACTTTCCGCGGCGCCAGTGGATAACGAGCGATCCCAGCACCGAGATCCAGTGTCAGCGGTAGCATCCGAAGATTGCGAGCTTGCAAATGGCCAGAAGTGCCTTGCGAATGCTATCTAAAATTTCACCAGCGCTTAAGCATTCCTCTTTGGGCTTCCCGTCCATCTCGGCCTCATTGCTTGCATTGATCATAATTATACCCATAAAGTGCACCAAATTAGTGCACCTCTTGCTTGTATGATTTCGGTCTAGGTACTCGCTCGTAGCAGTACTATCTCTGTCTCATCCTTCGCACATTTTAGCCTCGCACGCTACAGGAACCTTACCAAATTTGTGAAACACACCCAGCCCAGCATGGTCCGAAGCACGCACCACGCGCTAGCCACGATGGCCGTGATTACGATTATCATATATCAGTCTAGCTGCAAGGTACACGACAATCATCTCAGCAGACCTGACCGCAGCACTATTCCGGTACTGTCATCTTGTTATTTGAACCCTTTCAAAACTTTCCTACAATCCTCCGGTGGTGTCTCGTTACACACAGCCTCCAGTTCCTGCATATTACACCCCTCTCTTTCTCGCCTGCTTCCCATTTCGCTTGACCTGCATGAAGGTCACCGCCCCAGGCCACCTGTCTGACCACACTTTTGGCTTGCAATTTTCCCTCATACCATGAGAACCTTTTCATAGGTTCCTACCACCTGTCGACTCAATTTCTGATCGGAATCCTTCAACTTTGCCTTTTCGATCATATATTATACCACTCTATGCCTTTGGAACAATTCTACGGCGGTTCCGGTGTAGAGATCCTCTATCCCAATCACATGATGAATAGTCATTTACAACCATTCTCTGAACCAGAATGGAATCCCGCACAGCTCGTAAGTCAATCTCTGCCAATGTCGCTCCTACTCGGCAAAGTCCAGTATTGAGCGGCACACAGGTGCCCCTGACTGCTGCCGACTATGAAAACGCATATTCAACGTCAAGGATACCACCACCGATCGAACTTTCGCCTCTTCCTGGCCATATGATGACTTATTCTCGACCAAAAAGCAGTCCCAGCACTTTTGGACCAAATGTTGAGGATCTTCTTTTCCCCCAGAACCCCTTCCGGATAAGGGAGGAAGGTTATCCAGCCCCAGTCTATTCCATGTCGCCTGCCTCAATGCCACAGAAAGCTCATAGCCCGTACTTCCCATCGTCAGACTTTACACCTTCCACCAATCCCAGCGTGTCTCCAAATCGAGCGGCCCCAATTCCCATTGCTCCAGATCCAATCGGCGTGCGGCAGATGAATGCCCTCAAGCGTATGAGAGAAGACGAGGAATATCTAGATTATGGCCAGAAGAAACGCAAGAGAGCACCATCGCAAGCCGGTCCTATTGAGCTGAACGAGGAAGAGCAGTTACTCCTCAAATTGAAGGAAGAGGAGAACCTTCCCTGGAAGGACATTGCCACTCGATTCCAGACAGACCTTGGCAAATCGTACCAAGTTCCAGCATTACAGATGCGATTCAAGAGACTGCGAGAGCGTATGAGGAGTTGGACCGAAACCGATGTACGTACTCCATGTCCCATGTCGCCACCCCGTCATCTGTAGTCTGACGCTGATCTAGGTTCAAGCGCTAGGACAAGCCTTCGACTACTGGGAAAAGTTTCAGTTCGACATCATCGCTGCAAAGGTATACTCATACAGCCTTCTAGCGGAGTTTCACTGCTAATCCAGTTCAGATGCTTGACTTTGGCGCATCCGAACGGTGGCCAGCGAAATACTGTGCACGGAAATGGGAGGAGCTACACCCTGGACGGATGCCATTTCCGACACAATACAACCTCCTCCAGGACCCTTGGGACACCGCCAGCCCGGTGGAATCTACCCTAAGTTACGGCCGCAGTCCAATATCAAGAACACTCTAAGCCCGCATCTTCGCCTCTTGCGCCGTCAGGTTAGAGGACTCGGCCGCGATGAACGGGAGCACCTCCGCTCGGTATCAGCCTGCGGACGACTGCCGTGGTCGTGATCGCCATCAAAACTTCTTGACATACACGTTATGATCCCCAAGTCATTCTGACATACGACCGTCCATTTTCTGCCAGCGAATAGTGCTACCACGGTTAACCCGGAGGGCAGGAAGATTTGTTTGTCGATTAGTCGTTACTTAGCGTTCGGTTTGCATAGCCTCGGAGTTGAGCGAATCCTTTGCGTATGTATAGCATCACGGCTGAGATCTCCCTCTCAGAGTTCTCATTAACGGTTCGAAATTGATTACTCTTCTCGTATCACAGTCAGCGTTGACTGTTAGCGAGCGCTGTCATTGTATATGGGACGCCTCAAAGCTGACGGCCTGAACGGACTAAATGCACGTAATCGATAATGATACTGTTCTCTAAAGATTCGAAACAAGCTTCTCTCCGCTGCCTCCCAGAGCTGAGAACTACCATTTCCCACTTGCTGACGGCGATGATCCTCATGAATTTCCACCACAAGGGCAAGACTTTCGACGGTTTTCACTTGTGGTATACATTTGCAAACATTAGAGGAGGCCAGTTACAATGACACGACTAAGGCCGGCATACCGTAGACTAACTAGCCCGCCAAGACGAGCCGCATCCAGCCAAGAATCATTAAACTCATCAACTGCGCCGAACCGGGCAGCGAACACGTTGTGACGAGCACGCGACAGTTTACCGATGACATTGGTCGTCGTCCTGGGAGATTGCTGCTCCGGTACCTGCATCAGCGCTGCCTACTCTAAATCCATCCTCTAAATCATCAAGATTAAAGGCAAGCTGTACCGTGAGGCTGTGAAGGAATGGGCGTTAAATGTGAACGCGGCCTCGCCGACGGTCTGCCCAAAGCTTGCTCCTGCATCTCTAGAACCCACCCACGGAGGGGCCGAGCATGCCGAGTGATTTTCGTTGCATGATCTACGTCTTCGGAGCGTTGGAGCGAGGGAGACTAAAGTCAAAACACTGGGGGAAAGACAGGCGGGAGAGGTCAGTCTGTGTGGCACGGCAATGTGAAACCTCTGAAGGACGTTTCATGGAAGGAGGAAGATCGCTCACGTGCTGGCCGGCGGATGACTTATCGACGATTAATTTGTGTCCTTTGAAATGCCAGATGAGGAGAACTTACTGTCACCAGAAGAGGACCATGGATGTTGACCCAGGGATTACTGCACGTGAGGCGGAGTTGGCCGTCGAAAGCGTTAGCGCCACGGTTATTCCTTCTCAGAACCCTGGACCCCTTTCGCTTGTTGTTCTTGACCTTATCGACCCTTAATTCCACTAATGATCCACTCGTACCATTTTATGTTGATATTGAGAGATTTCACTATCACTGCTACATTCAGTCTGTTCTCAGCCATCGGCGGAACAGCAGTGATGAGCATCCCTAGGAGAACGACCTAGGGTGCTTGGCATACATCTATGTACATCGAGCGAAGAACTCCGGGGACCAATGGGAGAGGACAGAAATGGAGAAGCGGGATCGCAAGGTTCTTCATCTGCGTATAAAACTGCTGTAGGATTTCCTGCTCAACGCTCTTGCTATCTTCGCTTGGCCTTCAGATCATGGACCAGGCAACGGACTAAGTAGGAGCGAGCCATGCCAATTTCTCTTTGACTTATAAATGCCCATAAAAATAACGAATACACATCCCGTGTCCACCTATCAATCGATCCCCGAAAGCTTGCGCATATTATCAAAAGTGGCTGGGGATTATTGCGTCCCGCAAAATGCAACTCTCATTTCCGCTCCCGCATGAACCGTTCATGTTGATTCTGATCCTTCTGGCTTATTTTGAGCATGTCACTGCCTCAGTACTGCACCACTACAACAGTACATGCCAAAAAACAA
>JAABUL010008530.1_pt1 | contig 10372 bp, 10 predicted proteins | sample 5559151 | NCBI WGS metagenome assembly JAABUL01 (sample SAMN10711876, study PRJNA513368) | rock metagenome | isolation source: Antarctica rocks | place: Antarctica: Victoria Land, Pudding Butte sud | reverse complement strand
GCTGCATCCCGGCGATAAAGGTGGGGCCGGCGCCCACGGGGATAAAGTGGACCTGATTGGGCTGAATGCCCTTGTTGTGCAGCAAAATGGTGGTCAGGGTCTGCGTGCCCGATCCGAGCTCGGTGACTCCCAGGTTGCGGCCTTTGAGATCGCTAACCGACTTGATCTGGCTGGCCTTTTTGGTGGCGACCATCTCGGCTTCGCCCGGCGCGATCGTCAACTGGACCACGTCCGTCATACCCTTGCCCAGCGCCTGGAGTTCGATCGTGTGGTTGTACGACCCCGAGCCAGCCTGCACCTGGCCCGCCAGCGTGGCGGTCTCGGACGATTGGCCTGAAGCCTCGTCGATCAACTGTACGTTGAGACCTTGCTGGGCGAAGTACCCAAGCTTCGCCGTCAACTCGTTGGGCAGGTAGATCTGCTTGCTCATGCCGCCGACCATGATCGACAGGTTCGTCATCGCGCTGGCACGGGTAGCGGCGACGCTGTGGACGGACGGCAGACCCGCGATGGCCACGGTCGCGGTCAGGGATAGGGCCACTGGTGTGACGAGCTTACGCATCATCCTGATAACTCCTCATCGAATTGTGTATAAACAACAACGAATATATGTCGCGTAGTATCTAACCTTGTGCAGGGACGGCGCCCTGCACAAGAGGCTCCTGACGGAGCAGAAAGATCGACAACTTTTTGTCGATGTCGCCGCCCCAAGCGCCTAGCATGGACGCGATCGAACGACTACCACCCCCTTTCCAGCATGGGCGATAACAGGTCTTGCGGTCACAGACCGGTATCGGCGAGTTGCGCCGGACGCCAGCTGATCAGGCGTTTTTCCAACGCAGTGACCAGCGCCTCAGCGATCAACGCCACCGCCGCCAGGATGAACATCGCGGCGAAGACGCCTTCCGTATTGAAGGTGCCTTGCGCGGTCTGGACCATGGTACCGAGGCCCTGGTACGCGCCAAGGAACTCACCCACCACGGCGCCGACCAGAGCGAAGCCGAAAGCCGTGTGCAGGCTGGCGATGATCCAGGTTAAGGCGGACGGCAGGATGATCTGTATCGACACCTGGCGCGGCGACGCGCCCAGGATGCGCGCGTTGGCGATCAGGTTGCGGTCCGCCTCGCGCACGCCCTGGAAGGCGTTGAAGAAGACCACGAAGAATACCAGCACGACGGCCAGCGCGACCTTTGATTGCACGCCGAGCCCAAACGCGATCACGAAAATGGGGCCGAGCACCACGCGGGGGATCGAGTTTACCGCCTTGATATAGGGGCCCAGGACATCGGCCAGAAGACGGACGCGGCCCAGGGCGATGCCGAAGATGATCCCCAGCACCACGCCGATCAGGAAGCCCAGCACGGTCTCTTCCATGGTGACAGCGATCTGCACCCATAGCGGACCCTGCGCCGTCCCTTTAGTCGCCCACGTCACGATCTGCGCCCATATCTTGGAGGGCTGTCCCCAGAAGAAAGGGTCGATGAAGCCGACGCGCGCGCCCAACTCCCACCCGCCCAGGATGACGACCAGGAGCAGCGCGCGCAATGCGTTGACAAGCATACGCCGCTTCCGCGCGGCCGTGTTCGGCGCGTAGACGGGCTCGTCGACCGGGATCGTGGGCGGGGCCGGGGTATTATATGCCCCCTCAACTACCAGGTTGCTTCTTGGCGCGTTCATAGCTCACCATCACCTCATCGCGCAAATCCCCCCAAATCTCCTGATAGAGCTGCGTGAAGCGCGGCTCGAAGCGGATCTCGGCCACGTTGCGCGGCCGTGGGAGGTCGATTGTATAGATGCCTTTCACCGTCGCGGGGCCGGCCGTCAGGACGCACACGCGATCGGATAGGGCGATGGCCTCCTCCAAGTCGTGCGTCACGAAGACGACGGACGATGAGGTGGCGGACCAGATGTTGAGCAACTCGTTTTCCATCAGGGCGCGGGTCTGCACGTCGAGGGCGCTGAAGGGCTCGTCCATCAAGATGATGCGCGGCTCGGTGATGAGGCACTGCGCCAGCGCGACGCGCTTGCGCATACCGCCTGAGACCTGGTGCGGGTAATAGCTCTCGAAGCCGCTCAGGCCGACCCTGTCGATCCAGTCACGCGCGCGCGCGTACGCCTCTTTTTTCGGCGTGCCCCGGAACAATGGGCCGGCGGCGACGTTGTTCAGGACGCTCCGCCAGGGGAAAACGGCGTCGGACTGGAAGACGTAGCCAATATCTTTGCCGATACCGTCGACGGGCTTACCCATGACGCGCACGTCGCCGGCGCTGGCGCGCTCCAGTCCCGCCACGAGGGTGAGCGTGGTCGACTTCCCGCAGCCGGTCGGCCCGACCACGGCGCAGAACTCACCGGGGGCAATACTGAGGTTAATGTTGCGCAGGGCCGTATAGATCTCGCCCGTAGGCGTGGGGAACCGTTTGTAGACGGACTGCAGCTCGATCGCTGGCGTCGCGTCGCGGGCCGCCGGACGCCAGTCCGACTCTGTAGTGATTGACGGGGACATGTACGCTTCCTACCTCCCTTCGTCGTGCCGCGTTTCCTTGACCACGCAATGTCGGGCTGCAAGGAAACCGCGACGTTGAGAGTATTATGGCGCCCCACACCTAAACACTGTGTAAACAGAAGGGGGCGCCGCATAAAAATTGTATAAATATTACCCACAGGGGGGTGGAGGCATGGGATAGACGGGGGCTCTCTCCGCGACATCGGGCGGGAACACCGTATACGTCTTGCCATCCGCTTGCGGTTGGACGACCGCCATCGGCTTGTAGATATTGACGCCGCGGTCGTCGAACTTGATGCGCCCGTAGAAGGTCATGAAGTCCAGTTTGGCGAGCGCGGCGCGCACGGCGCGGGGGTCGATGCTGCCGGCGGACTGCATGGCGCGCTGGAAAACGACGAGGGCCGCGGTCGACTCCGCGACCTGATAGGGGACCTGATCGTATCCGGGGTACGCGGCGCGGAACGCGTCGGCGTAGGCTTTCGGCGTCCCCCACTGGTCGTCACCCTGATACTTGAGCGCGCTGGTCCACTGCGTCGCGCCGAAGATGTCGTTGGCCTCGGACTGGAGGATAGCGTGGAACTCCGGCAGGGAGGGGCCGACGCTGAAGCCGACCGCCTTGGGTGAGAGGCACAGGTCCCTGATCTGGCGCGCGATGAGGATGGCGTCCTGCAAATGACCGGCGGCGAGCAGCAGCGTGGGGCGCGTGCGTTTGATAGCGGCGAGTTGCGCGGCGACACTGCTCGGCTGCGAGGGATAGGACTGCTGGGCGACCACCGTCATGCCCCGTTCGCGCGCGTAGTCGGCGGCGCCGGCGAGGGCCTCGCGTGAGAAGGGCTCGTTCTCGCCCAACAAGGCGAGCGTTTTGGCTCGCGGGTCTTTGGCCAGCACGATGGCGATGACACCGCGCAGGTAGTTCTTGGCCGGGCTGACGATGCTGAAGACATACTTGTCGCCATGGGCGTAGATACTGTCCGCCGAGCCGTGCGGGGCGACCATCGGGACGTCGTACCGCTCGGCCACCGGCGCCGCCGCCGACGTCAAGAGGGAGCTGTACGGACCGAGCAGGGCGTTGACTTTGTCCTGGACAATGAGCTTCTTGTACAGCTGCGCCGTACGTTCCGGCCGCGATTGGTCATCGTAATACTTCAACTCGACGCGGTAGCGACGGCCGCCGATGGTGATACCGCCCTGTTGGTTGATCGTGTGGATATAGAAAAGATACCCGTCGCGCGAGTACGCTCCTTCGCTGGCGCGCTCACCCGTGATCGGGATAGTGGCGCCAAAGGTGATCGTGCCGATATCAGGCGCCCCGCCGGCCCACGGCAAGCTACAGGAGGAGAGGGCGAGGCACAGCAGCGCCAACAGCCCCAGTAGCGCCGCCAGCCGGCCCCGGCCCACCCACCACGCCCACGACATCAATGACCCTCCTTATCGTCTCTACTGGGAGCGCCGGCTTCTAGCCGGCCCACGGTCGCCGCACGCTATTTGCTAGCGCCAACTTGCTCGCCCGCGATCGTCTGCCGGCTGGAAGCCGGCGCTCCCAGTAGAGACGCCGCGCGCCGCCAAAAGTGGCGGACCCTCCGACTCACGACTCTCGACTTTCGACTTTCGACTTTCGACTCCCGACTCACGACGGCGCGAAGCGGTAGCCGACGCCCGGCTCCGTCAGCAGGTAGCGCGGATTGGCCGGGTCCGGCTCCAGCTTGCGGCGCAGCCGGCCGATATAGACGCGCAGATACTCGGTCTCGTCGCCGTACTCGGCGCCCCACACCCGTTGCAGGAGCAGGCGGTGCGTGAGCACTTTACCGGGGTTGGTCACGAACTGCGCTAACAACGCGAACTCGGTGGGCGTGACCCGTACCTCGACCCCGGCCTGGCGGACGACGTGCCCATCCAGATCGACCGCCAACTCCAGCGCGCCAAACGCGCGCAGGCCCGCGGGCGGACTATCCGCGACGGGCCGCACGCGACGCAACACGGCGCGCACGCGCGCCAGCAATTCTTCGACACTGAAGGGCTTGGTTAGGTAGTCGTCGGCGCCGAGATCGAGCGCCGCCACCTTATCGCCCTGGGAATCCAGCGCGGTCAGCACGATGATCGGCGCCGGCGAACGTTCGCGCACCCGGCGGCACACCTCCAGACCGTCCATGCGCGGCATCATGATGTCGAGAATGAGGAGGTCCGGCCGCTCGCTCTCCCAGACGCCCAGGGCCTCCAGGCCGTTGGCGGCCTCGTAGACCGCGAACCCACGCGCGCGCAGATTGCGACTCACGAACTCCCGCAGCGCCGTCTCGTCGTCGGCGACCAGGATGCTTTGCGCGTGCGGCGCCATATGTTCCCGCGCCCACCGAACGTCTTTGTCCGTAGCGGTCATCGGCAATCCTCCTCTACATTTAGTGTCTTCTATACTCGCAGGGCCCTTTCGGCCAACAGCCCTGTCCGATTAAAATCACCCAGCGCCATAACGATTGTAGGGGCGTATCGCTATACGCCCGACGTTCGCGACAAAGATGTCCACTGGAGGGCGAACGCCGACGAACGCCAGGCGGCACGACCGCGATCACCGGGCGTATAGCGATACGCCCCTACACCCCGATCCACGCGCCATATTTTAACCAGACAGGGCTGTTTCGGCCAAAGCGCCTCCTTCATATGCCGTGGCTGCGTGGAACGCAGACGCCAAGGCGGCTGCCGGGATGGCCGGCGCCACGAATGAGATCGTCGTGCCATGGGCGCTGCTCTCAGCCCAGATAGCGCCGCCATGCGCCTCGACAAACGCCTTGCAGATAGCCAGGCCAAGCCCAATCCCGCCCGATCGTTGTTGGTGGCCGCGCTTGGCGCGATAAAATCGCTCGAAGATATGCGGCGCCTCGTCGTCGTCGATGCCCGGCCCGTCGTCGGACACACTCACGACGACGGTATCCTGGCGCGGCGCGGCCGTGACCCGCACCCGTCCATTGCCGTAGGCGAGGGCGTTGGCGATCAAGTTGTGGAGCACGACCTCGATCCGCGCGCCGTCCACGTCGAGCGACGGCAGTCCCGGGGGTAACTCGGTAGCAATGTTCGCGGCTGGCGCGTGCGTGCGGTGGATCGCGCTGGCGACCACATCCTCCAACCGGCACGGGTCCCGTTGGAGTTGCAGCAAGCCGGCTTCGAAACGCGACAGATCGAGGAGATTGCTCACGAGCCGCGCGAGGCGATCTGTCTCGGAGCTGATCGTTTGCAGGAAAGAGCGCTGATCGGCGCCGGACCAGGTGACATCGTCCTGTAGCAGCGTGGACGCGTAGCCCTTGATCGTAGCCAGCGGGGTGCGTAGTTCGTGGCCGACGGCGCCGAGCAGAGTCGTCTTGAAGCGATCGGCGTCGCGCTCGCGTGTGACATCGCGCAGTAGGAGACCACGCCCGATGGTCTGCCCGCCGTCATCGCGCACGTCGAAGAGCCGCAGGCTGATCGCCTGGTCCTGATCATCCCGGTCATTCCGGCCAGCACGGTCGTGGCTGTTGGAGTCCCGCTCCAGCAGCCACGAGGCCGCGTCGCCAGCGCGCGCCTGAGCAAGCCGGCGGTCGTAGGCGGCGGGATCGCGCGCCGCGGCGCGCAACCTGGCGTGGACGGTGTCGATGTGACCGCCATGTAGCGCCGTCGCGGACAGGCCGCTCATCGCACTGGCGCCCGGGTTGGCGTAGAGCACATGCCCGTCGACGCCCGTCAGGATCAGCCCATCGCTCATGCTGCCCATGATCGCGGCCAGCGTCTGCTTCTCAGACATCGCTTGTCGATAGAGGCGCTCATTGTCCCGCGCGACTTCACGGAGGCGTTCATCGCTGCGCTCGTACAGCACGGCGTGCTCCCAGGCCAGCGTGGCATAGTTGGCGAAGGTCAGCAGCAGGTCGACCTCGTGCGCGGTGAAGCGCCGCGCTTGGGTACGGTGCGCCACCAGCGCCACGCCGCCGACGTGCCGGCTGATAATCGGGATCGCCAGCACGGCGCGGAAGCCTGCGTCATAAGAGAGTTGGGGGAAAGGGGTACCGTCGCCGGCGATCATCTGGACGGGACGGCCGTCACGCAGGGCGCGCGCGGCGGGGCGCGTCAAGTCGTCGGGCCGGACGTGCGTCGCGCGATCGTGGCGCTCGTCGCGCCCCTCGCTAACCAGCACGCGCAGCAGGCCATCATCGTCCGGCGCCAGGACGGCGGCCGCCTGTATATCGACCAACCGCCGCACCTCATGAATGATGGTCGCGCAGACCGCGCGTGGGTCAAGCGAGTTGACGACGGCGTTCGAGGTATCGAGCAGCGTGCGCAACTCGGCCAATTGCGTGACGACATCGTGCTCCAGCCGGTCCAGCGATCGCGCCAGGCCGCCGATTTCGTCCGTGCGGCCGGTGAGCGCCGCCGGCTCCACGCGGGCGGGACCGCCGGGTAGGGGGAGTGCGGCGTGACGCGCGGCCAGCGCGTGCAGGGGACGCACGACGCGGCGCAACAAGACCAGCCAGAAGAGCAAACCGCCCAGGGCAAACAGGCCGGCGGCGCCGCCAATCCACCCACGGAAGTTGGCGACGACGGCCAATGCCTGGGTCGCGGGCCGTTGCACCACCACGGCCCAGCCGGCGCTCGGAACGGGGACCGCGCTGTAGAGCCATGGCCGCCCCGTCGCGTCTTTACCCATGCGCGAGGCCGGCCGCCCCGCGAGCGCGTCGGAGGCGCCCGGCATCTCATCCAGCACCGGCTGCAGCAGGCGCTCTTGCTCTTGAGTCACGATGAGCCGGCCACCGGCGTCGACGATGCTGATGAGCAGGCTCTGATGCTGCCGTGCCTGAGCCGCGATGACGGTTTGGAGCGGCTGGTTGAGGTCGCTGAGCAACAGGCTGGCGGCAAGGACACCGCGCAAGCGGCCCGACCCATCGCGCACCGGCGTCGCCAGCGTCACGGCGGCATTGAAGATCGTTAAATCGCTGATGCCGTCCGCGATGATGGGGCCGGAGGCTACCCGCGCGCGCTGGAAAACCGTCGCGCTAGAGAAAGGAGCGCCCTCCGCGCGTATATCGGTGGGCGCGGACGTTTGGAGCGTGCCATGGGCGTCGAGCCAGTAGACGAGGTCTACATCCTGGCGATTTATCTCGAACGTTTGGAATAGGCCCGCCATCGCCCCGACATCACCACGGCGCACGGCGTCGAGTTGGCTCAGGTGGACGAGCGCCGCCTCGACCCCGCGCAGCTTGGCGTCGGTGTCGAGCGCGATCTCCTGCGCCAGCGCGAGATCGGTCGTCTTCACCTCCGCCGTCACCTGCTGCTGGGCGACGGAGTTAACCGCGAGATAGGCTGCAAGGACGGCCGCGACAAAGAGGAGGTACACGCCCAGCAGTTGGACGAGGAGCGACCGGCGCACAAAACGAAGCATGGATGGCGCCTCTATAACAATGTGTGGTGCTGTTAATGACAGCAGTATACGGCAGCCAGCAGATACTTCCTCTTGTTAGTCATAGGGGCGTCTCGCCAGTCCTGTCGCTTATAATCTCCGTTACATCGCCACGGCGTAGGTCGATCATAGCAATGAAATAGACGACCTGACCACGGACCCGGTAGGTAACAAGATGACGCCCCTTGTTGACGATTAGTTCGCGCGTCTTGCCGATACGTCCAGGGCGCCCACTCTCGGGGAAGTCGGCTAGGTGAGACACGGCGTCTCGAATGCGCCGCGTGATCCGGTCAGCAGCGGCGGGGCTATCCTCTGCAATGTAGTCCTGTAGCGCGCGCAAGTCCCGGAGCGCGGGTCTGGCCCACCTGACACGCATTAGCTCACGCGCTGCTCGGTCGGCTGTTCGCGATAGGCCGCATACCTCTCGAATGTGGCGTCTACCTCCTCGTCGGTGGCAAGGTCGCCGGCGTCGGCGGCGCGCATGCCCTCCTGTATCTTGCCGACTATCCACCCCTCGCGCTCAATATACTCCTTGAGCGCTTCAAGGGCGTGATACTGGCGTGTGCGGTCGGTGGCCTCGGCCAGGGCGTCAAGCGCCGTGCGAACGCTCTCAGGGACACGGACAGTGATGTTAACGGTTTGCTCGACGGTCGCGACCATAACCCCTCCTTGATTGCATCTGTTTATAGGTGGTTCATATGCAATCAAGAACATGATACCCTATACACCATGAACAGGAACAGCATTTGTGTGGATATTTAAGGGCGACGATCCCCTGCGGCAGTTTTTATGGACATCACGAAAGCAACACTTGATGCATATAGCACGGAAAAACAGCGCGCCCACGATCGGGACGCTATTGCGCATCTGGACCGGCATCGGCCTCCAATCCTTCGGCGGAGGCGCGTCGACGCAGTTGCTGATCCGGCGCGAGTTCGTCGAGAAGCGGCCCTGGGTCGGGGCCGACGAACTGGGGCACTTCTGGAACCTCTGCCTGTTTACGCCGGGCATCAACCTCATCGCCCTGACGATCTTGATCGGGCGCAAGCTGGGCGGGCCCTGGGGCATCGTCGTCTCGCTCGCCGGATTGCTGTTGCCCAGCGTGGCCGTCACATGCGGCCTGACGGCGGGCTTCGAGATCGTCCAGCATAGTACGGTGATTCATGCCATCCTGCGCGGCGTCGTACCGGCGACGGCGGGGGTCATGGGGGTCGTCGCGTACGGCTTCGCCCAGCCGATCATGCGGCGCGCGCGCGGAGAGGGTGCGCGGTCGGTGAGCGTGAGCGGCGCCATCATGCTCGGCGCCGCATTGGCCCTGATTCTCGTCAAGCTGCCGGTCGCCGTCGTACTCGTCGGCGTGGCCCTGCTCGGGGTCGTCATCTTCACCCCCTGGCGGCCGCCAACGCCGGCGCCGACTCCTGTGACGGTTGGCTCACGCGACGAGGAGAGGCCCTCGTGATCCAACCCGTACTGTACTTTCTGCTGTTCCTGAAAGCGTCGTTGTTCTCATCGGGCGGCTTCAGCAATCTGCCGAGTTTGCATCGCGACCTGTTGGGCGCGGGCTGGGCCAGCGAGGCTGATTTCGGCGAGTCCATCGCCATCGGCCAGATTAGTCCCGGACCCAACGGGCTGTGGGTGATCAGCCTGGGCTACCTCACCTATGGCTACTTGGGGGCGATCCTGGCGTTGGTCGCGATCACGCTCCCCGCGCTGCTCGTGCTTGGCGTGGCCGCCATCTACGCCCGCATCGAACACCGCCGCTGGGTCGAGGGCCTGATGCGCGGCATCTCGCTGGCGGTGGTCGGCATCCTCCTCGCCGTCTTCTGGACGCTGATACGCCAGCCGGGTATCGACTGGACCGGGTGGCTGATCGCGGCGGCGGCCTTTGGGCTGGCCGTCAGCCGCCGCGTCAACTTCATCGTCATCCTGGCGCTGGCGGGAATAGCGGGCTATTGCCTCTACCGCTAGCAAAGCTTACACTCACGCCCCCGGTTTACCCCATGAAGGCGCCCAATGAGAACGTGATGGTGGGCTGGCGGGCTAATCGAAGATATCGTGCGTCCCGATGCGGAGCCATTCAACATGTGACATCAAGGCTGTCGAGGAACGCCAAGAACTCCTCGCTGCTATTCTGGCGGGCGACGATGGTTATGTCCTCATCGGACACATGCGCGCGGCGTATCTCTTCCGGCGACAGTTCGCGCACCGTATAAAGGCCTTCCGCTCGCGTGTCGACATCATCGTCGTTGTTCGGCTGTATGGGTTCGCTTGCCATCCCGCATCTCCTCGGCGCTACTCGCTCTCGCCTCTATCATCAAGAGCGCCCTAACCGCCCATACTCTCGCGCTACATCATCTTCTTAGCTAGACTTTGACCATTCAGGCCGCGTAACAGAGCATCTCGCTCAGGTGCTCGACCAAGGCGCGCGGGACTTTAACGATGTCGTCCGCTGGGGG
>JAABUL010008527.1_pt1 | contig 10373 bp, 14 predicted proteins | sample 5559151 | NCBI WGS metagenome assembly JAABUL01 (sample SAMN10711876, study PRJNA513368) | rock metagenome | isolation source: Antarctica rocks | place: Antarctica: Victoria Land, Pudding Butte sud | reverse complement strand
GAAGCCTGTTGCAAAGTGTCTGCTACATTGTGAGTGCCTCATGAGGTGCAAGTTGGCAGGCAAGTGCCAAGGCAACTCTGGGGTCCAAGCAGGTTGTTTGACAACAAGAATGATGCAGAATGGGAGTCTGGGTGGGGCTTTGAAGGGCCAACCCACAAACCAGGGGCGGCCTTCTCCCAGCTTACAGTGGCATCAGCGGATACGCCTTGCTGCTGCCTGCGCTGATGCTCTGTCCTACTTGCATTCTCATGTACCACAGGTGGTCCCTTGTGCTACATTTCATCAAGCAGACCCACATGTCTTTGCCGGCACAAGCTTTTTTGCAAATACAAAAGCTTTTTTACTTGCAAATGCTTAGATTTTGAGGCATGCTTGGCCGCAGCAGGTTCATAGCCTGTGATGATGCAGTGCTTTCCTGCCTCAATTTATTGCACAATCATGGGCTCAACACGCTGTGCTGATTGGTATCAGTATATGGCATATGCCAGCATTTTGCACGTGCCCCCTGATTCCGAACCTCATAAACAATACAAGGGAAAGCTGCTTAGCGCGCTGCAGCACCTCCCATCATCTGATTGCTCATGATGCAACCTGGTCTCTTGCGTATCTCAAGTCTTGATCTGATGCAGCCGGGTCTCTTTGTCTCAAGTCTCTTAGAGCCCAACAACAGCAAACCTGCCCACCATTGCTGATGCTGGCCTGCCATGCTAATGCTACGGTCATGCTCATCAGCAAGTGCGCAGCTGTCACAGACATCAAGACTCGGTGGCACAGGCATAGACATTCATCATCGTAGGTTTCCAAGGAATGAGACACATTACGATGTGATGTGATTATGCAGCCTTGGATGCATCAGCATCTCCATCCGGCCAACATTCTGTTGGATGCCGACCTTCTTCCACAGCTCTCAGGCGTTGCCATTCCTGCTGATTCATCTCAGGCAACAGTGGAGACGGATGTGTACGCTCTTGGCATGATCGTGCTGCAGCTGCTGACTGGCAGGTACACTCTCTGTTCCTTTGTAGCTGGCTAGATTGTAGACTGGTTTTCTGCATGGTGTGGAAATGCTGGATGTGCATGCTGATGCTTCACTGCTGATGCCTCATTGCTGACTCAAGCTCTGCTTGTCATGATGTGTCAGCCTCTGATCAATCTGCAGCAGCATCTCTTATGCAGAATATATCTGACTGGCACCCCAGGCAACTTGTATCAACATCATGGCAGCAAGCACGCACCTACTTGCAAGCTTCTGCAAACACATTTCATCAACATGCTTCTGCAAACATGTCATGGTTCTGCAGGGAGGCACAAGCAGCACTCATACATGATGTCCAAGCGCAATTGCACAGAGGTACTCTATCTGGCCTTACTGATCCTTGTGCTGGCTGCTGGCCTCCTAAGCAAGCAGAGCACTTTGCAAGCCTGGCGCTGAGGTATGCAGTGCCATATTCTGCAACATACAATACGGGAGACCTTGGTGTTATATTGCATAGCATGCACTACACTGTATACGTAAATGCGGGTGATGCTTTCTAAGGGCAGCTGCTAGTGAATGACATAGCCACTGTCGTCAAGCTGTGCTGGCTGATTTCTGTGTGCCCAATCTTGATCTTAAGGTTGGCACCTCATGAACTTCACTGACTAATGCAGCTGTATTCAAGATGGCACATTACATGCACAGCTTATGGCAAGGCACGTTTGGTGCGCCAGCGCTGACCATCGGATTGTATATTTGGTGCACTGCTCACTGATTACTTATGGTTCACTTGCAACTGGGCATGCTGCATGCAGGTGCACTGATGAGAGACCCCACCTGGGTGAGGACATCCTGCCACAGCTGCGCACACTGGCATAAATGAGCCGCCTTCTTGGTATGAATGCCCAATTACCTCGGTGAGCTGCCTAACTCAAAATTTGACTGGTGCACGCTGTCATCATTGTGTTTTGTGATAGTCACTTGCATCTCACTCAAGTGACAAGGGATTGTGGCTTCTGTACCGGGCTTGCAGTCTTGCTGATGTGTAACACAAAAAGGATCCCTGGAGGATCTACGTCCCTCATCAGCTTTGACCATTCGTATTGCGGCATCACAATGAGTTGCACATGTAGCGTTTCAAACCTGTGCCAGCAAGATCAACAAAGCAGAGCTTGCAATGTAACTTTCTGCTGCTGCTATCTGTTGCTACAAGTCCATATGCGGGCTCAGCACTTATGGCGGCGCTTGTCAGCCGTGAGTGTTGGCATGTTTGGTGTCAGTGACAAGTGCAATGGGGATTAACAAAAGTGTGTAATGCAATGGGGATATATGCGTGTATGATATCTCAGTATGTGAGTTTGTGATGCAGGGACTTATGAAGGACCCTGTGGTTGCTGCTGATGGGCAGACCTATGAACGGGCAGCTATCCAAGAATGGATTGATAGAGGTAACAGAAGCAGCCCCATGAGTGGTGCGCAGCTAGAACATACCTCTCTGACCCCGAATTACAACTTGAAGTCTCAGATCCATGCCTGGCAGCAACAGTTGCAGTTGCCATGATTGTGGTGTTACTTGCCAATGTTCCCCTTGGCAAAATTCAGACAAACATATGCAATGATGCCAGAATTGGAAGAGTGCATTAGTGATCAGCTGGGTGATGCAATTAATGCACGCCTGATGCAGCAGTATTGTTCTGAGGTGAAATGCACCTCGTCTCTCCTGTTGTCTTCCGTCGCTCACCCCTTGCGACTGTAGTTGTTCTGCGATCTGTGTCTAATCTTGACCTAGCAGCTGATGATAAGCCATGAGCTGGCATTGACAGCTGAGCAGCTCTGAGTCATCAGACACTAACCAGCCATAAAATGTACACATATATGTGATGGGTTCGGGCGCAGTATGTGCCATGCTTTTTAGCCCTTTGCATTATTTTGTGCCAATGCAGATGTATCATCATGTACAACAGATTGCGTGCTTTAGCGCGAGACAAACATATGTATACCATACATTTGTGCTGATTTCATCAGATGCAAGCTAGGTGATTAAGTGCATCACCAGTGTGTCCTCTCTTGGAATTTTACATTTCCCTGTAATCATTTGCTTGTACACAGTTTATTGTGCTTGCACAATAATGTGCAGTGTCCCAAGTGATCTGCCATACATGCAGACCTGTACAGTACAGTAGACAGGAAAAGGGCAGCATGACAGCAGAATAAAATCTGCACAACAACAGATGCCAGCATGAACTGCTCATGTAGCTGCGCTGCTAAACCCAGATTGCACTTACTATTTAGCCTCTGCTTCAGCCTCAAAACTGCACATCCTGCGCCTGACACATACATGGGACAACCTGATTGTACTACAACTTGAACACACAAGTCTGTAGATCCAGTACTGTACTTCAGAAATGCAGATCCATTGCAGCGGGGGTACAGCAGAGGATAATACACCAATTGAATTGCACAGCATGAGCACATGGATCACATGCCCTGAGCAACCATAGCCTCAGCCACCTTAAGGAATCCGGCAATGTTGGCTCCCGCCTGAAGAGTTGTGTCATACTCCTTGGCTGCATTCTTGCATGCCTTGTAAATGCCCTTCATGATGTCCTGCAACACATGATCTGGGCCCTTAGAAGCCAAACACATTGCCAACACTCTGACATTGAAACCACGCTTTGCTGGCAGCAAAACGACATGCCAGGTGTTCAATGGGAGTATCAGAAGCTCTGTTGGCATGGAGCAACATGTGGACTTTGAATGTTACCACAAAGATAGCAGGCCTCCAGCATGCAGCTGCAGCTCACTGCCACCCAGCTTTCTGAGTACGTAGAAGAATGGACACATGGTAGACACACAAGATGGATAGACACATGAAATTGTAGCCACAAGGGTTATACAGATAAAGAGGCATACCTTGAGTTTGTTGTCAACCTCCTCAGTAGTCCACTGCAGCCTCATGGCGTTCTGAGACATCTCCAATCCACTTACAGCCACGCCACCGGCATTGGCAGCCTACACCAGACAGAAGACATTAGTCTACATTCACAAGGAGAAACCTCATCACTCTGTTCTGCTTTTTCCTATGCAGCAACTCGACACTTGTGGTGCAGGTAAGAACCAGTTTACTTCTGCTGCAGTGGATCCAAGTTGTGAATCACCATTCCTGAGGGTCATGAAGAGAAGCAGGCAGGAAGCATGCATGCATCTTATGAATATACAGAGCGGCTAGCTTGGAAGGTACTGCTCACCTTTCCGGGGGCGTACACAACATTGTTCTTGTGGAAGACAGCAATGGCGGCGCTCTCGGTGGGCATGTTAGCGCCTTCAGCCACCAGCTTCACTCCAGACTTGACCAACGCTTCAGCGTCGTCCTTACCAATCTCGTTCTGGGTAGCACAGGGCAGGGCAATGTCGTACTTGGTCTCTGCGCTCCATGGCTTCTTGCCCTCAACATACTTGCCTGTCAGGAGCAGCTTGAGTCAGTGATCAGTATTAGCAGCATCACCATGGGTAGAGTCAATCTTCAGACCTGAGGCAGCTGCCAGTGCTGGCAATGGGATTGTGCTACATGGACAACTGCTGCATGCTGTGCTGCAGCCACATGCCATGGTCCCAACTGCCATGCAAACAGTGCTTGAAACATGGCTGGAGCATAGCAGGCAGTGTGTTGAATGTGTACTCTTATGAGGGGCTGTCACCAAGCTGCCTGTGCAAAATATGCAGTCATACGGCTTCTGCAGAACACAAAATTCTGCAAACCAGAATTGCAAACCACACATAGGCACACAGTAAATCTTTGCCGGGCTGTGTCTGTTTGCAGTCAAGACAGCCAAACAACGTCTTCCAGCTTGGGCATAGACATCACCAGCAGAGACAGTGACAGCCTCTTAGGCAGCCTGGAACTCATTGACGCAAACAAGCAATACAGTGTGTGAATGAAGGGCCAGGTACCCTAATTTGTACTCAAGCAGCCAGATCAGAAATGTAAGCTGGGGCACAGCTCACCCTTGTCATTCTTGTACTCATGCAGGCGGCCCTTCTTGGTGACCTTGATGTCATCAATGGCATCAATCATCTCCTTGGTCATGCCATCCTCAACAATGTGGTACCCACCGCTGTCAGAAAGAGTGATGACCTTGGCGCCCAGCTCCAAGCACTTGTAGGCTGCGTAGATGGCAACATTGCCACTGCCAGAGATGGCCACACGCTTGCCCTACACAGCACACACAAACTTACTCAGAATGACATGCCACAGCGTCAGTTGCAGCCTGTGTTTGGGTCCACTGTACCCTGAGATGACTCTCAACACGCAAGGAGGCGCAAACGTGATCCAGTGGTGTTACAATCATGCAAAAACAGGAGCATTGTCTGTCAAAGCCTATCTTCATCATGCAGCACACAGGTGGCAAGCACCTGACACATAACATCTTGACTCAAGTGCATGCAAAAAGCATCGCCTGTGCACAGACTGCAACATATGACACACTGCTCCACCAACCCATTGGAGCTGCACTGCACAAGCATGGGAACACAGCATACACAGGCCTCAGGGAGTAGTGCATGTAGAGTTGCAAATGCAATGTGGCAAGGTCACCTTGAGATCTGTGTCCTGGTCCTTCAGGATCTCCTGTGTGAAGTAGACTGTTCCGAAGCCAGTAGACTCGGGTCGAAATCAGAGAGCCACCGTAAGTCAAACTGCAGGGCATTTTCATAGTCTCATGTTGGATGTGTAACATGCACACTGTCATGGACAGGTGAGACGACAAGGATGCAACTGGATGAGTAATGGAGTAGGACATTGCACAGTAGTGAGCCAGACTAATCAACTCCCAGCCTGCAAGTTCATGTTGCACTATGCATTTAAGACATGACTTAAGCAGCGTCGTGGCTTGGCATGCCAGCAGAGATTGCGACACGATTGGCATAGATTGGCAGCAGCAGCAGCAGGCGGCTCACCCCTTGCCAGTGAGTACTCCTCCAGCATTGGAGGTGAGACGCTTCCACTGGCCATACATCCATCCGATCTCTCTGGGAGAGCATCCCATGTCTCCAGCTGGCACATCCTCATTGGGACCTGAAGCCAGTGAACATGACTGCGAGCTGCTGTAACAAAACATGATTGTGAGCTGCTGTAACAAATCACAAACAAAAACTTCAGACTTGAGCTGGCTTGTCTGGTGATGCCTCCATGCGCTCTTTGGGTAACCACTCACAAGGCTGTAAGTCAAAGTTTACACTGAGTGCAGCAGCTGAACATACAACGTCATGATTGACTCAAGTCTGTTGCATGCAATGTGACAACAGTCTGCATGACCCAAAATGAGCAGGACACAAGCATAGGCACTTACCAATGTACTTGTGCAGCTCAGTCATGAAGGACTGGCAGAAGCGGGTGATCTCGGAGAGGGATCGGCCCTTGGGATTGAAGTCTGAGCCTCCCTTTCCTCCTCCCATGGGCAGTGTTGTCAAACTGTTCTTGAAGACTTGCTCAAAGCCCAAAAACTTGATGATGCTGAGAGTGACGCTGGGGGCCAGTCTCAAACCGCCCTGCATGTACAGCCATGAGCACATGAATAAACTTGGATCATGCAGTTGTAGACTTGTGCAACTTATCTGGATGTCTTTGCATTGTCCAAAAGATAACTCAGCAGATGTAACTTGTGAGCATGCAAGCATCAACTACAAAGGGGTTGCTGTGTTTGATTGTGCTTGCTGATACACAAATTCAAGGTGCTGCACAAAACCAGGGAGATCACCTTGTAGGGTCCTAGAGCAGAGTTGGTCTGGATTCTGTATCCTCTGTTGATGTGCAAGGTACCCTTGTCATCGAACCATGGTACTCGGAAGGCAATCTGCCTCTCTGGCTCAGCGATGCGCTCCAAGACTGCTGCATACTCTGGCTTCTTCTCGATGACAGGGGCCAAGGATGTGAACACCTCCTCGACAGCTTGAAGGAACTCCTTCTGGTCGGGGTCACGGGCCACAATGCGGTCGTATGCTTCCTGTTCAACAACGAAAGAACCGCAGTTCAGCGTTCTGTGGCTTGATGATGGACTGTCGACAGCAGCGGACTGCCAAACAAGGCATGGCGTTTAGCTGCAGCGCTGCTGTGCAACGAGGGTCGGGTAAGTATGCAGCACAGGACTGGCAACCGTATATAGGTTTGCAGTGATGTACAGAAAGCACAAATGCATGTGCGAAGTAACAAGTGCAGACAGTATAAACTGCAATGCCATGCACGACGAGTATGGCTAAGTCTTACCTGAAGAGCCTTGTTGCCAATGGTGCCCTCCTGGAGAAAAGCAGGAATTGCATGTGAGTGCCGGTTGGTGGTACTGCAAGTGCCAAGTAGGTAGCAGCGTGCAGGGCGAGGACCTGAGTATGGATCCCCTTACCTCCTTGGGTGGAGCCATACTTGCAGTCGACGAGGGTTAAGCTGTCGTTAGTTAGTGGTTCAGAGGTCCGGTGAAATGCGATAGCGCGTTGGCGTGAGTCGTCTTTGCTGGACAAAGTTGTTCAGCTTACAGCAGTTGCGTTGATGGAAAGGGACTGTTATTTGTGCCTTGCCTGACGGCAAACGAAAGCAGGCACATGGAGCCCACATGACATCACACGAGGGCTCCATGTGATAGACGGAGATACGGATACGGGCCGTTAGATGAGCGGTTAGCAATGTTGACTCAGATGTGGACAAAACGTGCTGGACAGTGTTACCATGAGCTGAAACAGACAAGGCTGACAGTATGGTGAGGAACATGCTGTGTTGTCCCTGAACTGTTCTTACATGGCCATGGCTCAGCTGTGCCTGGCAAGGAAGAGACAAGAAAAGTCCATGCCTTTTGGCATTCATCATGACAGCCTCCTGAAGCACCAGCTGCAGCCAGGAGCTCAAAACTTGCTGTGCCTGGCATCATGATGAGTCAACAACCTGCTGCAGCCTGGCTGTGGTGCCTACAGCACTCACATGCACATGCATATAGGAGTTTTGCAGCCAAGCAGGTAGCATGCTCCTTTGGTCGTTGACTGGAGTCAAGACAAGTCTGAAGAGTTGCCAAGACAAGCATGCCTTCTACAGCTTTACACTTGCTTTTGTTGAATCTGCACTAGGTTTTGCATGCAGCGCCTAGCAGTGACTGTCATGATATGTCTCCTATATATCATGTAGGCTATGAGAGCACAAGCTGGCTTCTTAGCCTGGCATTGCCGCCAAACCCACATGTGTATACAGGAGGCAATTTGCCTGCCTCTCTGAGGAATCCTACCAGACACTCAGATGGGCCAGAAAGAAGATCGGTTATGATGCTGCACAGGTCTTGCTCCCTGCACATGGGCTTGACTGTGGAGCCCACTGGCCTGGGCATACTGTTTTCAGTCTGTCATAATTCTTACACTCAGACGAGACGCATCTCAGCAGAACGACAAATGCAAGTGATGGATAGTCCATACATGTTTGCTTTACAGGCAGGCTAAAAGTTCCATGCTGTAAAGCAACGTCTTCACAGCATGAAGATGCCATCAGCAAAATCTCTGATACTACAGAAAGGCAAGCCTACTGCACAGCTCAACGGATGCTCAGGTGACAAACGCTTGAAATGCCTCAGGACTGGCGCCATGAGAAAGAGCTTTCAGCCATCATAGTTCATCTTTCAACATGACATCTATGTGGCAAGTCCCAGAGAATTTTTGTGTCACATCCAAAACCTCCATATGGTCACATCCTGTCAAAAAACTGTCACTAGTAATGCTTCTCAACAATACTGCCTGCAGAGTGAAAGCTTGGGACAGACGTGTGTATGACGTAACAGGCCAGTCACTGAGCTGTAAGACACAGCCTTGCTAGCAGACACCGTCGACATGAAGACCTGAGAGGCCACAAGGCACTCTTTCCAATGCAGTGCATCAACATGGTGCAAGATGGCTTCATGGAGCCCATTTTGCCAGAGGTGTGCACAATGGTGTCGTTTTCACACTGCAAACGCCAACACTCATCAGAAAGGACACTCAACCAGGGCTCATATGGAGGGAGCTGCAGCACTGCCAACAAAGTTGCCCTGAATGTTGTTACCAACATCGCTGTTGCCAGCATTGCTGTTGCCAGCATTCCATATGGCCTGCATGCGCAGACAAGTTGCGTCATGTACTCAGACAATGTGCTGGCATGCTGGGAATGCCAACTGTTCGCATGTGATATGCTGCCCCAAATACATTCACCTACTAAGTACAGCAGCAGCCAGGTCATGCTGATGTTTTTTGCTTAGTGGTATGAATTCGATGACTAGTTCCCGAAACTGCACTCTTCAGCAAAGCTCGGTAAATTGTCGGGATCAGTGTGTCCATATGAAAGTGTCACTGCAAAATGTGTTGGCAGGCATGTAGGGGTTTCATATGCATGTCGGAAGTGTTGTATTACATCTGGGGCTGGTTGAGTGCTGACATACTGCAAGCTGTCGCTGTAAAGGGATCTGAGGCTGAGCTTAGGTCAAACTGATAGAAGCTGCCGGCCACGAGCTCAGGCACAAAGCATGTAGGTCCGCCGCAGGATGAAGCAGTGTTTATACCTATATCAGCAGAGTAGGTCATGCTGATGTTTGATTGGCGAATATTCATATTAATCGGTCAATATTCAATTAGTTGGTGCAGAGCCTAAAGCTGACCATTCCAGCAAGGGGTCACAGCCAAACTGAATGTTCCGCCTATGGCGCACCTGCCTAAGATGGCCAGAAGGGGCCCTGATGACAGTCCAAACACTTCTCTGAACCAGCTCTGCTGTCCAGTTCCATATGGACAATGTGTGCAACTGTTATGTGAGGAGGGACAACATATGTGAACATGGTCTGCTGTGATGTTGCAACATCATGAAGCATATGTGACACCATGCACCTAGCAATCTTCCCAATATTGTGTATGGAAGCTGATGCTGGACCCTCAGATAGCGAGTCTTCATGTGCACCAGTGTGAACCCATTGCAGCGTGCAAATCTACCAGCATCTTGACACACTAGCATTGCTTTTGGTGAAAGCACCAAAGCATAGTCGCGCAACCTCTCTAACGCTTGTGGGCCCTAGGGCCTCCCTCACTGTGTCGAAATAGCTTGGCTTGACAGGATTGAAACAATAGGATGCTGGCCAATGGCATGGCATGCCTATGGCTTTGAAGTGCACCATGTCCAGTTTTGTACACCCTCATGCTGTGTCACCATGGTCAATTGACCTTGCAAGGCTGCCGCAGCAGATGCCCCTGTAACTCCTACTCAGCTTGAAAAGCTTGTCTGATGCTTGACACCGTCCTCTGCCAGTAGTACTGTACCACTAGTGGTCTGCCATTACAACAGTTGTCTGGTCATGCAGAAAACCAGTAGTGTTTGCTGTTATTTGCGTGTGCAAATATCTCTTACATG
>JAABUL010008525.1_pt1 | contig 10377 bp, 12 predicted proteins | sample 5559151 | NCBI WGS metagenome assembly JAABUL01 (sample SAMN10711876, study PRJNA513368) | rock metagenome | isolation source: Antarctica rocks | place: Antarctica: Victoria Land, Pudding Butte sud | reverse complement strand
GAACCGTCCAGTACCTTATCTCTCTTTCCTGGCTTTTCTTCGTGCTGGCGCTGGCATTCACGTCCTTCTTCGCGAGCGCGCTTTCGCTCTGGCGACCGCAGGCTGTGAAGGCTTTTGGTACCACCACGGGTGCGGACAGAGTGAAGGTGCTGTGGTTTGCCACTGGGGTATCGGCCTTTTTATTCGGGCTGGAAGTCGTGGCATTCATAACAATTTCGTTGGTCGTTACGGCGTACACAGGGCCGGTTGGCTGGGTTGCAGTGGGGTTCATTATAATATTTGGGTTGCTTGGTTTTGGGGTCATAATATGGCGCAGTCCGATGACGTGGCCTAGGTGGGTGAGAAGGCCTGAAAGAGAGGAGGCGGACGCTTTCGCGAGGCGTGTACGAAGACACCGAGGGAGGGAGGGGGAGAAATACGAGACGGGAATTGAAGAAGATTTGGAGCAATTGCCGGCCATCCCAAGACAGCGCTCGAGATCCGGGCGAGTAGAGCGGAATGATGGTAGAGAGTATGCTTATGGAAGGTCGACGAGTGGCGAATATAGAGGTCAAAGGACTGCGGATTGGCGGAGTAGCCGGCGGAAGGAAATAGATGGCTTCAACCGGTACAGCAAGGCTAGCACTGTGCTCTCGGATGCGTATGATCCTGGCACATTTGGTCAGCAAGGCATGGTGTATGACGATGGGATACGCGAAGGCTTGGTCATGAGTAGATATGCTACATGATAAAACGTCGCATATATCTGGCATTATAGATCTCCATGAAAACAAGTCAACGCTTGGAGGCTTTTACTTCCTGACAGAAGCCGTTTTGATGGTAAGGCCAAAGATTTGCAGTCTATTTATTGTTGATGGTCTTTCTTCATCCGTGGTAAGGTCAGCCAGATCCCTAGGAGAGCGACCAAGAAGGCCAAAATGATTGGCTGCAAAGTCGAAACGCCTTTTGCTTGTACTATAGCGCCCACAACGAATGGCAGGCTATTCTGTGGTCAGCCCTCTTCCACGAAATACCAAAGCAGTCGAAAACCCACATGGCAGCACCACTACCACCAAGTGCCGAGCTGAATCCAATTGCTGCAACATGTAATTCTGGGGGGAGAAGCTTTGCAGCGGCGATGACTGCAGCTGGAAAGAAGGGACCGATGAAGTATCCAACCAGTGCAATGGCAACCGCAGATACGTAGAATTGCGGTACGAGCCAGAAGATCAGCTGCAGGCCAAGCGCAAACAGACAGTAGATGCTTATGGCAATACGTTCACCAAGTCTAGGAGTGACGAAGCCGAGAGTGACACGGCCCATGGTCAAACCAAGCCAGAAACCCGTGGCTGTAAGTCCCGATGAGAATTCAGAGCCGTCGCGAACGCGGGACATGAATACCACGATCCATCCACCGATTGATACTGTTGCCGTATCAGTCTCCGAGCAGCATCTCGTCTGGGGAACTAACCCTCTGCCCCCACATATACAAGAAGGAAAGCGGACAGGATCCACGTAGTACGCTGCTTCAATGCCTTCCTCGTCATTCCGGTATTCGCACCCTCGTCGTCACGGGTCGCATCCCGGTATTTTTTGCCCGTCTCTTTCCAGAATGCGGCTGTACAGACAATGCATTCGACTACCAGGAGCCCGGTCATAAGATAGAAGAATTCCCACCAACCCAGACCGTATTTCGTGATCATACTTGTGGCGATGAGCGGGCTAATCGTGGCCCCGAGCCCATAGCATCCATGCATTAGCCCCAGGAGCTGATTCGTGGAAGGGAACTGGCTGATCCAGGCATTCCACGCTCCATCGAGGATGCCATTAGCAACACCGACAATGACCAAAATCGCCACAACTGCCGGGTATGGTGGATGGATAGATATGACTGTATAGGCAACTATTTTCAAGACCGGGCCAATCAGAGCCATACCACGACGGCCAAAGCGAACGTGCAGGCGATCGCACACCAAGGCCGACACGGTATAACCAGCGAAGGGTGAGAGAAAGACGAGTGCAGCAACAATGTACGTAAGGTGATAATCTTGCTCGATCTAAAGGACATCAGCCGTCGTGTTCCCTACTGGCGGTGCAGAGCTAGAGGCCTGACATATGGGATAAGTGCACCGTAGCTGGCATCGTTCATGCCAAAGTTGATGAAGGCAAAGAAGACTGCTGCAATGCGCCAGGTATTTATCCTCGGATGCCTCCACGTCTGTTGGACCTCGACAACATTATGGGCCCCCGGACCCGGCAGGTCGTTGAGAGTGAAACCTTCGGTGGACAGGGTGTGGAGAGGAATTGGCGGGCTCTGTTCGTGTATCAATGCGGCCGGTCGAGGCTCGACCGGAAGAACCAGAGTGGTTGTCGTGCAGCTGGCCATGCTGATTGTTGACCAAGCCTTTGTTCACCTTCACAATGTACATCTCAACTGGATAGTTTAAAGCATACATATCCACTAAGCCAGAAAGTGGGTTCTTAAGATTGATAATCAGTGCCAATTGATAATCAGTGCCAAGATTTAATCAGTGCCAAGATTCAATCAGTGTGGAGGGTTCTAAGTACCCGCATTTAATACACCTCAAGCAAGTAAGGGCTAGGGTGGAATGGCTCAACCCTGAAATTTTCTAGCAGATGCACCCGTGGGTGAGTTTTCCATGCGTTTATAAGTCGCGAGCAGATAAATGTACTGTAAAGGTACCCTGAGAGCCGCAACAATACCACGGATCTTATATGATTTCAATAATAATTCTAGGCAGAATCTTCTCATACTGTCAGACATATACTAATCTACTGTCCGAGGCGCGCTACGTAATAATATTGTGTTTAGATTGCAATACTGGGTAACCAACACGTTTGCCACTTAATTACACGCTGCAGTCTTCTCCTACTCATCTTGGTGGTTCAATTATCTCGTGTCACTCCATGCGCTAATACTGTATCCTGATCGAGTGGATCAATATACGATAATGGCTTCGTTCCGATACTACTTCTTTGGATAATGTTACTAACACGTTGGTCCTATTACCTAAAAGAAACTTATTAAAAAAAAATTCACAACATTATAATCGGTATACTCTACAGAACTCACATGTGCATCTTCTCACTGCACCTCTTGGATATCAGCAAAGTGTACGAAGAATGGTTCGCAAACATGGCTACAGACCCGGATATGCCAACACGGGAAGAGAACGATGCCATCAAAGACTTGATCGATGGAAAGACCTCCGCGGCTATAGCTGCTCAGAGATGCACATTTCGCATGAACGATGAAGAAGACCCCAGATCCCCAGCCCTTATGGAGTCTGCTCGAAGGTATGGCGGTGGAGCTTCCACACACCCAAGACAAAGTGGTGGAGTTGTTGGGTGCCATCAAGAGGCTACCGAACCCCATTCGAAATGGAGAGGAATATAAGATTTCGTCCGAAAAGGTCTTCAGTGACCTGGGGTACTTCGAGACTAACATAGCGGATTACTCCAGAGGTATGTTATCGAGCTCGTATTTCTTGCAAGTATCAAACTTGCTCACAGGCTTGGGTGAGACATTGCGGTCTCCCGACAGTAGCGAGTGCAGCTCGAAATGGGCGAGAATCAATGCATTTGCCGCATGCTTGACGACCAGCCTGGTCAAAGACCTTAGACATCGTGCTCTTGAGACAGATGAGGATACGCTCAACCACAACTACCTCGAGGAGCGATGCATCCGCGAGTTCTTCTTGCCTGCCGCCGCCAATCAGATCATATACGGCGCCTATCCGCTGTGGAGTATCCGGGCCGATGATAAGGCACCGGAGTGGACCTATTGGAGGACAAAATTGGGGGACCTGTCCGTGAGCGACGAGGTATCCGCGGAGACAAACAGTCTCTTACGCCAGGCGGTCCAGACAATGGATGAAGTTGTGGAAGACCCAGAGAAGGGTAACTGGGCGGGGAAATTGGCAGAATTATCGAGTACATGATACAGAGTTTATGCAGTTGTTTCACAATGTTGGACGGTATGCATGCGAGGAAGGTCTCGCTGTTTAAGTTCAGACGGTGGGTGCCCGGATTGGCTAGTAGAATGAAACCAGTCGAAGAGGGTCATCCGAAGTCGCTTCCTAGGCTCTTGAGATGATGAGATACTCTATCGTCGCGTTGAACGGCAGTGCGCAGCACGAATCAGATCAAGCTTTCTTCCTTCCATTATTCTTCGATGCGCTTGGCTAAGAATGTAGGACTTTCGGGTGCTCTGTGGACACGTACATGCATAACGAAGCTATGGCAGCAATAGATCGATCCTCCCAAGAGCAACGCCACTAGGCCTACTGCTTACGAATTTTAGATATTCGAGTGCCTAACCCTCTTAGAGCTTTGACGTCGAGCACGGAGTTCGCACGCACGACAGGGGTGATGGTGAACACCAAAATTCTAGATTTGTCTCAAGACCGGTAGACCAGCAGAGACAATTCCAATGAAAATCTCGACAAAGGTCTAATTTTTCTGAATCTATCAAGGCTGCTGAGACGTGGTCTAGCAGCGGCGCTGCAAACGGATGGCGAGTACTACATTTCTCATTCTCGGAGCCCATCTCGAGCGTCACCGTGCATCGATAGAGACTGCCAATACTAACATTGTAAGTTGTAAGCGTAAAGAACTACCCAATGCCAAAAGGCGGCGCAGGACTGATCAGCAAGGAATCACAAGCTTCAGGAATAGTGATACCTGCGATTCGGACATTGCACTTTCTTTCTACCTGGACGCTCCAACTATATGGTCTGGTAGGACTGAAGCTAGAATGTTGTTTTTAAGATATATGATCTCAATGATCAGCGCTGCCAGAGACAGATTGACGCAGTAGACAAAAGGGATGGATAGATCTCCGGCGGCTGTGCTTGGATGGCCATGAAATAGACGTCCCAATACACCGGCTGGACTGTAAGTTAATACCAGCGCGCTTGAAGCTTACAGAGTACAGCAATCAGAATTCCTTTGCGATTCAGAGAATTATCGATATAATGAAAGAACGGGAAACATGCCACCTGTGCGACCTTTCTGGCGATCAATTGGGGGTCCAATTCTGGAAAGTGTCGCAGTGGCAGCGGCCGCGGCATTTGACGATAGGGATCCACCTTCAGTTTGTAAGGAATGCATACAGTCGTTTGCATGAACAGTCAGCTGTTGGCTGCTGATATCGGAGAAGAAATCGAAAACATTAGGAGCGAGGCTCTGAATATAAAAGCGGTCGGAGCGAAAGCTTACGCGTAGGTTGCATGAGCAGTATTCCGTGTTTCGTAGGATGTTGATACAGTGGAGGCTCGAGGTAGGGTTCGTGCCATGCAAATGGGCCCCCAAGGGAAGCGTGCAACAGAACAGTATCGAAAGAATTATACAGCACAATCTTAACCTGAAACACCAGCCCATCCATGTCCGCTCGAGTAGGCCCGCTTATAGAGACTAGGGGATTCATGTCCCGTTGACACAGATGAGAAGTATGAACTTCGCTCGGTCTCCGACATCTTCCGATAGCTTTTTAGCTTACTTTGCAACAGAGAAGCGCTAAAAATAACCCAAGCCCCGGATATGCTGCTTGATTGCATGCTGTGGTACAATCCATACAATAATTACCAAATGCAGCAACCTTGAATGTGATCGCCCGTCGCTAGTACTTCGCCGACAGTCGCAGCATAGGGCGTACAATGGCTGTTAGACCAAAGGAACACGACCATGATACTTCAATGTAGAGCTGTGGAAGGTATGTGCGAAAGAGAGCCTAAAAGAGGATGTGCAGTCATGACTGAGATGGTCCAATCGAAGATTGGCGCACAAGAAGTTTGAAATTCGACTTGCTCAATAATGCTTCCTTTCCTTGCTACTCTCTCTCGGTTGATTGCCCACAGAACATTCATACAACAACAGTGACCGCCCTACTTCAAGCGGACTCCGACCTTTCCGGAGTGGGCGCGATAGCCTTGCGGTGACGGCTAGTACCCAGATAGTGATGCCAGATGGGTCTTCATAAGGTCTACTGGCTGGAGACTGGTGTGAGATGATTGATTCGAAGGTGTGTTATCATTCGGGCGTTACTCCTCTCGCCTCATGGTACCGGAACGATTTTGGTTTGCGTTCGAGCTAGAGGAACAATCAGAAAGCAAGACCGGAGAGGGGATAGATTGCTAGTACTGACCTGCGGATCCTGCAGCCGCAGCAGGGCACAAGGTTCATGATATCGAGTTATATCGAAGAGGTAGTGGTAGGCAATGACTTGTGCTCTGTTGCCTGCGGATTAGTAGATTTCGGGCTGAATCATAGGAGTGGGGCCTTTTACGATTGTTCAAGCACTCCGGCGGCTATCATTCTCTGTTTGTCCCAAAAGATGTACCCCCAATCTCTGGGGCCTTGTGTAACGCTTATTCCAGGGTTAATCGTGCAATAGTCAGACAGAATCCAACGCCACCCAAGACTCGGCTCGTCAAGGCTATCGTGGTAAGATTTGTAATTATTCACCAGGCTGAATGGAGGACCATCTTCATTTTTCATCGTGCCTTTAATGTTGAAGTGGTCCATGGTATCTGATAAAAATCCCGCAGCATGTTTGCTAGCAGAAAGCACTAGCTCAGCACAGCGTGTACGATCAGCACCAAAGACCTGTCGGATGAACGAGAGACCCATGGACATTATGTTTTCCATGAAGAAGCTATGAGACTCCCTTCCACTGGTGCCAAACCAATTAGAATTCTCAAAGTCAATTTCAGGTGCTTGCGCCGCTATCCGTACGGGTTCTGGGGGGTCGCCTCGAACCAAGTCATCCTCCATTTGATCGAAGATGATACAGAGACGGCGCTTGATATAGTCTTTGATACATGCAATCTCCTCGATCTCATCAGGATCCCACTGGTTTAGGAAATCCACGCCCGATTGCAGCTTCTCGATCTCTGACCAATCTCCGTGGTAAGCTGGTGGGAATAGGTGCCTGAAAGTTTCAAAGCGGTAGAATGCCCTTACAATGCGAGCTGTCTCTATGCTTGAGAGCTCGGATTGAACTTTGTCTCGTTCTTGAGATAGCTCCGTTAATTCGCCAAGCCGAATGAGGTTTGGAAGTGTGTTGCGCGCAAAGTCAGCGGTCAACCAGGCGACGCAAGTTCCGAGCTTGATCATTGAAATCGAGATCTCGACAGGCAGGATGCGTGCCTCATAACCATCATCGTCCTGAAAAGTCCGCGTGAATATTTCGACGTCGGCACGAGATGGTGGCTCGGGCAACCTCGAAGCTTTGATGGTATCCCATGCGTTGACAGGTACCTGCGCCTGTTGCTTCGCTAGCTGTGTCAGGAGGTATGCTCTGCGAGACCTAAAAACTTGGTAAAAGCGAGGCGAGGCGCGAAGTAGTGAGTGAAGAGTGGTGACACAAGTTATGTGACACATTATCAAAGCTTGCGTCTCTGGCTGGAGGAGCTCTAAAGAAGATAGTGTTTCCATTCTGGCTGCGCGTTTGTAGGCTAGGCACCTTGCTGGTCATTGCAACATGAGCGAGATGGGATCTCGCAAGCTTTATTTTGTGGGAGCGGAAGCCTGCCGCACTCAACCGCCCGTCTGAGCCCATTCCTGAAGCGGAGTAGCGCATTGAGTGCGCTAAGTCTTTCCCAATTTAGCCGGCCACTCATCGAGCTTCACTTGGCGCTGAAGTTAAAGTACGACAGCATTGGATATCCCCACCTTCCTCCATTCACTGTCACTCGAACGCTATGGCACAATTCCTATGCAATGCGAGCCATACGCTGGCGGGACACATGAATCCAACAAGTCTGTGGCAAAAGTCGATCCTGTCCGAATGCAAGTTCCAGACTAACACTCTATTTACTGAAATCAGGTTGGATCAGAGGCTAGGTGACAGGCGGAAGCTCTTATCTCCAAGTGACACCAGTATTCGTGCGTTATAATCACTGGTTGCCGAATACACTATCTCCTGTCACATTTTACGGGCCACTACTTGTTCATATGAAACGGCGCCTGCTGGAACCGCGACTATCAAGCGTATAATACTATTTCCAACGTCTAGCGATGACTTTGCGGCAGCCACATCCCTACCTAAAATATCGTATTGGCTGTGGATGAGTGAGACATTTGGCGAAGGTTCTGGGCTAAGAGAATGGATCGCTAATCGCCAGTCGACAAGCGCCTTCTCCTTGTCAATGCTCCCAGCTATGCGAATTGAGAGAGTATGCATGATTGATCAAGGAGCAGTCTCGACCTATTAATCGGCGCCAGTCTGTGACATCGGATTGTTTCAGTCACACAGAGTGGCTGGCAGCGTCCGATATGCCACCACGAGAAGCGTTCAATAGAAGAAATGGATCGTACGATGCTGGATGGAATGAATACTTAAACTCGGTCGCACGCTCAGGACTTAGATTCGACAACAGCATCATACGAGACATCGAATCAATCCTCATTTTATTCGACACCCTACCGCCCCAGCGAACCGCGTCGCCCAGAGTCTAGCTTTCTCGTTCGATTGATAAGCATGTCACGCAGCAGTCAGTCTCAGCTAAAAGGTTACGAGGAAGCTGCGCGATTCGATCGTGAGAATCGAATTCCACAGAACCCATCGCTCTATCACAATCGCCGCTTGGAACGATATCCAGACACTCCTCGCAACGAACTACCAGAAGAGGCTCTTCCGTCTAAACAAATTTACAAAGATCGCCAAACAGAAAACACTCATGCAAGAAACCGCTACCAGTCGACCAGAGATCGCGAACAAGGGATCGTAGATGGCTATGAGGAAGACCAGCGCCAGTACTACAGGGCTCACAGCAGAGGAATCCTACCTAGCGGGCATCGCGATCTTGAACCACTTGCAGGGAGACTTGCCGAGGCAGAACTTCAGTCAGTCTAGTCCCTATGCTTGGTAAGAGTAACTAAAGGATTGCCAGTCATGCCAGAGCACGAGAAGATACTGCGACGCAGCATCCCTATATGGACACCAGTCTACTATCGAAGCAGGGGCATCATCAGCACGTTCGAACTCATTACAACCTATATGACACGGCCCGTGGAGATCAGCGAACGCATGCTCAGTACAGCGCGTAAGTCTACCTTGAAGCGCGATCTCGCCCATGGTATATACTCATGCTGTGTCGCAGCGCGGTTCCGCCCTCCAGGACGAGAGACCTATATGGCCAGGAGCCGCGCAGAAGCTCTGAGCCTTACCGTGATCCATATCCTCCGCACTTCCCTCCTGAAGGCCGTTACTCGACCACTCTTGGCTCCGCCGCAAGTTCGAGCGGCGGCGGCGGCTGGACTGACGTCGCAAGTTCTTCCAGTCGCAGAGGAAAGGGAAGGGGACACTAACAGCCTCTTTCCTAGGCATGTGGAAGTCTTTTGGCTGTCTCTATTATTTCCTATCGCAGTATTCGCTCTCTATGTTTTTCAAATTATTTCCTGCATGCATCTCTGTGGCGTGGTAGTGTGTTTTCTTCGCATTCTTGGCTTTGTGTTACGTGTCAACATCTGTGTTCTCTATCTCACTCTGTGTACTATACATGGGCTATAGACGTATACCAATCCAATCTCCAAAAATCTTGCGACCCTCCTTCATGGTGGTAAATCTTTGTTTTGCACTTCTGCGCTATTGCTTAAGCCTTGGACTACTCAAAGAGCTGGAATTACCATCGTGGAAAACGATCAAAGCAAAAAAGGCTCGGTTGTACATTTTAGGCATTTAGGAGACAGGAAACAACCGGAGCCGTCCCGACGAGATGCCCACTATACCACTAGCGCAGTTTTCTAGAGGACCCGCGCTCCACAAAGCGAAGAAATGCCCGTGAGGCTTGGAGTAGATCTTTCCGCTCTTTTGCTGGGTTGGCTAGCGATTGTACGTCTATGTCACCCATAGAATTTCCGAGGCCAGTCATGGTGCCCCAGCGCAAAGTCCAGACGAAAGTGCACAGAGTGCTTTCACGCTTTCACGCTTCCACGGGTCTGAACAGGGGTATCTTGCCCAATGTCAAGCCCTAGGTGTGGCTGACGTGCAGCGCGTACGGTACCTTATACCAGGTCTGCTACAAACATCCACAAGCCCAGACAACCCTGTTTTCACACTTGAGCATCGCATCATAACACGGCTTACCGACTTTAATGGTCCTCTTCTAATGACATGCCTAAGCCAAAAAATAACACTCCCGAATTATAACAGCCGAAAATCATCACCACACCACCTTAAACTTGCTCCCACCCCCTCTCAATTATCCAGAAATGCTCGCTCGCCCTCCGCGTCGCCACACACCTCCTAATCGCCGGCACCACCTCCCCCACCTCTTCCTCCGCACACATTCCCACAAACCCCGCCTTTCTCCTCCAAAACGCCATCAGCCTCTCCATCTCCTCCCTCTTCTCTTTCCCCACCACTTGCCCCTC
>JAABUL010008524.1_pt1 | contig 10378 bp, 1 predicted proteins | sample 5559151 | NCBI WGS metagenome assembly JAABUL01 (sample SAMN10711876, study PRJNA513368) | rock metagenome | isolation source: Antarctica rocks | place: Antarctica: Victoria Land, Pudding Butte sud | reverse complement strand
AGTTTTATATTTGCGCAATTTAATTACTTGTCTTGCATATATATTATATTTAAGCTTAATTTATATTTAATTTAAATCTTAATAGCAATATATCTTTTAATAATATTATTAATTTTTTCGTCTTCGAAATCTTTATATTTTTTGACAAGAAAAATTCTTTTATATTTAAAAATTTTGCAAATCAAGATTAACAAGCGATTTCGCAATAAATAAATAGAATTAAGATTTATTTTATACTTATTATATATTAAATATTCGCTAAATATATAAGCAAACTTCGAATCTTAATAATATTAATATTATTGAGTTGAATGCAATATTAAGTAATTGAAATGTTAACAAAAATGTTTCTATAAATAATCAAAAAAATTAAAATATATTAAACAATCAAAATCTTAATAGTTTTGACAAACTATTGTTTATAGAATTTAAAAAAATAGATTTTTTTTTACATTTTATATCTATTATATATTGAGCTAATGTTTATTATATATAGAGCTTTATTAACGTTAATGAAATTGCAATTATCTTTGAAGAACGCAATTAAGTAGTTGTATTAAAAATACAAAATTATTACAATATTTTAGCATATTTATATACGCATTCAAAAAGAATTCTTTATTTTGTATACAAAAAAAGCACAATACTAGTTAAGATCTTAATTAATGTCTCTATTAGAGCGTTAATTAATAAGTATATATTTAATATATATTTAATTTAAGTAAGATATAATTTTGATTTATATTAAGACTAGATTTAATTCTTTGTTGTCGCAATTAATTTTAAGATTACTTAGATTACTTTTTTATTTTTAGAAATTAAAAAGAAAGACGAAGCAAGCAAGATTTAATATTAAAATTTCAAATGTTTTAAAATTAAGTATTGCGAACACGCGTATTTAGATATACTACGCATATATTTAGTATACAATAGAGTTAAGCTTAAGAATATTAACAATTTTTGACAATACTTTACTTAATTGACGCATATAATAAATGTCAACGCGCAATTGAAGCGTCGCACAAAAATCTAATATTATAAATTTCTCAAAAAATAACAAAATTAACACATACGCTATGTATATTTCGAATCTATAATTCGCGTATACAACAATTAAGAGCTTGCTATATAAGAGATTTATAAGATAAACTCTTACTTTATCTATATTGTTTATAAGCTAATTTTATAGATTTATTGAGTTAAATGTTCTCTATTTTTCGATATAAAATTATGGCACACAAATTGAATTGTTAACGCAAACTTAGTACGTATCAATATTAATTATTTTCGCGTTTTGATAAACTATAGATTACAACAACGCACAAAAAATTGCATTTTTATTAAATATTTAGCTTTTAGAAACTTTATTTACGATCAATTTTATTCTAATACAAGTTTAGCATATATTAAATATATATAAAGTTTAATTATTTTTAGAGAAGTAACAAAATCAAGACTAATATATATAATGCTCGATTAAATATTTATATTTTTATCAATTAAAAACGATTTTCATTCTTTATGCTAATTGTACGCGAAAATTATACTTATTATTTATTATATTTTATCAAAATGTTTCGAGAAATTGTCGACGACATAATTGTAATAATTAAACAACAAAATTTATTGTTTTTAGCAATGCGTAATTTAAGTTTACATCTAATATATGCGTTGTTTGCGCTAAACATTTTACAAAACGCTTTGTTATCTCTTCTATTATATTCAATCTACGCGCAAAATATAACGAGATTGCTCTACGTTATATATACAATAGTCTTAATATAAAAGATTGCATAACGACATTAATTTAGAAGCAAAAATTTAAGAAGTTTTTTGTTAAAACAATTTTGAAAGATTAATTTATGTTTAGTTTAAGCATTGTATAAATCTAGTTTATAATTTATAGAAACTAAATGAGAATTTGTTTTTGATTAATTGCGTTCTTCAAAGAAGCGATAAATTAAAAGCATTATCTATTTTAACAAAAAATTTTAACAATATATTGTTGTATATTGTACTTATGTTTAGACTAAAATTTTTATAAATCAATTATGTCTCGAAATAAATTTTGCATTTAAATAGATTTAAGACAAAATAAACTTGTATAGCATCTTAGATTAAAACAAGAATTATTATCGTAAATTTAATATATGCACAATATATATTAAATGTACACTCAAATTGCAATAGAAAATAATGTCTACTACTACGCATAAATTAATATAGAGATTATTAAAGATTATTACACAATATTTATTAAGATGTTTGAAACGTTAAAAGAAGTTGTTTGTCAAACTATTTAAATTTTTTATATTAATTGTGAAAACAAAGAATTGCGAACTTTTATAATAGATATAAACAAAAAACAAGCTTAAGATATATTTAGTATATATTAGAATTACATAGATATTACTAATGTTTTGTTTAGAATTTGAACAATATTTTTACGATCTTAACGATTTTCGAAAGTAATTCGAATATTTCGAACATATATTGATTTTTTGTCGAATATATTTTAAGCGTAACTTTCGAAAATATTATTTTAATTATTTGACAATTTATCTTATTAATCAACTTTAAGAGATTAAGATTGTTAACAAACTACTATAGCGCATAAACAATATAAGCATATTATATTTCAAACTTAAGACATAAATTAAATATCGAAAGACAAAATAAATTCTTGCCAAACTATATAAAAAGAAATTAATTTTTTTTTCGCATTAATAAATGCTAGCTTGCAATTACATTAGTATAAAAGAAAGTAATTATTTTTAAGACAATAAGTTTGCAAGACAAAAACTATTATTACTTGTTTCTATATTTAGATAGAATCTATGTTTGTTCTAAGCTATATTTATACTAATTATATATTAAAATAAGAAAACACGCTATTAAGATATTTGAAAAGAACGATTTCGAGATAGAAAAAAATATTCTATTTACTTGACGCAATCGTAGTAAATTCAATCGTATTGTTGCTCAATTAATTTAAAAAAATATATACAATTAGTTTATATTCAATTTAACTTAATAATTAATCAAATTATAGATAAAAAAGATCAAAGAGTTGCAAAGCGTTGTTAACGATATCTATATTTTTCTTTTAATCTAGAAAATTCTTATATAATATTCTTTCTTAATAGATTTGATTTTAAGCATAAATCTAACACAAATATAATATTTGAATTCGATAGCAATGTTTTTTACACATCTTAAAGTCGCAACTTAAAAACTACTTACTTAATAAAAAATCGACGCCAAGCATCGACTCAATATATATTAAATAAAGATTTTGAAACGTTTTCTTTAATACGACGACATGCAAAGATATTATCTAGAAAAGATAGATGTCGAACATCGACTCAACATATGTTAAATAAAGATTTTGAAATATCTTTTTCAATACAACGATATACAAAGATATTATCTAAAAAAGATAGATATCAAACATCGACTCAATATATGTTAGATAAAGATTCTAAAATGTCTTCTTTAATATAACGATATATAGAGATATTATCTAGAAAAAACAAACGTCAAATATCGACTCAATATATGTTTGATAAAGATTTTAAAACGTCTTCTTTAACACAACGATATGCAAAGATATTATCTAGAAAAAATAGACGCCAAATATTAATTTGATATATATTGTTGTTTAGCTCGAATAAGCATAAATTAGATTTAAGTTTTATAAACAATATATTAAAATCGAGCAAAGAATATAGAGCAACATTATTGGAACATCAAATTGAAAATTAAGTGCGAAAACAACGTATACAATATATGCGTCAAAAACGTAACAAACTTCTAGAAAAGAAAAAGAAAAAACTAACGAAAAAAGTTATCAAATTAAAGAAATTCGATATTACTAGCAACACAAAGAATATTTTGTATATTTTTTTAATATAAGCAAATTAACAATATCTATTAAGCAATTAAGACAACAACAAAGATAAACTAATTTATAAATTTATATCTTTGTTTTACAAATATTGCATAATATTGATAATTTAAGAGCTTTTGTTTAAACTTGAAAAACTACACATAAATCTAATATATATCGAGTTTATATTAAACATTAGTTTGAAAAAAGATTTATTATTTTATTGAAAAATTCGAAATTAAAAAGAAACAATCGAAGACAAAATTATATATAAAATATTTATATTATTTGTAAAACTAATAAGTATAACAACGCGACAAACTATTATAGTTGCTCGTTTAACTTTATTTTATAAAAAATAGTATTTAGAATAAAAGAAGTAAATACAAAATTAAAATAGTAAATAAAATAAATATATAGCAAACGTAGACAAGATATAGACTTAATATATATTTGAATATAGTTAAAAAGAGAATCTTGATTTAAAATTAATAAAAGTATAAAGAGATTTTATATTAGATATAGATTGTACTTTATTTTAAATTGATTTGCAAAAGAATTTTTTTTATTAAGATATAGTTGTCGTAGCAATTACGCAAAAGCAAAGCATATAATAAGTATCAATTTATTTCGTTAGATTAAAGTTGAAAAGACAAGTATTTAATTATTTATGTCGCATATATTAGATACAATCGAAAGTACACAATTAGTCGAGACAAATTAGAGCACTATATATAGTATATGTTAAATCTAAAATTTAGTTAAACAATTTTGAAAACTTTTTGTTGTTAATTTGTTTTAATTTATACTTAGCATATATATAATATGCACAATAAAAGATAATCTAATCTTTGCCTTTTTTAGTCGTAGACGTAACAATAGTTTTCGTAGCAATTGTATTAGTTAAGCATAGACTTAGCATAATTTTAGTATAAATAAAAAGATAATCGCACTAATTTTTGTTATTAATAAAGATAAATTTATTTAAAAAAGAATTAACTATATATAAACTTAGTATAGACGTATTATAGATATAATATAAAATCGCAAATAATATTTTATTCTTTTTTGTTATTAAAATATTAATTAGAACGCAAGTATTTGTTAAGCATAAAATTAATATAGTTTTAATATAGTAAATTAGCAAATAAAACTTGCTTTTGTTTAAATTAAAAGAAGCATTGTAATTCTTTTCTATATATATAGTAAATATAAATATAACATATACAAGTCTTAGACTTTTTTACTAGAATCGATTATCGCATTTGACTTTTTACTATTACGAACAATTTTTTTTCGTTAACTACGCATATATTAAATATAAATAAAACATAAATTTTTGAAGATTTTCGAAATTTTGGACGCACTATTATTGCGAGATTTTTTTGTTTTTTTATGTTTCTTTGATGCTAGTATATATTTAGTATAGACTAAATCTAAGATATAATTAAATAATCTACTCGAAGATTTGATATCTATAATAGATATATTAATTTGCGCATAGTCTAAGTATATACTAAATATAAATTAGTATAATAAAATATATAAGAAGAAATTTTTCGATCGAAGTACTAGTATAATGCTAAGAGTAAATTAATATAAGCTTAGCATATTTTAAAACTAAATTAAAAGCATACTTTTTGCAAGTATTCTTTAAATCGAAAGACAAATACTTAAAGAAAGACGACAAACAATAGTTAATTAATAATTTTAAAAGTTGTACTAGTGCAAATCTAATATTAATCGAGTCTATGCGTAATTAATACATTGTCGAAGTCTTAAATTACAAGATAAGCATTTGTATATATAGTATAAAAACAAGAAAAATAAGACATAAACTAAGTATATAATAAATATAAAATAAGCTTATTTTGCGATAAAAGTGTGTGTCGAAAACAATCGCAAATTCTTGATTATAACAATTGTTTTATATAAGTTTGATATATGTTTAATATTAATCTAGTTTACGCAATATGCTTTATATTGTTAATATATTAATAGACAATTGTATTAATTATATACTTGTATTTATACAAAATATAAGTTTAGTTTAAGCAAAATGTATAAAAGTTATATTTCGACTTTGTAAAGTAGTTCGCATCTTGTTATTCTTCAAATCTAATTCAAAGTTTTACAATATTAAACTAGTATAAGCTAGATATATATTAACTGTAAAAGAGACATATACTTCTTTTCGAAATAACATATATTTAAAGAAATATTTCTTGTGTCTAGATTTGCAATTGTATATATTTAGCGTATACGTTGTATATAATTAATTAAGATATTTGTTTATTTGCTTTAACATAATATGTTCTTCAATAATAACATAGTTTGATTTTAATTTCGACTTAATATATATCGAACATAAATAAAACTATAGTTATATATATAAATAGCTAGCGATTAAGAACAATAAAAGTTATTTTATATATTTAATTAGTCGACGTTATTGTACAATTATATTTGTTGATACTTAGTATATATAGAGTCGCAACTAAATTTATATAACTTATATATTTGTGTTAAAGAAGACAATTCGAGTTCTAGAATTTGGCGTTACTAAAAATATTTAATATATACTAGACTTAAATCAAATTTATATATAGATTGTCTATTATTTTTCGAGAATTTAATAATAGATATTGTTAATACTTAGTATAAGTTAAGTTGCAACAAAAAATGTCTTTTTATTAGATTTGTTATCTATTTAGTTGAATTTTACATACGTTAAATATAGACTTAGTATATATTTAATATAGAATTGTGCTATAACTAGACGCTTATATTTAGTTACAAAATTAAAATTCGAATTAGAGAAAGATTTTTAAGTGTATAATTAATATATGCTAGACAAAAGCGTTACATATGCTATGTTTATTATAGTGGTACTTTAGAGAAGACAAATTTTGTGCGTTTGTTATATTAGAATTGTTATAATATGTTTTAAGATTAGCGAACTAGATTGCGACAATACTTATGTTGAATATATGCTAAAATAATAGAAGCAATAAAATTAGAAAATATGCTAGACTTATGCTATAAATTTGTTAATAAAATTAAAAGTATATGCTACAATAATGCAAATAGTTAGAAAAGATAAAGATAGAAAACGCAACAATCGTATTTTAATTTTACAAAACACGCTAAAGACTTGACGTGCGACTTGTGCGACTTTACTTATTTTTAATATATATTACAACAATATTAAATCTATGTTTAAATTGCATTTTGCATAGACGCGTCAAAATTGCGCACTTAAAACTAAGATAATAGTTTTTTTTTAATAGTTATAGACTATGTTGTGTATATATCTAGCTTATTCTAAGTCTTAGAAATCGAACAAAATTATAATTACTTAATGTATTGAAATGATCAATTTATATATCTAGCATATACTAGATGTATACATTTTTTTGACGCATTTTTAAATTTTTAATCTTCTTGTTTAATTTAGTACGATATACGTGAAATATAGACTCGATATAAATAAAACTTATTTCAAATGTAGATTTTTTATCTAGAATGAGCTTTGCGATAACGAGATTATAAATTTAGCATATATTTAGTGTATACAACTTGCAATAAAGACGACTTTTCAAACTTATAATCTTCGTTTTATTTAACACGCTCTATATTGGGTATAGACTAAGCATAAACAAAGTTTATCTCGAATGAAAATTTCCACCCAAGATAAGCTCGTCTCGAGTGGGAAATTTGCACCCGGGATGAGCTATATGCCCGAGTATATATTCGAACAAATATATTCGAACAAATATATTTGAACAAATATATTTAAACAAATATATTCGAATATATATTTGAACAAATATATTCGAATATATATTTAAATATATATATCGAACTATATTCGAGTCTATGTATTTCAATATATAGATAAATAAGTTTATTAAAATTAAAATGCGTTTTAAGCTTAAATAATAGTCTTTAATTTATTATAGATTATAATCGAAAATATAAATGCATTGTTATATAGCAAAATTAATTGCTTTTAATTAAAGATACTACTTGATAAATATACAATACAAACAATATATTGTTGTTTGTAATTTTATAAACAAATATCTTGCTATACTTTTATAAATTTAAAAGTAAAGTTGTTTGTTTTTTGCAATAACTTAATATTTAATAAATAAAATTAATATTAATAACAATCTAATTGCTATTATAATAGATAGAATAATTGTAATAATTATGCTTTTCAAGTAGTTATCTCTATTAAAAAAGATTATATAGAATTAATTAATTAAAGAATATATATTTGTTACAATAAAGTTGTTTAATTTTCGATCTATTAATTTAATATAAAGAGAGCTTAATATTGCAATATTATTTGTTAATATTAATATATTTTTAATTAATTTTATTGTTGCTTAAATACTTTTTTACAATTTTAAAATTCGACAATTTTTGCAATATTGCAACAACAACAAGCAAGAAATCCTAAATATTACTTGTTTATTTGTTGTTTTAAGAAATCGAAATTTGAAATTATATAATTATAAAGTTATAAAAAGAGTTGCAATACTAAAATTGCTATTCAATTATATATATTTAGATAGCATTAATACTTTATTAGATTTCGAATTAAATCTCTTATATATTAGATCGAGTTCTATTATTATATATTTTTTATTTAATAGTAATAGTATTATTAGTATTAATTATAAATCTAATTATTTGTTCTCTCTATTCTTTTAACTAAGAGACTAATACTATTATTAAAAATTTACGCAATTTCGATCTATTATATTTGAGAGACTTGATTAAAGAAAATACAAAATATTATTTTAAAGAAATTGCACTCTCTTTTACTCTAAATCGAATTTCGAAAACAAAATTAAATTTTGTTATTAATTAATACAAAAGCGCTAATGTTATATTATTAGATTCTATATATAATATTAGATATTATATAATCTCGATTAATTATAAAAACGTTGCAATATTTTATAAGCAATCGAAAAATAATATTATTATTAACAAAAAAGTATACAAAAATTACAAGATTGCTCTCTACAATAAGATAAAAATTAGATTTCAAAAAATTGTATTTCTACTTTAAGTATTATAGTAACAAAATTTAAATTAAGTAGACTACATTTACAAAACAAAGAAGATTAAAAAACTAAAGTTGCGACTTTGCTATTAAATACGCGTTTAATAATAATATTTATTTATACAATTTAAGTTGTAACTATCGAATTATACAAAATAGTCAATATTTTTATCGAAAAGATATAGATAAATTGTAAAAAAATAGTTAATATTAAATTAATACGCAAAGATTGCTCTTAATTTACAATTAAAAGATACAAAGAATTTGTTTTCGAATAATATAAAAATTATTTTTAAAAGAAAACTTATTATATTAAGTATATATATTAAATACTTAGAAATATTATTAAACGTAACTAATTTTAGCAAAACAATATTGTCGATTTTAAAAATATTTTGTACAATAATATAATCTCGATTCTAGTTATAAAATTTATATTTAAAAATAATCTTTGTTATATAATTTGCAAATAGAAGATATTAGTTGTACTTAATTTTAGTTTTTGTGTTATAATATAGTTGCTTAATGCGTTAAAATATTTATATAATTTTAAAATAATATATAGAAATATTTGATTAAATAATCTTATAATTGTTTTAAAGCAATTATTGTATATTAAGTTTACAAAATTCGAATTCTTGTTCTACAATAGAAATACTAATTTTTTTTAATAGTAAATTATTAAGTATTCGAGCTTTAGAAGCGTTTATATAGAAGCTCGATTGCGTTTTTTATTTAAAATAATTTACTCTTTTAGCAAAATATTAAGAAAAGATTTTTATTTATATATAGCAAGTTAATCAATATCTAAAGTATTAATATTGTATACTTAGAGCTTATTTTAAGTACAATTTCTTACTATATAAATAACAAAAAATTAAGTAATAAACAAATTGTAGACTATATTAGTTTGTTACTTAATATTAATTTCAAAATTTTTATAAAAAATTCCAAATTATAAGTTGCGAAATTAAAATTGCTTTTGGTGTTGTTATTGTTGCTTTAATTTCTATAGAAACTATTATTTTTAAACTTAGAAACAAAAGCTAAAGTTAATAAATATTTTTCGAATTTATAACTTATTGTGCGAGCTCAATATAAACAATTAAAGAAGCACGCTTTTAAATGTCGAAAATTAAATTAAGATAGCATAGAATAGCTAATTAATGCTCGAAATTAATATATATACAATTTATAATTGCAATTAATAATTTTGCAAAAAAAGCAAACTATTATAATTGTCGATTTATTTTTTTTATTAATAAATTTACTTTAAGTATAAATTTTTATTATTTATATTTTAAGAAAAACAATACAAACAATAAAGTTTTGTTTTAGTCGAAAAATAATATCGAACAAATTTAGTTTTGTTAAAACAATATAGATTTTCGATATTATTTTTTGTATAT
>JAABUL010008521.1_pt1 | contig 10381 bp, 8 predicted proteins | sample 5559151 | NCBI WGS metagenome assembly JAABUL01 (sample SAMN10711876, study PRJNA513368) | rock metagenome | isolation source: Antarctica rocks | place: Antarctica: Victoria Land, Pudding Butte sud | reverse complement strand
TCTAGAGTCCCTCTTAGTGGCAGCCTTCTCTGTGCTAGATCTGCTGCTGTTCTACATCTTCTTTGAGAGTGTCCTAATACCGATGTTTCTCATTATAGGGGTGTGGGGCTCGCGAGAACGTAAGATACGTGCCGCCTATCAATTCTTCCTCTACACTTTGGTAGGGTCACTTGTTATGCTTCTGGCGATACTGATCATTTACTGTCAAACGGGGACAACTCAACTCATGTCCCTCTATACAACATCCTTCAGTGAGCCCCGACAGCTGATCTTATGGATGGCCTTCTTTGCGAGCTTCGCAGTGAAAGTCCCTATGTTGCCTGTCCACATCTGGTTGCCAGAAGCGCATGTTGAGGCGCCTACAGCAGGCTCTGTGATACTGGCGGGGATCTTGCTTAAGCTAGGGACATACGGCTTTCTACGGTTCTCTATTCCACTCTTCCCTTACGCCTCAATATTCTTTGCACCTCTAGTTGAGACATTAAGCATACTTGCGATCGTGTATAGTTCTCTAACCACTTTACGGCAGGTAGACCTAAAGAAGATTATAGCCTATTCGTCAGTGGCTCACATGAACTTTGTGACCTTAGGCCTCTTTACGCTCAATCCGCAAGGAATAGAGGGGGCTGTCCTGTTAATGATAGCTCATGGACTGGTTTCTCCCGCTTTGTTCCTGTTAGTTGGTTCACTTTACGATCGGCACAAGACACGCCTTTTAAGGTACTATGGGGGATGTGGTAGAGCAATGCCTATCTTTGCCACCATGTTCCTGTTTTTTACAATGGCAAACATTAGCCTTCCAGGAACGGCCAATTTCGTAGGGGAATTTCTTGTTCTGGTAGGGGCATTCCGTAGCAATACATTTGTAGCAACAATGGCTGCTTCCACCATGGTACTTGGAGGTGGGTATGCACTTTGGTTATGCAATAGATTGCTCTATGGGCTGCCAAAGCCATACTACCTACAAGGATTTGCGGATCTCTCAAGACGGGAATTTTTTGTCTTGCTACCATTCGCTATCGCCGTTTTAGTGATGGGGATAATGCCAGACATATTTCTGGACACAGTGAGGCTCTCTGTGGCTACTCTCCTGCAGAGGTAAGGCGAAACCATCGTTTCATACATCACGTGCATCACATTGTGATGCACGTGATGTGTCAAGTTTTTTAATTCATGATGGTTGAGTGAAAACTGTCTAGAACATAAATAGTGACAAACAGTGTCGAAAAGAAAGCTGTTTTTGTCTTACTAAGTTAGTTACCAAAGTAAACATCATTTCATACATCACTTGCATCACATTGTGATGCACGTGATGTCTTATTTGATTTATACATAACGATGTGTTACATAACCAAGTTGTCTCAACACATTTGGTTTACAAAATGATGATGTGTAAAATTTCTTTACTTTGGTAACTAACTTCTCGAATGCGAGACGTAAGTCGGTTGTGCTCACCATCATATCATGATGGTGACTTTGGTAACTAAGTTCAAGAATGTGAGACGTAAGTCTTGACATGATCATTTTGTAAACAAACTGAAAAAGTAATGTTTGTAACCAATCTGGTGACATCGCTTGTTTTATTTTGTTTACAAAATGATCATGTGTGGATTGGTTAAAGGATTAGTTGACCTACCTATTTGCAAAGGCCAAATGTCACGTCCAAGACTTGCCTAAACATCACGAGGTGATATACTAATACGAAGAGACACAAAAAATATAAAATTATGCCCACTAGAAATCAAATCACAAAAGCAGGCGCAGGTCGGGTTAAGAAAACTCTTTCCCAGAAAACTCCGGCTCTGCAGGGATCTCCACAAAGATTAGGTATCTGCCTACGTGTATTCACTAGAACTCCGAAAAAGCCAAACTCAGCATTACGAAAGGTGGCCAAAGTACGGTTGACAACCCGTCGTGATGTCACCGCTTACATTCCGGGGGAGGGTCACAACCTACAGGATCACTCCCTAGTACTTGTGAGAGGCGGCCGCGTGAAAGATCTGCCTGGGGTCAAGTACCACCTAATACGTGGCACACTAGATACGCAGGGAGTACTAAAACGGAGGCAGGGAAGATCCAAATATGGGACAAAGCGTAAAAAATAGTAAGTCGTGCCACAAGGTTGCTCAGCAGTGTAAGAAACACTGTGACAAAAGTCTTGACTAAAAATCCTGATTCTCTATCATGACGTTACCAATTTATAACTGATCCGGTTACCAAAGGTAACAGCTTTCTAATCCTGTTACCCAAGTCACCATCAACACAACCCAGTTGTGTAGGACTTGATGATGGTGAGCAGGACACTAAACTTTATTACTTAAGTCGTGTTATCACTTGCATCACGTGCATCACAATGTGATGCAAGTGTTACACAACAGAGTTGTGTAACACGTGATATATCATGCAACTGTGCAACTGGTGTGTTTCCAACACTGAATCGATACATCACTTGCATCACATTGTGATGCACGTGATGTTGACATCACATCGTGATGTGGTGCGTGACTGCAACAATACCAAAAAGAAAACTCAACCCAATGCCAAAGAAACATACCAAGGACTTTCTTGAAAGACTTATTAATCACACCATGCGTCATGGAAGAAAGAGCGCAGCAATAAAGCTGTTGGCAAAGTCACTGTCTTTGTTCGGACAACAGGTAATTCGTCAGGGGGGGATCTCTCCCCGCGCGCACCTTCGAAGGGTTGGTGAGAGGCCCCACTTATCAGCCACCCTTGATAATTCCGTGGTTGCTAACGAGCAATTTCCCTTTGCTTTCGACGTTAATATCAACCCACCATATACGGTAAAAACTCTCGCCTACACAAACAAAGAAAACAAAAACATAGCGAGAGAGGGCCGCCCCACGCATACCTTCTCGCTGATAAACTCTTCAGGAGACTGTGGCTCTAAAGAGGCAGGTCTTGTCACATCATCATTCTGTCAACAAAATGAAAAAGCGATGTGTGGATTAGTTGAGATGACAAGTTCATGTTTGTCCAGTTCTAGCCTTACAAGGGTAACAAGCCTTACAAGCCTTACATCATGCTATCAATCCCCACTTGCAAGAACGAAAACAAGCCTGATGAAGGTACAACAAAATAAGTTACTTGACAAGACACGAGCCACAGGTGAAAACCGGAGACGTTCCATAAAGGGGTTTGTCAAGGACGCCATATCACACATCAAACCAAGTTTGGAAACGCGAAAAAAGAAGATTGCCGGCATTACGAGACATGTCCCCAGCGTAGTATCCCCCTCCCGAGGCGAGGGACTAGCAATTCGTTGGCTGTTAGCTGCTGCCAGAGAGAGGCACAGAAAGGGAGGCAAGGGGATTGCAAAATGTCTGTCAGATGAGCTTTTAGATGCGTATTTTAAAAGAGGCGAGGCAAAGCAGAAGAGGGACTCCCTCCACAAGCTTGCAGAGAGTAATCGTTCCTATATAAGGTATCGATGGTGGTAAGATCAAAGTCAACGACGCAACTAGTTGCGATATTGTAGGCTTGTGTCTCAAACCCCGCCCCATACATCACTTACATCACATTGTGATGCACGTGATGTCCACCAGTTATCCATAACCCAGTTTAACTAATCCAGTTACCAAAGGTAACTGGATTAGTTAGACGATTTATAAATGCAAAGTGTGATAATTGATTCCACTTAAAAAAGTGTGATAATTCCTTATGGAATTATACAATACCTAGTAGCCACAGACAGTGAATTTTACCTTGGCTTGCGCCATGCAAAAGCGCTGTAAGCACATCACTATAATGTTGTTCACTTGATGATTTTGTTGTCATCATCCCAGTGACCCTCGGTCACAAGACCCTCGGTGACAATATTAAGATTTTCAAACATCACAACTTAATTATCAAAGTAAAAAGGTTTATTCGTTATATTTTCTTATCATCAAGTAAACAACAATGCAAAAGACAAGCCTTTATGTTTATCTACCTCGTGTCTCTGTTTCTACTGCCCGTGTTAGGGTTGTTTGATGCGCCGGAAGCTTGGCAGATGGGATTCCAAGACCCAGCGACGCCAGTTATGCAAGGCATTATTGATCTGCACCATGACATATGTTTCTTTATGGTAGTTATATTGGTTTTTGTCCTTTGGATGTTGGTACGTACTCTCTACCATTTCCGTCAGGAGAGAAATCCAGTCCCTGAGAAGATTATTCATGGCACCGCTATAGAGATCGCCTGGACGGTGGCCCCAAGTCTTGTACTGGTGTTAATCGCAATACCGTCCTTTGCGTTGCTTTACAGCATGGACGAGGTGGTTGACCCTGCCGTGACAGTAAAGGCAATCGGTCATCAGTGGTACTGGTCTTATGAGTACTCGGACTACAACACCAGCGACGAGACGTGTATTGCGTTTGACAGCTACATGATTCCCGAGGAGGACCTTGAACCAGGTCAGCTGCGGCTACTAGAAGTAGACAATCGGATAGTGGTGCCGGTCAACACCCACATCAGAATGATTATCACATCTGCAGATGTGTTACATAGCTGGGCGGTTCCCTCACTAGGCGTGAAGTGTGACGCTGTTCCCGGCCGGCTAAACCAAACCCCTGTCTTTATTAAAAGGGAAGGCGTGTTTTATGGCCAGTGCAGCGAACTGTGTGGCGCCAACCATGGTTTTATGCCAATTGTTGTGGAGGCCGTACCTGTGGAGAGGTATGTAGACTGGATCTCTGCGAAGTTAGAGGAGGCTTAGGAAAAATTAGAAAGCTGTTGCCTTTCTTCTAAAAAACTTAACGCATTAATTGCTAGGACTGCTTACCATAATGTGCATCACAATGTGATGCATGTGATGGTAAAGTGTAAAAAATAATGTTAACAGTTTATAATTTTGGTAACTAACTTTCAAGCAATCTCAATGGTGCATTATCTTTTGGTGCAGATGGCGATTTCACGTGCAAGCTGTCAGACAGTCTTAAAAAGTTTAGAGAGGGGATCATAGAGAGAAACATCTGGGACTCGACTTTCTACCTAATAAGATAATGCAAATCCTGGTTTACAGGCTTTACAGATTTTATAGATTTTATAGGCGTTATAGGCTTTACAGGCGTTACAAGGTATAACAAACCCCGCGATGGTCGTATATCGCGGGGTTTCTTCTTCTGCTTTCCCCTTTTACACAACTACGTGGTGTAACAGCAAAAGTTAGTTACCAAAGACTCAATTACTTAAAAAACAGGTAAGAAACTATTCATGAGAAAACACCCTTACCATCTGGTCGATCCAAGCCCATGGCCACTGTTGGCCTCTGTTGCCTGCCTTGTCACTACACTTGGTGGCGTAATGTACATGCACAGCTATGCGGGAGGGGGAGTCTTCCTGGCCTCTGGTATTGGTATGATAATCTACTCTATGTGTGTGTGGTGGAGAGATGTGATTCGAGAATCCACTTACCAAGGCCACCACACTTCGGCGGTCCAGCTAGGGCTGAGGTTTGGAATGATCTTGTTTATAGCTTCAGAGATTATGTTTTTTCTAGCCTTTTTTTGGGGCTTCTTCCATTCAAGCCTAGCTCCGACGGTAGAGATAGGGGCTGTCTGGCCGCCTAAGGGGATTCAAGTTCTAAACCCCTGGGAGATTCCATTCCTTAACACTATTATCTTGTTGTCATCAGGGGCATCGGTGACGTGGGCGCACCATGCAATCTTAGCAGGGTACCGAAAACAAGGAATTGCCGCCTTGGCAATTACCATTGCATTAGCCGTAATATTTACCGGATTCCAGGGATACGAGTACATGGAGGCACCTTTCACTATAGCTGACGGGGTGTACGGGTCTTGTTTCTACTTGGCTACTGGTTTCCATGGTTTTCACGTGATTGTTGGGACTCTATTTCTGGCGGTTTGCCTGTATCGGCTGATTTCCCATCATTTTACCAAGAGGCACCATTTTGGCTTCGAGGCAGCCGCCTGGTACTGGCATATGGTGGACGTAGTGTGGCTGTTTCTGTTTGTGTCCATTTATTACTGGGGCGGTGCATAACCGCATCACTTGCCAATTATATGTGTTTACGCCAATCAGAGGTTTTAAAGACCCAACACAAAACTAGCAATTGAGAGAATATAGTAATATAGTAACAACTGATAAAGTAAATTGCGTCTTATTACGTCTTACATTGGAGAATCTTTGAGTTTTTAAAACTTGGTCAGTGGATTGAAATAATGTTGACAGTTTATAACTCACTTAGTTGGACCACAGTATTGCTACACACACACATCACGATGTCATGTGTACCTTGTGAAAACTCCTGTCAACAAAGGAGACTAACTAAAAAACACACGATAAAAAAGCAAACGACAGGCTGGTGGCAGTGCCACCAGCCTGTAGAGTCGAAACGCGTTTCAAGTAAAATTACAACATTGTAGATAGTCGCAAGATAGTAGACACATTTTCGTATGATACAGAGAAAACAGATTGTTTCTTGCTCCATCACTTTCTAAAGATTCAACTTTGTTGACAAAGTCCACAAAGTGATCTTCAACTTTGTAAATCAAATCAGGTACTGAGTCATGCATGGACAACACCTGTAACTCTTACTATCGAAATAGACTTAATGCAAGAATTATAAATCACTACACGAATAAAAGAGAAAAAACATCTATGATCTGCTCACCATTAGAACAGTTTTCCATTGTCACTATTTTGCCTGTTCGTATTGGCGACCTTTTTCTATCCTTCACCAATTCCTCGCTCTATCTCATGATCGGTACGGGGGTAGTTTCGCTTTTGTTTTATCTAGTGACTGTGGAGGGGGGACAACTGGTTCCATCTCGCTGGCAATCGGTTGTTGAGATGACCTATCAATTTGTAGCGAGCCTAGTAGAGGAACAGATAGGAGGAGAGGGAAGAAGATACTTTCCCCTGATCTTGACAACGTTTCTGTTTCTGCTAACTACTAACTTGGTAGGTATGATTCCGTATAGCTTTACCGCAACAAGTCACCTTGCAGTAACATTTGGACTGTCTCTCTCACTGTTTGTCGGCATAACAACAGTTGGTTTCCAGCGTCATGGAATACACTTCTTCAGTTTTCTTCTACCAAAAGGGGCACCTTTAGCGCTAGCCCCGTTGCTAGTTGTCCTTGAGCTGGTGTCTTACTGTTTCCGTGCGATAAGCCTTGGTGTGCGATTGTTTGCCAACATGATGGCTGGTCACACCTTAGTCAAGATAATAAGCAGCTTTGCCTGGACAATGCTTTCGCTGGGAGGAATCCTTGGAGCAGCCTCTGCCATCCCCGTGGTGATAGTATTTGCCTTGACTGGATTGGAGATAGGCGTGGCATGTTTACAGGCGTATGTGTTTACCATCTTAATTTGCATATACTTAAATGATGCAATTCATTTGCACTAGCCCTGACACCCCTTATCATTGTATGATGCATCTGTTGACCAATCTCTTTACTTTCTTTACTTTGCCTTACATTGGTTGCATCAAATCTTCAACGTTGTAAGACCAAGGGTCACAGGATTCTTGAATATGAAACTTCAGTTGATTGATTCTTGAATATGAAACTTCAGTTGATTGATTAGCAAGCTGTAAAAGTTGTAGAAACTGTTTCAGCTGTTTACATTGTTTGCTTCGGTAACTGGGGTAATGAGAAAAGTAAACACATCACGTGCATCACAATGTGATGCAAGTGATGTTATTGTTTCGATCCAATTAACTCTGTTACTAGATTTTGACACAGACTGAGTGAGATCTTTGGATTTTCCTTTGTTTTTAAAATCTCAAATTAAAAAACTTGATACATCGATACCCTTCCATCATGTGCATCACAATGTGATTGATGGTAAAGTGTAAGAAATTATGTTGACAGTTTATAACTTTGGTAACTAACTCAGTAAAATAAAGACAGCTTCGGTAATTGCAGGGGTTAACAGAATCGCATGGTGTAGGTGGGGTTTGCAAACAACAGTTGATGCAAACTGTGACAAAATATCTTTATGAATCCAACCAACAAGGGGTTACCAATCTAAGAGACGTTTGCAATCCTGTAATATGCGCGCCTTGGCAAAGCCAGCACACATCATTGTATGATGTTAAACTAATCAAAGATTAGTAACAACTAGAAGCTTTCAGTTTCCTTGGGTCACTTTGCATTAAAAAAAAACTCATGAAACGATTATCTATAGTTAAACAGCCCCTTCTCACCACCATTAACGATCATCTTGTTGACTATCCAACTCCTAGCAATTTAAACTACTTTTGGAGCTTTGGCAGTCTAGCGGGGCTTTGTCTCATGATACAGATAGCCACAGGGATCTTTCTAGCTATGCACTATACTCCGCATGTAGATCTAGCCTTCCTCAGCGTAGAGCACATAATGAGGGATGTGGAGGGTGGATGGTTACTCCGATACACCCATGCAAATGGGGCAAGCCTCTTTTTTCTGGTGGTATATTTACACATATTCCGCAATCTTTACTACAGCAGCTACTCTACCCCCCGTGAGTTAGTTTGGTGTCTTGGGGTTGTTATATTGTTGTTAATGATTATTACCGCCTTTATTGGATATGTTTTACCATGGGGGCAGATGAGCTTCTGGGGTGCCACTGTTATTACCAGTCTGGCAAGCGCTATCCCAGTGGTTGGAGACACGATAGTGACGTGGCTGTGGGGAGGCTTCTCCGTAGACAATGCCACACTCAACAGATTCTATAGCCTGCATTATCTACTGCCGTTTCTCATTGCTGGAGTTTCTATCGTTCACATAGCGGCGCTGCACCAATACGGTTCTAACAACCCGCTGGGAACAAATGCAGCTGTGGACAAGGTGAGTTTTTACCCATATTTCTACGTCAAAGATCTTATAGGTTGGGTAGGATTTGCCATATTGTTTTCTGTGTTTGTCTACTTTTACCCAAATGCTCTTGGCCACCCAGACAACTACATTCCAGCAAACCCTATGTCAACACCTGCCCATATAGTCCCTGAGTGGTACTTTTTATGGGTCTATGCAATCTTACGTAGCATCCCTAACAAACTTGGGGGAGTGGCCGCCATAGCTCTAGTCTTTGTGGCGCTATTGGCTTTGCCATTTATAAACACCACCCAGGTTCGCAGTTCTACCTTTAGGCCAATACATAGAAAGCTTTTCTGGCTTCTAGTAGCGGACTGTGTCGTGTTAGTCTGGATAGGTCAAAAGCCCGTAGAAGACCCTTACATCTTTATTGGCCAGTGTGCCTCGGTTTACTTTTTCGTTTACTTGCTTGTCTTATTGCCATTCCTTGGCAAGTTTGAGGAGCTATTGATTCATTACAAAAACCCACTTTTGCACAACCAGGACATTCAGCCTCTCTCTGTAGCTCGGTAGTTGGAGAGCAGGGTACCAACCTGACTTTCTGCATAAAGTTAAGTGTTAGTAATCGAAACAAAGTCAGGTGGTAGTAATCAGTTTCACATTCTTGAATTGCAATTTTGAGAATCTGTTTACCATCATCACGTCACCAATCTCTTGATTAATCCAAGATTAATCAAGAGATTGGTTAAAGTATTAAAAAGCTGAACTGGATTGATGGAATTAGACGTCAACACAACTTGGTTGTGTAACACATTGTTATGTGTTTACAACTAACTTAGTATACTTTGTTGTTTGCGTAAAGGAAACTCTCTTGCGTCTCCAGGTCTTTCTCAAGTCCCTGGAGACGCAACCGTCTCTCGTACCTCATGGCGTCTTGGTATCATTGCGTGATATCAAGATTGCTATCGAACCAAGTAAACAACTAGTAGGTAATGCAATACCTCCCATAAAGAACTGCAACTGGTGTTTGAACTTAACTCTAGCACGTAATATTATGCAACACTCGACGTCAGTGTAACACATCAGTCTACTATCGCAAACATTGCCCTAGCTGGTAACAATGTGTTGCTTTATCACAAGAAACTTTCCGATGTGATTGAAGACGGAAAGGCTTTTTTTACCTAATCACTTTGCCTGCAAGGAAATAGTTTTTCTACCATGTAAAAAAGAGGATGTAGCTCAGCCGGTTAGAGTATTGGCCTGTCACGCCAAAGGCCGCGGGTTCGAGCCCCGTCGTTCTCGATGTTGAAACTGCTTTTAAGCCATTCGCACCAATCTCACTGCTTTATCGTCATCATGCGATGAAAATCTTCAACTTTGTAAAACCAACGGTCACAGGATTCTTGAATCTGAAACGTCAGTTAATTGATTAGAAAGCTGTCGATGGTGACTTTGGTAATTAACTTAAATAGCTTTTTATCGTTTCATGATGGTTACTTTGTTTACCATCATGAAATAATGGACACAGTCTATAACTAACTTTGAGAATGTGAGACGTAAGTCGCGTGATTCTCCAATGTGATGGGTGATTAGTAAAACACAACTAGCTTCGATGATATT
>JAABUL010008520.1_pt1 | contig 10382 bp, 1 predicted proteins | sample 5559151 | NCBI WGS metagenome assembly JAABUL01 (sample SAMN10711876, study PRJNA513368) | rock metagenome | isolation source: Antarctica rocks | place: Antarctica: Victoria Land, Pudding Butte sud | reverse complement strand
AGAAGTAGTTATAATAGTAAGATTAGTAAGAAGAAAAGAAATAGAAGAAGGAATAGGAATAGAAGAAGTAATAAGAATATAGATAGAAGGAATTTAAATAAAGATTTAGATAGAAAAAGAAGTAATATAAGTAGTTATAAAAGAAAGATTAATAGTAGAAGTAATAGAAGTAATAAGAATAAAAGAAGAAATAGGAATAAAGGTAGTAAGATAAGGAGTTAGAATTAGAATATAAGAAATAACCTAATACTATTCTTCTAAGGAGTACGCGTGGACTCCTTGGAATTCGAAGATCTAATTGATTAGATTCGCTTAGTTAGGGCGTACTACTAGTTAACTCCGTTACGGTTAACTCCGTAGACTTTATATACTTATATGTAGTTACCAACGTTATATAATATTAATTGAAAGGTAACATCTTTGTCGTATAGCCTAGTAGTACCTTTTCCCGCTTTGCTAGTAGGTTTTAACGTTATCGTTATAGAGTTGTCGGTACATAGCTATTTTACATAGCGGTTTACTAAGTACTTGCCTATATACTTAGCTATATACTAAGTACATGCAGTCACTAACGTTATATAATATCAATTGAAAGGTGATATCTTATCGCATAGCCTAGTAGTACCTTTTCCCGCTTTGCTAGTAGGTTTTAACGCCGTTATTATGGAGTAATCTATATGTAGCTAGTTTACGCATAGTCTCTACTACGACCTCTACTAGCGGCCTTCTACCTAGATTTAATTAGGTTCTAATTGGTTGAATCTATTAAGTCAGGAATCTATTAAGTTAGGGCGCTGTTTAGTATTAACTCCGTATACTTTATACGCGTGCATGCAGTCCTAGTAGGTATTAAGATAGCTAAAGACTAACTATATACTATTTCTAAGGTATAGTAAAGTCGTTCGCCCTTATACACTCTTGATTTCATACGGTGGTTATGGAGTAATATAGCGTGCAGCCATTTTACGGTCGTAATCCTCGTACTAGGTAGAAATCTTATCTATTAAGCTTGCATGTAGTTAGTTACTAGGCCTAGAGTTAGAAAAGAAGAAAATCATTTGCTTTCTATCCTTCTCCGCTCCTGTTTTTAGTAGGGTTGTCGTTTATAGCCACTCTATGGTATAGTAGTAATACTAAGGCTTAATGAAATTTTCCCTATCATTTGCCTTATATATAGTCACGAGCTTAGAAGAATAATGTCTATTGGTACGCTATCCTAAGCGTACGTAAATAGCACCCGTACTAGCCGCTACATATAGTGCCCTTACTACCCTACTACCTTATATACTACCCCACCTATCGACACGAAGAAACGACTACCACGGACCTAATACCCACCTACCACGGGAGTACGGCTCCTATGTATAGCCGCTCGCCTACTTACAGCCTCTGCTAACGGAGACTCTACACGCCGCTTACGTGCCGTCTCCTTCCTACTAGACTCCTCCTCCTCCTATACTACTAATAGTAGTATTATATAACTGTTAACCTCCACCTTTAATATCCCCGCGAACTCTAGTAAGTAATTAATCTTATCGTAGCTATACGCAGTCTTTTTAACGTTAAAGTTACCCCCTAAGATTATAAGTCTATCTATACTAACCTTATTAACGCGCCGATTAATTCGGTTTATAACGTCGCGGGAGCTATATACTGCATTGCTAACTGCTACTTGTAGTCTACTATCTAACCAAGTACCTAGTAAGATGCCTTTCGGCTTAAGGCGCTGTTTGGAAGCGGAGGGCGGATTGTTGGAGTGTAGGGGGTTGGACTACATGGAGCTAGGACTATGCGGGGTGCTTAGGGTAGGGGGAGGAGGGTTACTACTATCGTCATCGTTAAAAAAGAAAGGATTAGTAGCGGTACCAGTGCTAGTAGTACTACTACCGGCGAAGTCCTCGTCTACTACTTCCATGACATTAGGCCGATGGTAGCCCTCAGGTACTACATACAGCGCGTTAGCATCCAGAAAAAAAGCAAGATGGAAATATACCCTCACGGCTTAAATCTACTAGCTGGACGCTAGGACTACCTACAGGCACGAAGGGGTTCTAAACTTGACGGGATCGCTGACTCTATGCAGTCTATACGGCTTGAAAGTTATCGATACCGTAACTGATAAGAATATCCTAAGCTATGTTAACCTATATCTAGGTCGGGATGCGAGGGCCACTGCTTATAGCTATGGCCGGTATACCTCTCTTAAAGACATAGCGTATAACCACGGTACGAAAATGATAATAAACGCCACGTAAGGTTAACCGAAAGTCATCTGCATATAGTTCAAAGACTGCGAATACGTCCAAATACTCAGCCGTACCAAGAGCGATTTGCGAAGCGAAGTACGAACCAGGGGCGTTAACTACATTGAACTGCGATATAACGACTGCGTGCAAGCTAAGAGACGATGTGGAGTGGAATTAATAAGTAAAAAACCGATAATCTGAAGCTTAATACTTAGATAGGATACTGATTAACTACGTGTAATATACTGATAAGATAAAGATAACTGACGAGCTCGAAGTTAAAAGAAAAGAAGAAGAGGAAGTGAAGTAAGTTAAATATAATCGTGACGCTAACTACATACAGGGTTCAATTAGTGAAGTAAACTTCTGAATAGCTTTAATTCACTACGCCTTAGTACTATATATAGCCCCACTACGTATAGATGAAAAATATGATTTAGGTAGTAGCTATATAAAGGCTTTCTATACGATCGACCTAAATATACGCTATACGCAGTGCGTTAGAGTACTTTACGCTCCTAAATACCTTGCTACCTCTCCCTAGCCATCGTATATATAGTGGATTGCCTTCTAGTACTACATGCGACGAGAGTTTAGGACCTTCAAGTGCTTATACTAGCTTCACTCCATACAGGCGATCTTCGTGTACGGCTACCTAGCAGTAGTGCCATACAAACCAGGGGTATTAACAGCTACCTTTGCCTTTACGCTTACAAATCGCTAGGGGTTAACCGTACGCAAAGCATCTAATACCACCCTTGAAATTAACGGAGCGACGAAATTTACCTAAGGATTCCGAGTACTACCCTTGCATGCAGTCTGCATATGGAAATGATGTTCGCTAACGAGACTGAAAGGAATATAGAATATATACTCGACCTTATACAGCTAACTATTACTCGTACAAGGCCTGCGCCTCCGTATTCTTCATCGTCGCGAGACGGCTTATGTGGGTGGCTATGTCCTAAGCGTCTTCATTATATGTAGTAGCTACTATCGCTGTCTCGACAGGACTGGATGGAGTGGATATCTCCTCTGCGGGCTCTATATTAACTACCGTGCTTACTTTATTATCACTGGCTGGGTTATTACTATAGTTAGATGTTATAGGAGATAGATCTTTTGATTTATCCTGTTGCATGTAGTAAGCCTGAGATGAATTAAGCCCGCGCTGCTCTAGACGTTATATGCGGTCAGCCTGAGATGAAGTAAGTCCCTGTCGGGGTTGATTATAATTACTATACGTAGCTCGCTCCACGCTATCTCTTTCGCTGTATGCAATACTATACCGTCCACTTAGAAAGCTGTCAAGGTATAATGTCAGCTTTTGACGGAGGTAGTAACGTGACCGTAGGAACTCCTCCGCCTGTACGTAGTCCTCTTGCAGGAAATCGCTTTGATATTAATGATCCCAGTTAACCGACCACCGAGGTAGCAGGATTGTCAAGCAGATTATATGTAGTCTATCCCTACCTACACGGCCTGTCTCCTAACCGTACGTAACTAAGCCTAACGGAGCGTCGACATGGATAATACGCCTGATAGAGGGATAGTTAAATCTAGCGCCAAGGGTACTCGTTACTACTAGACACGACGAGCTAGTAGCCTAGCACCACGTAGTTAGTAGTGAAACCCGATCAGCCGGGTTTAGACGGGTATGATAGAAGTCGCAATAAAGACATTTTACTAGTCGTTTACCAATATCCTTAGTACGAATAAAGTAGAGACTGCGTGTAGATCCTTGACTACCCGTACGCTACTATCGCTGACGGTCTTCCTAAAAGACTACCTCTGCTGCTATAATAAGTATACTTTCCTAATCGAGGGGTTTTTCGATTCCCCGCGCTTGTAGGAGGTCTGTAGTCGACTGCACGTAGTACTCTAGATTCGGACGGTCGCTACTAACTCGATGAATAGTTAGATATGAAAGCCTAAGCGACTACTTCAAGTCAAGCTCGCTAATAAGAGGCAGTATTGCAGTTAGATATATCAGAGGATATAAGATCTAACGTAGGATTGCTAGTAGTCCTAGGTATTCGCGGTAATCTAAAGCGGTTAAGATCAGATAGGCTTCATTAATTATCAGGCGATCTAACCGACTAAGGTTAGAAAGCTGCTTTGCGAAGGCATTAAATAAAAGGGTTATAGTAGTCTCGACATCGACTAGTACTAGGGATAGAACTACATGTAGTCGTTCTTACATGCGGTCACCTGTACTATAATGCTAATAAGAGATGCCGTGCTTACTATACCGGCGTATAAGATCCTGCCGTAGAGCTACTAGTAGTATTACAATGATAGTTACCTCGGCTGCGAGGATAACTGATATTACTAGAAAGAGCACCGACTTACTACTACCTATCGGCATTATAATAATGATCTCCTGATAGCTACTAGTAAAGAGACGAAGAGCATCTCTCTACATGGAGTCGCGTGTAGTTACATTGGACCTGAATAGCTTCCGAAGACCTTGCTATAGAACAGGCTATATCCATAGCTACTAACGAATATGAAGACGGCCTCCGGTGAGAATACGTTTCATCTAAGATAGTTACTCTGCAGAGGTACTTACGGCTCGTTTGTAACTGTATATAACTAGCTCTAGAGATGGCATTTAATACATTTAATGCCACTGGCGACTAACTTAGGTAAAGTCTGCTAGGAGAACATCCGTCATTGACGTAAAAGGGTATAACGAGTTATCGTAATTAATTACACCCGTCTCTAACGTATGTATAGCCTGTAGCGAATGGATATTACTAGTAGTTAGAGATATATAAGGTCGCGCCTAAGGTTACTAGCTTTAATTATCTTGATCTAAGTCGGAGTCGTCCTCGTAGGAGACTACTTAGGCGTTAGGGTCGATACTATATACTTAGTAAGCGACTCCTTGTAGTAGACGTCAGTCGAGCGCGATTGCTATATGTCGCCATTAAAGGACTCTAACTAAAGTTCCTAGTAGTCGCCGCGTATATAGCTTCATTATTACTGATAACTACTCGGGTAACTAGATCCCTTGCTCTCCCCTAAAGAGAAACCCTCAAGGTAAGGGAAGCTACATATAGTAGCTAAAGAAGTGGATAACCGGAAGAATATAGGTTAAGTAGCGTACGACTATATCATTAATGCTTAGAGGTAGAAATCGGGCGATTAGCTAGGTATTAACACGCTACTAAGACTTATTATAGCTAGTAAAGATTACTAGCAGTCCATTATAAATATATATATTTCGTGGAGTCTCCTGATTATACTAGCTTACGCCAAGAAGTTCCTTTTATCAAGGTAGAAGGCTAGTAGTTATAGTAAACAGGATGGCTAGTAGCTATAGGAATCGTTAGTCTGCATGTAGATAGCCGCTAATAGTAGGTCGATTATATAGGAGATTAGAAGATGGCAGATCGCCTGGATTTACTAGGATTCTATGTACCCTGAAGAACCGTCGCTATAGCTTATTACTTTTACGGAGCTAATCGATAACATCGTCTTAAGCTTCGTGGAGACTATTCCGGGTATCCTATAGAAAGCTCTATCCTAGTTAAGGGTAATTCAGATCATTACGTAGACTACTAGCAGGGTAGGCCTTAAGGCTAGAGATATCGAATAGGAGATCGTGATCTAGGATAACAATTACTTCGTGGAAGATATCCCGTAGAAACTATCTCTATGCGGGTAGGCGTAGTTCAAGGTTAGCATAATTAACCTGTATACAGTCTTCAGTAATAGTAGTAACCGGCGGTCGAGGCGTATCGTTCTTAAACGCTCTGTATAGCAGTCGCTAATAGCTAAGCTCCGCGATTACGCCGTTACTTATATTAATTAGATACTTACGGCATTGCTCAGCGGCATAGTCTTGTAGACTAGGATCTCCAGGATGTTCTTAACAGTGCTGGATGCAGTCGCTAAGGAGCCAAAGTTGCATGCAGTAAATCATGCCACTTAGGAAAGGGCGAAAGTCACTAGCTGCTTTCCATGCGCTATGTCGATTAAGCGTATTCAAGGAGCTATATACGATTACGGCTAGGGAGAAGGGTTTATACAGGCATGTCTACTTGACTAATAGTACCGAAAGCGTGTTAACTACATCTAGCAATACTTTTGTATATAACTGTAGGGACTGCGTCTAATCCACGCTATACATGCAGTCCTTAACGGAGACATCATTAGTATTCGCTATTGTGAAGTTCTCTATCGCCTTAGTAATATCATCTAGGCAGGCCTGTATACTATCATCCGGATAGAGAAGATACTCGGCTAGGGTCTCGTTACTATACTATTGAATACGGAGGAGAAAGAGGATCTGTTAATCCTATACAATAGTATACTTCTGTATTATCTCCGGGTTCTAAACACTAATAAATGGCTTAGACTATATACGGTTAGGCTTGAAGCTATTGAAGTACTATACTACTACGCGATTCAGTATATAACTGCTATTACTAGGTCGTGCGCGTAATCGGAGTTATAGTAGACTATATAGTACGGCTTACTACATGTAGCTATCAACTACCTTTGGCTTAGAACCTATCGGCGTAGGTTAGCTACCCGTTGAAGAGAAGTAGTATATAGCGACCATATATAATAGGTTTTAGGTAGTATACTAAGCGTTACGGGCGATAAGAGAAGCTTAACTAACGCGCTCTTCTCTAGCTCTAGTCGCTCTAAGTAGGGCGTAATACCCGTCGTAATAAGCTAAGAAGGGGTTTAGCTTGCATATAGTTCCTAAGCGGGAAGACGATCGAATTAAGCTAGCTATACCTCCTTAGTAGCGCTGATAGCTTGCTGTATATCACGTTGCATGGAGTTAGAAGGTAGAGAAACAGGCTTAGCCGCTTGCTAACTTAGCTATACCTAGAACCACCGATGTAGGGGATAAGCGAAGAAAGACTATATACTAACGCATTTAATACTAGAGTTATCAAGCTTATTTAATTTCCAAATACTAACGTTATACGCCTTAGATTAATACTTGATAACAATCTCTCTACTTTAACTGCATGCGGTTAACTTACTACTACAGTCCGGTAATACGCAGCGAAAGAAGAGTCGTACTAGGAGATACGATATTGAAGGACTGCTTACAGGAGGTAGGGGCGTATTAGAAGGCTTAGCTAGGTCGAGTTAATATACCTCTTCTACTACCTTACGAGCTAGATTACCTTTAACCGTATATAGTAACTAGAGGTATTTACGAAAGCGCTTTCAGGTAAGGTAGTAGCTATACTCCTTATACAAGAGTATATAATATCGCGTAAAATAGATAAAACTAACTTATTCTATAATATTATTATATATAGTCAATAGATAATTAGATATAATAAATAGATAAAGGATAAAAGTATTAATTCTAAAGAATAAAAGATAAAAGATTTAATTCTAAAAATCTTACTTAATATTAATACCCGCGATTTAGTCTTATTAAAATAAGAACTAACTTTTAATAATATAATTTTATATATAATAATATCTTATTTAATCCTTAATATATATATATAAGAATAGTTTCTAAATCTAGATATATAATAATTAGAAAATATTTTATTATCTTTATTAAAACTATTTATAATAATATATATCTTTAGAAGATAATCTTAAAATATCTTCTAAATATAATTTATAATAGATTATCTCTATTAAAGAAGATTAATAATATATCTTTATATTAATATTAGAATAGAATAGAACTTTAATTATTTAAAAATAGATATAACTAATATATATATATAATAAAATAATTCTTAATTAGATATAATAATAAAATAATTCTATAATCCTAAACTTTAAATAAAAAGATTAAATAAGAAAATCTATATATTAAGTTTATATATATAAAATAGATAATAAATATAAAGTATCTATATTATAATTATATATTTAGATAAAAGTATATAATTAGAAGTTAATTAATATTTATTTATAATCTAATATTTATTCTCTATCTCTAATAATATATTTACTAGAAATAATCTATATTAAAAAAATATAAGAATAGTTAAGATTAGATAAGAAAAAAGATAAAATCCTATTTTTATTTAAAAAAACCCTTTAATATAATTTATACTTTAATGATAATAATAAAAGTAGAAGTAATAATAAATAATTTAAATAAAGATAAAGATAAAAGTTAAATTAATAGTACCTAAGTTAATAATAAATAATAGTAGTAATATTAATAATAAAAGGAGAAATAGAAATAATAATAATAATAGTAATAGAAGTAGAAGTATAATTAATAATAATATAAAAGTTATTAATAAAGAAAGAGAAATAATAAGACTAAAATTAGAAATAGAGTTAGAAGTAAAAGTAGAAGTAAAAGAGTAAGTAATAATAATAATAATAAAGAGAGTAATAAAAATAGAAGTAAAAATAGAATTAAGATTAAAAGTAAAGATAAAGATAAAAGTAAAAGTAATAATAAAGAGAATAATTAATTTAAAGTATTAGTAATAATAATAATAATAATAATAATAATAATAATAAAAGAAGTAGAGATAGAATTATATTATAATTTTATTTACTTTAAGAAGAATAAATCTATAATTAATTCTTATAAAAAGGAGTATTAAAGATATAAATAAATAGACTTTATTTAAATAGATTTAATATAAAGTATTATATTTAATACTTAAAAGATATCTAGGATTATAATATAAATCAAATGTAAAGTTTCTATTTATAAGAAATATTATTATTTATATAAATATATAAGATTTTTACTAAGATTAATACTTAGTATACTTAATTTCTAGGCCTATTAAGTAGTATTATAACCTAGTCTTCTAGTATATTAAATAGGATATATTCTATTATATATATTAGATAAATATTCTATATTATACTTTAATATATATAATAAGTTAGAAGTAGAAGTAGAAGTAAAATTTAAGATAGATAAATTAATAATAGAAGTAACTATAATATAAAAAGAATTAAAGAAAAAAGAGAATTAGAAAAAGAAGTAAAAAGATTTTCTAATATAATATAATATAAAAAGAAGTAAAAATAGAAGTTAAATATTAAAAAGAAAAGAAGAAAAAAGAAATAAATTAAAATTAAATATATAAGATTAAATATAAAATAGATTAATATAAGATAATATAAGATAATTAAAAATAGAATTAAAAAGAAGAAGAAAAGTAAATTAAGAATAAATTAATATAAATATATAAATAATAATATATAAATTTAAGAATTAAAGATATTAAAGGATTTAAATAATAAGAAGTAATAAAAGAGTTAATAAAAGAGATTTTAAATTATTAAAGTATTATTATAAAATAAAAGAGTTATATATATATTTAAAGATAGAAGTATTTAAAATTAAGATTATATAAAAGAGAAAGAATTAAAAATATAATATAAGATATAAAAGAATAAAAAAAAGGAAGAATTAGAAAAAAAAGTTAATAAAAGTATTATAAAATATAATATAAGAAGAAGGATTTATAAAACTAATAATAATAATAAGAGAAATAAAGATATAAAAATATTAAAAGTATTAATAATAATATATTATTAATAGTAATAATAATGAAAATAGAAATAGAAGTAAAGATAAAGATAAAAGTAAGAATAAAAATAGAGATAGAAGTAGAAATAAAAGTAAAGATAGAAATAGAGATAGATATAAAAGAAGTAGAAGTAAAGATAGAAATAAAGATAGATATAATAGAAGTAGAAGTAGAAATAAAAGTAGAATTAATAATAGAAATAAGATTAATAAATAATAATAGTATTTTTAGAATAAGAGTAAAAGGAAGATAAGAATAATTATAAAAATAAGAATAAGAGTAAAAATAAAGGTAAGAATAAGAATAAGAATAAAAGAAGAATAAAGAAAAGATTAAAATAAGAGGAGAATTAAAATTAAAATAAAGATAAGAGTAAGAGTATAAATAAAAGAAGAATAAAAGGAAGATTAAGATTAAAATAAAAGTATAAGAAAAATAAAAAGAAGATTAAAATAAGAAGAGAATAAAAATAAAAATAAAAATAAGAATAAGAATAAAAGTAAAAGTAAAAGAGAGATAAAAGAAAGATAAGAATAAAGATAAGAATAAAGATAAGAATAAGAATAAGAATAAAAATAAAAATAAAGATAAAAATATAAAGAAGAATAAGAATAAAAGTAAAAAT
>JAABUL010008519.1_pt1 | contig 10382 bp, 6 predicted proteins | sample 5559151 | NCBI WGS metagenome assembly JAABUL01 (sample SAMN10711876, study PRJNA513368) | rock metagenome | isolation source: Antarctica rocks | place: Antarctica: Victoria Land, Pudding Butte sud | reverse complement strand
CCTCGTCATAGCTATCGACTGCTTGTTTGCCAACATTTTCGTAATTGATGACTGCTTGTTTGTCGACATTGGTTGAGAAGATAATCTTTTCATGCTGGGGATCATGGCCCACCATAGGAGCAGCATTGCAATTGTTCTCTAGCAAACGATCGTGGTCTACCTCCAGCGTGCTATGTTGGACTTGCTCTGGTGCCTGCATCGGCGTCACTGGCAACGGCTTCGAGGTTGCCATGGATTGGAGGAAAATACGAGATCGTGGTAAAAGGGATATGCTGCATACGGGGACTGCTTTGTAGACAAGGCTCCGTTTGGAGTAGCGAGATTAGCCAGAACGATGTCGAATGTCTCCAATTGTGAATATTCGGGCAGGAATCACTAAGACGGAAGTTACACGTAGAGAAAGACGGAAGATAAATGAGCCAGAACCAAGGAGATTTTGTCGAGCTTCAGCCTCCGGATGAGCCTACCGCTTTGTGAAACACTGAGACGCCGTGAATATTGCCAAGCTTCATGCACGTTACATCCTACAGCAAGATCGCTGCCCGATTTCCCCAGTCCTTCGCGAAAAATTAGAGTGCTTCGCCGCCAAGACGAATCGTGCAAGATAATGGAATATCGAGCGGTATCTGGAAGAAGATTCCAATGTGCCGGCGCCAACTAACGTAAAGCATGCAAGACATTTCGGAAAGTTCATCGCTGGAAGCCGCCACACACCTAGCAACGATATAATGAGATAAGGAACACATACAAGAAGCTACCCACCCTCCATAATTCGATGAAGCCTTACTCCGTATAGAATAATGATCCAGGTTTGCTGCAGGGGCTAGACCACTGGGTTGCATGAGTGAGCCGTTTGGGGGTCACTATGGCTGGGCTTGGTTTGCACCTTTGAAACTGCGTCAAGCTGAGCTGGCAAAGCAGTGGATATCACTGGGCCAATGAATGAAGCCAAAACTATGATGGTGCTGAGGAAGGGCGTGCCTCGCGCTTGCAGGAGCGCACGTGCTAATGCGAGTGCGGCTTAGCTTCTGAGCGCCAAGAGCTCCAGCGGCTACGATGCGGGCAGCTCGTAACGAATTGCAGTGGGAAAACCAGCCCCCTATTGACAACTGCCAAAATATTTACTGACTTGAGATCACTCATTACCAATCATCACGCTGACTGCAGTAAGTTATTGGGGGCATAAGGTACAGCTACTTGCTCTCCCTTACATGATCCACAGTACTGGACGTGGAAAGGCAAAGCTGGCTGTAACTCGCTATGTTGTTGCTCATCGTATTAATGTTCGTTGTCCTAATCGAAACATCCACAACGAGCTCCGAGAAAATATCGAGTCCGAGCAATGCATCATTACTTTGGGGTCCCTATCGGCCCAACCTCTACCTTGGCATACGGCCGAGGATACCAAATTCCTTGCTCGTAGGCTTGATGTGGTCGAATGCCGACGATCCTGTCAATATCCCGGGAAGTACGCTTCAAGCACCCTTTGCTTCTGTTGTTCTATCTACTAATTTTAGTCAAATCAAAAGATGTCCGTCACACATGCGAGCAAGATGAAGGTATGGCAGGCTATGGTTGGACGTCGTACGATGTCCGGAGTGGCGGCACCCAAACTGTCTATGATACTGGGAACAAATTGGACTTAGTTACTGAGTTTGCGAAAGTGTTTGACGGCGAACCAAATGGAAATTGGGGCTTGAGAATCAAAGGCATCCCGAGGGCAAATGCACGCAACGACCAGAAGACTACTCTGATAGTCTACCTTGGAAGTGAGAACTCAGATTCAAAGGTGATATGCACGAATGGGCACAGACTCAATCCATCCAATAGTAATGTCGTCTGCAACGGTACGATGGTCGGCTTAGGCGATTTTCAAATAGATTTTCCAGATTATGGAGCTGACAGCGGCGCCCGTCAAAAGACGTCTGTTAATAGTTTGACGGTCCCCGGAGACACTATATGGCAGGCAAAGTCAATGTTAATCGACCTAATCAAGAGCAGTGACTCTCATGAAGGATTGATTGCAGATAAACCTGGACCTGGAAACCTTCATTTGGTGCAAAAGACCTTCGAAGCAGGGTTTGAGCTCGACGTTCTATTCTCTTCAAGCTCAAATCCTGAATCGATGACCTCCAGTACTCTAACAAATTGTATCAGAAGCGCATCATCCGTGTTCAGTGAGCGCTTCGAGTCGGTGTATGCACCTCAAGCGCCATTCCAGGATAAGCAATACATCAAATTCTCCCAATCTCTTCTTGCCAACCTTATGGGAGGAATAGGGTATTTTGACGGTACAAGCAAAGTTGACATTTCTTCCGCTCCAGAATATGCCGAGACTGACGAGAAGTTCTGGGAAAAGGCCGATTTAGCCCGATCTCGTGCCACTATTGAAGAACGTGGCCCTTATCAGCTTTTCACCGCTGTACCTTCTAGGCCTTTCTTCCCTCGAGGCTTCCTCTGGGACGAAGGCTTCCATCTCCAAGTCATTCTCGACTGGGACATGGATCTGACTCTGGAAATTGTCTCAAGCTGGCTCGATCTGATGGACGAAAGTGGCTGGATAGCAAGAGAACAGATTCTCGGCCCCGAAGCGCGGAGCAAGGTCCCGTCGAAGTTTCAGACCCAATATCCACACTATGCCAACCCACCAACTCTATTTTTGGTAGTCGAAGCATTTCTCGCAAAAGCCAGCGGAATCTCCCCCTCCCATGAAGCTCCAAGTCGATATCTGGAAGATCCCGCCTTAGGGACGGCCTATTTGAAGGCGATCTACCCCAGGATGAAGAAGCACTACGAATGGTTTCGTCGAACACAGGCTGGCAACATGAAGAGTTATCAGCTTCCTGGCCCTGAGTATTATCAGGGATACCGATGGCGAGGTCGCACACCTCAGCACATTCTGACAAGTGGCTTGGATGACTACCCTCGAGCACAACCACCACATCCAGAAGAACTGCACTTAGACGCCCTCTGCTGGGTTGGGTCTATGGCTGTCGCCTTGAAGAAGATCTCAACCTTTCTTGGCGAGAAAAGCGACCAGAATGATTTCTCGAAGCATGAGACTGACGCCATCCGAAGTCTTGATGGTATTCACTGGTCTGGTTCCAACCAAGCATATTGCGATACTACTGTGATCGGCGAAGACCGAGTGGAGAGGGTCTGCCACAAAGGCTACATTTCTCTTTTCCCGTTCCTCGTAAATCTTATGCGTCCAGACCACATTCATCTCGAAGCTGTGCTTGACCTAATCCGGGATCCCGAGGAGCTGTGGAGTCCTCATGGCCTTCGTAGTCTCAGCCCGAAGGACGAGTACTATGGCACTGATGAGAATTATTGGAGAAGCCCAATCTGGATCAACATCAATTACATGGCGTTGCAAAGACTATTGGTAAGTATCCTCCGCGTCATTCTTGTGGTTGAAGAGTGTCATAGCTCATTCAACGACTAGGATCTTGCTCAACAACCAGGCACGTATCAGCAGAAAGCGCTCGAAATATATACGGAGCTACGAGTAAATCTGGTGACTACGGTCTTCAATTCCTGGAATGAAACTGGTTTCGCATGGGAGCAATATAACCCCGACACAGGCAAAGGCCAAAGAACACAGCACTTTACAGGCTGGACCTCACTAATTGTGCGTATTTTAGCAATGCCTGAACTTCAATCGGTCGGTCAGCCGCAGATGCCTGGGTACTCTAACCAACCAGCAGACAGATATGGCTGGAGCATCAAGCTATATATGATGGTGATGGGGTTGTTGTTGATCTGCTTTGTGTTCCGGAGACGGCTTGTAAGGTCTTGGAAGGGATTGAAAGCAATGTGATCAGAGTCATATTCCTCTTGCTTTACAATAAAAGATGACCCTTTTCGGTGACGTTGCACATACGTTCAGGTTCACAAGTCGGGAGCATCAAGCCACGTTGGTTTTATCCATGGCTAAGCGAAGGTAGAAGCGAGTTTGGAGCCCAAATAGAAAAGCTGCGACAACAGCCGTATGTCAGGAGATCCGTAGACGACACGGAAGGATTACAAGCGATTTGGTTCCGAATTTGCGGCGAAAGATAAGGGGCTGGAGTTCTGCGAGGGTTGCTGTTAGAGGTAACAGCTTTGGAAATAATTACCCGAGAAGACTGGACTGTGGGATACTTTTGATCGGTTCAATGTCCTCGAGCCCCTATTCTATGTTCTAATGACGCACCATGACCTCCGAAGAACTACACTGGCTCGGAGCAATCCTGTATGTTGTAGTGGGTGGCTATACATTACGTGGTGGTTGATCAACAATGTGAATCAATCGACGGCTAAGCAGAGCACAGTGCTTGGTCTCTGACGAGAGAAAGAGAAGCCAAGAGAAATTTTCCTTGAGGAGATAGGGGAGACGAGTGCTCTGATGTATTGGGAATAATTCATCCCTTACTCTTCTCATCTCCCAATCCCGCAGTCGCTGTACACGTCTTCTTAACAGCATCGCTCATAAGCTTCCGCGCACCACCCTCCTCCAACACCCTCAACCCAGCCTCCGTCGACCCACCCGACGTAGCCACCTTCCGCCTAACCTCCTCTGGCTCCTCCCCACCAGTCACCAACCCAGCAACACCTCGCATAGCCGCAGCCGCCATACCCAACGCCTCCGCGCGATCAATGCCCAGCTCAACAGCGCCATCAACAGCACCCTCCAGCATAAGCGAAAAGAAAGCCGGACTGCTCGCACACAACGTCGCACCGACGCCCGCTAGCGAGCCCGGCCAGATCTTGACGCTACCCACACGTAAGAAGAGCGAGTAAACCGGATTGAGTGCGCTGGGCGCATATGGCTCATCACCCTCTTGAATAATAAGACTGACGGAATCGCGTACAGCGCTCGCGGTGCTAGGCGTCACTCTAACAATCTGGCATTGCTTCTCCCCGTCAAGTTTCGCAGAGGCATTGACGCCGTAGATTGCACTCTTGAGTTTCGCGATCGGCACGCCGCCGACGACGCTGATGAGGATTTTTCCGGCCAAGGCACCACGCATGCCTTCCTCCGCTAATACATCTGCATACACGCTTGGCTCGACGCCTAGGATGATAATAGCGCCTGCTTTCACTCCGCGCACGTTTTCATTTACGAGGACGTCTACTTTGCCTGATTTTGCGAATTTCGCTTTGAGTTTGTCGGCGCTTTCTTGCGTGTGCACGCATGCTGTGAGTGCGGATGGTTGGACGGGCGCTGGTCTTGAGATTTTGGATTCTTCGGGTGGTGGAGCGAAATTGAGAGCGTGGTCTGCGAATGATGAGATGATGCCCGAGAGGATTGATGAGCTTAGTTTTCCTGATCGGTATGTCAGTTCTTGGGGAAGTTTGAGCACAAGAGATCAGTGGTGCGAACCGCAGCCGAGGAAGGTGATGCCCATTTTTAGTGGATCTGCCATGTTGAGTCTGTGTAATTCAACGATTGCAGTAAAATATATATCTATCGGCCTCCAACGTTGGTTCTCCTGCGCTTGAAGATACTGGGATACCTAAACCACGCGGTGAGCGAGAAAATAACACCAAGGACTAAATAAGCACCCGCCAAGTGCCCGAATTATTCTGCTCACCGCGTGCTAACTTCATAACGCTAGATCATCTTTCCTGAACCATCACGTGACGTCGCTGTCCCTTGACATTTGCACGCTTGCTACCATTCAACTAACATTCTTGTCTACATGAACTTATATTCAGCTATTAGGCACATACTATATCATAACGCATATTAATCTCACGATACGCATCCTTAGAAGCCTATGACTAGAGCACTAGCGATTGATCCCCAGTCTTGATAGTTATGATAATACCTCGACGGACCTATGTATGTATGTGGACGCTTGTTTCCTCGAAACTCTTTTTTGCAGATGGTTTGCTTGATGACGTACATGAGAAGAACGATCCCGCGATTGCTATTTGTGAAACCTGGTAAGGATGGGCAGTTGGGATGGATCTATCATGTTGGAAGTAGAGACCTTTCTTGTTACGCGCAGATTAGAGAAATAGGTAAGTTAAGTAGGTGATCAGAGGAGTTTGGCAGTCTATAAATTGCGTTTATCATGGGTATCGTCTTTATATCTAAACCCACCCCTGCCAGCCACAACCTTGAAGCCAGTCGGTCTTCTTATGCCGCTGCCAGATCATCGTCGAGCACGGGATTTTGATCCCCTCTGCTATAGCCACGCTCTGTCTCCTTTCCGGCTTCATTTCCCCGAGTGTTCGTTCCCCTACATGGCTGTCGGGGTTATCTCCTACAGGAGCCTCGTGCCCAGATGGCAATAAGATGGTGGTCTGCTCACGCCGACTCTCCACACCGCGGACCTCAGCCGACCGTCCATTTCTGGAGGGAGTAGGAGTCTTCACCCTGTCCGATCATGATGCCGGATACGGTATGGGTCGTGCCTTTGTTGACCTTCGGCTCCCGCCAGCTGATCGTCTTATACGACGAGAGCGACGGGCAGAAATAACCCGCCCGTGGCAACAGTGAGAAAGCCAATGGAGGGCAGACCTCCATTGCGGGTATACCCAACAAGCCATTTCCTGCGAGGCCTGATGGACTGCCCCGGGAACGCATGTTTTAGGATCTTGCTCAAGCAATTATTTGTAGCCTCTCTTTGCAATTCTGATAAATCCTTTGCAGCTCCTTCTTCAGCATAGAACTAGCCACACTATGCCACTGGCGTACACTTATATCATAATCGTTGGCGTCGCCACCACTCAAAGATGCAAACTTCTCAATTGCTCTCTCCGTCTTGCGAAGTTGTTGCAAGAGAATGCCACGCTGCAGCGTCGCCTGGTCTTCTTCGTCCAGGTGAAAGACGCCGACTTGAATTACTGTAGTGCGCGCCAAGCGGGGCCCGGACAAGCTATGCGTAGCATTAGCAGGTGAGGCCGAGTCTAGACAGTCCTGTGAAGAGATATCGGTACTCGCCGCGGTCTCGTACAGAGACAACATCTTGGTGATGATAGACATGTAGAGTGTTGCTAGATGTGGACGCTGGGCGCATGAGCAGTCGAGGAGCTTCACAACGCCTGAAAGGGCGCACTTGTTGGCGTGTAAGATTGTATCTAGGCTGTGGAGCACCTCTAGATTGGCTTTACTGTTGGCAAGGTCAGTTTCCGGAACGGCGCAAGCCTGGTTGCTGGACGGGATCTGGTTGTGCCTGTCAGGGGAATAAAGTGGGTGGTCCAGCGAGCGAAGCAGGGTGAGAGCATATGCTTCGCAGTCGTGAACTTCCTGATATATCTCGTTGCTAGCGGCCTGATTTGAGTTCTTCAGTGAGTCTTTGGGTCGATTAAAGGCGTCGCCATTGGCCTCGGAAGCAGCAGGTTGTGCGACACTGTGTCCTGACATTTTGGGATCTTCTCCATCGATCGATGTTGTCGAAGGAGTTGCAATTGGCGTCCATGGAGCCTGTCCAGGTTCTTGCTGGCTGGGGGGGAAATATGTATTTTGAGACGAATCGCAAGGCGTCGGAAGAGAATTCTGAATCATCCACTTCCACGCCCGTAGTGAAGTCATCATCCGCCAAATACTGGAACGAGTTCCAATAATCGTTGCGGTTGTGGAAGGTGATGCCGTCGTTTCCCGTACTGCTTCCGCTCACTTCGTTATTGTTGTATGTCAAGATATCAGCAGTGTCGCGAGCCTGCCTCTTGGTGTCTGCCGTTGAAGAGTAGCCGCCGCCCTTTGAAGACTGCTGGGCTATGTTCGCTGCTCCATGTGCCGTGACTGCTGGCTCATATGCTATCCTCCGCTTGCACCCATGCCTCCGAGAAACGCTATAGGTACAATGCAACTGGTTCGAGGAACAACGCTCGCAGGCTGGCCGCCGTCGGTCACATTTGACTTTGGCTGCTGAGCATGAATCGCATGACAATCGTACGCGCACCGGCTGTTGAGCAGGTGCCGGGCTGGATAAATAAGCAGTTTGCATCTCGGGAGATCGTCGCTTGGTAACAAGCAAGCAGACACGCAGGGGTTTACATTACCATTATAAGTAGGTAGTACCAACGAAGGAGTCGTTGCGGATTCCCAAATTTGATAAGTCACCCGTTCACCGCTGCCTGTTCGACTGGGAAGCCTGATCATTCGATGCATTCACGCCAATCAAGTCAATCGCTTATTTTCTTATTGATCATCGATCGCAGGATTACTATATGGTCAGCTTGTCAGCACGGGCCATCCTGTGGAGCTGAACATATCGCTATATCTCTTTACCTCGCGTGAGGAACTCAGGTGTTTATTCCCTTTTCTCATACGATACATTTAGCTCCAGCTCTAGCGCTCAGCAGGCTCTGAGGATATACTCACTAACCTCCGACCGTCAGAGCAGCTTCATGACATGCAATGACTAGTGGATTAAGCTAGCGGTAATTACTGTCTTCGCGGAGCTAAATCCCTAGACTGATAGGCGGAACACTACTGCACTCGGCAAGCCTGTTTGGGTCAAGCGTGGTCGGAAGTGATTACCCCGATAGAGGCCCGAGGATCCCCGGTGGGCCCGTGGCATTTGGGGACGTTACGCTGAAGCAACTAAGTCCCGTCTTTTACGAACTAGCATGTAACGCTGATGCTTATTATTCGCAATTGCTAGTCACAGGATAATACAAAAGGCATTCCTTTCAGCCTCGCTCTCACACCGCCCAGTAAACCGACTCGAATAACAGATATGGCCTCTGCAAACACACCCGTCCCTATAGTCCTTTGCGGTGCCAAGGTAGCGCTGGGATTGGAATCAGCGAATTTTATGAAACCCGAATTCGAAGGTATAGAGCTTGTCGACCTTTTCCCTGATGTTTCTTTCTCGTTGACTTATAAAGTGATACATTTTTGCGCATCGGTGGACGCGGCTTGCGCGGAGATTCCTCGCCTACTATCGAAAGAGCAACCGCAGCCCGTCGAGGAGAACGAAGTTGGGACGCACAACTACAGTGCAACTCCTAAAGCTATTCTAGTCGGCCGCACTTATACCGATGACAAGTTGCAGGCGGTCCGAGACTCCTGCAAAGGCAAGGCAGAGGTCTCTTGGGTCGTCCCAGGTGAGGCGGCTTCGAAGAATGAGACTATCGCTGCCGGACATGCCACCAGGGTGGCAACGAACATGAAGAATGTACTCAGCGAGCTCTGCAGCACCGGCGAAATAGGCAAGGAAGGTCTATACAAATATTCTTTCTAGATGTCGTATTGTGGCGGTAGTCGCACCTACCACCACTAGGTATCAAATGATGTCTAATTACAGCTGGATATCGAGCAAAGTTGAAACACACCCGAGATCATGCGGTGACAAACTTTCTGGACGACCTAATCCCGTTAGTGTCTTTGCCGTTGAGCCAATATCTGGGCGGTCTGCTGTATAATATGTATCTCCACTCTGACCGATGTCACGACTCAATGCACGTGAACTGGTCGAAATCAACCCAAGTGACTCCACTGGCGAAATGAGCTCCTATACTGCTTACTCAGCCAAAGCCATCGCGTTGCAAAAGTGCCAAAGACGACTACAAAATGCAACACAGAGCCAATTCTTGATATCAGCAGCCACATAGACGAGCAGTAAGCACTGACAGGTGCCTCACACTTAGACATCGCGGTACAGGCTCTGCGATCTTCAAAGTCGGGCCAAATTCTGTGAAAGCTCTCTTTCAGAGCCGACAGAAGCGATCTCGGAGCGCGACTGAGCGAGGTCGTGCATTTGGGGTACAAAAGAGGAGAGTGGTAGCTGAACCAAGGAAAATGGAAGTAGCTGAGCAAATACTGCATAAATACGGACAGTGTAGAGATTAGCAGCCAATCGGACTTGTTTGAATTAGCTCTAACTCTTCTTTGCTAGGCACCAGTAAGCTTGTGTCGAACGAGCCAATCTGTCTACCAAAATACATGAAATCGTTTTACCCACGTAAGCTATCAATGACAGTAAATTCCCGACTGTGTCTGTGCCCTGCAGATCCCGGCACTGGCTCCTCCAGTCGAACAGGCTATGCGCACATAGTAAAATCCTGCCGAGCGGCAGGATGCGAACGATACCGACTGCAACAGGTCTCGTCGGTGAGCGTCGGAGAGGGTCGGGGAGGGGTCGATCGGATACACCATGGTTCAGCTCGATGTGATACTAGAATGATATTGAGGGGGTCTCTCTCTCTGGCTCATATTTAGCTATACTTTCGCTCCTTAATGTACTAATAGAAAGAGTAATTAGCTCAGCGTGACCGCCTTACAGACTAGGGCGATAGCGACAAGTCCGCTAAGTTTCGCTCAAACGTATCACTTCTGGCGCTTTACGATTAGCTTGACTCCGCAATATGGGTTCTGCAGAGCCTCCCATCGAAATCCTCGTTGTAGGCGCTGGGCTCGCTGGTCTCTTCTGCGCTCTGGA
>JAABUL010008517.1_pt1 | contig 10386 bp, 14 predicted proteins | sample 5559151 | NCBI WGS metagenome assembly JAABUL01 (sample SAMN10711876, study PRJNA513368) | rock metagenome | isolation source: Antarctica rocks | place: Antarctica: Victoria Land, Pudding Butte sud | reverse complement strand
CCAGCGCAGGGAGCGCAGCGGCGGCCGGACGAAGGGGGCTTCGGGTGGTCGGGTGGCGATCAGCGGGAACGCCCGGGGGTGGCTCATCGCGAACCGGCGGACTCCGTAGGCGAGCCGGGTCAGGTAGTCTTCCCAGCCGTCTTCGGGCTGGAACTGCACTTGGGGGTCGGCCCACAGTTCGTCGATGATGCTGTCGACGACGGCGTCGAGGAGCGCTTCGCGGTTAGCGACGTAGCCATACAGCGACATCGCTTCCACGCCGAGGCGTTGTCCGACCCGGCGCATGCTCAACCCGCCGAGGCCTTCGGTGTCGATCAGCTCCAGGGCGGCGCTGACCACTAGCTGGCGGGACAGCCGCCGCCGGAACGTCTTCACCGGCCCGCCGGTCGGTCCGGTGGGCAGCGGGGGTGTGCCGGCGGCCGATCTGGGATAAGGCACCCGAGCGCATCTCCCTTACAGCCGAAACTTCTCCCGCAGGTCGGCCGCCGCCCGTTCCGGCGTCGACCCGTCACTGCCGTCCTACCCCACTTTGCCCGACTCAGCACGGCCACAGGGCCGGGGCGATCACGATCCGGGTTCGGGCGCATCGATGTATCCCGACCTCAGGAGGATCGATCCCATCGGGAGCGCGGCGAGCCAGCTCAGCCGGCCCCGGACGGCGACCGCGGTCCGGGCCGCCGGGGGAGCCGGAGGAGTCGGTGCAGACCCAGGCCGACCCGCAGACCGATCAAGGCGAGCCAGCCGCGCCAGCCGGGGTCGGGATGGCGAACCTGACCCGGGCTACCACCTCCAGCTGAGCACGACAAGATCAAGAACAAGGCGCAGGAACTTGCCGGTAAGGGAAAGCAAAAGGCCCGCGAGGTCACCGACGACAAAGACCTGCAGGCCGAGGGGCAAGCCGATCAGGCCAGCGGCAACCTCAAGCAGGCCGGCGAAAACGTCAAAGACGCCTTCAAGTAACCAGACCCGCGTGCTCGCCGCGGTGCCGTAAGCCCCCAGAGCCTGCCGGCACTGTTCATGACCCAGGCGTGCCGCTGCGCGACGTTGCAGCCGAGGGTCGCGTCGGCTCAGAGACGTCGTTGCCTTCGGCGTGGTGCGGCGGCTGGCATCCCGGGCCGCCAATTGGTTGATGTGCCAGCCGGCTCGGCGGTGTGGAGACGGCCCGGGAACGCGATCTGGTCGTCGTCGACTTCTTCGGTGTGGGCCAGCCGCAGGGCTGTGAGGTGTTCCCGCCGTTCGCGTTTACCGGTTTGGGCGTGGTGAAGACGACGTCGACGCCCCATTGATCCCCCGTAATCGTCACACACAGTGCGGATGCAAACACTCTATGACACCACGGCACTGTCCTGGGGTGCCGCCGGATCATCAGTCTGGTAGGGCCTGGGACGGGTGTGGTCAGTGCTGGATCTGGATGCTGCGGGTGGGTGATTAGGGCGCGTCTCGCATGTTGATCGGGTCTGAGGCCTGATTGTTGGTGGATGACTCGGTCAGCGGTGTTGACGGACGCGATGTGGGCTCGGATCGAGCCGGTACTGCCTCCCGTGAAGGGGAAGGCGGCTTGGCGGCAGGCCGGGTCGCAGAAGCGTCGGGCGCTGCCGCGGGCCCGGTTGTCGAAGAGCCCTTCCACGCTCAAGACGATGATCCGGTCGCAGCACTGGCACCGCAGGCCGGTGCGTTCATGCCCGTCACGGCTGGGTGGCAGCACGAAAGCGTCACGCATTCCTGCCTCGTTGCCCGCGGGCGTGGACGAGGCGGTAGCTGCTTGTCCCGGTCTCGATGATGTTGCCGCCGAAGGTGAGCCGGTCCACGATCGCGGCGCAGAGCCGCGGGTCGGTGAAGGTCTTGGTCCAGCCGCTGAACGAGTCGTTGCTGGCGATCGCGACGGTGGTCTTCTCCTCGCGTTCGGTCAGGACCTGAAACAGCAGTTCAGCCCCGCGCTTGTTCAGTTCCATGTAGCCAAGCTCGTCCAGGCAAAGGAGCTCGACCCGGCCGTAACGGGTGATGGTCCGGGAGAGCTGACGTTCGTCGGCGGCTTCGACGAGCTCGTTGACGAGCTTCGCTGCCAGGACGTAGCGCACCTTGTGGCCGGCCCGGGCGGCCGCGGTCCCGAGCCCGATGAGCAGGTGGCTCTTGCCGGTGCCGCTGTCACCGATCAAGCACAGCGACTGGCCTTTGCCCACCCAGCCGCAGCCAGCGAGGGTGTTGCAGCGAGGCCGCCAGCCGCTCCCGCGTGCTGCTGCTTTCCGTTGATCCGAGCCACCCGCTGACGTGGATCTCAGGCGGGGACCCCGGCGCACCGTTCCAGAAGGGCAGTGCCAGCGGGATCGGTCGGTGCGTCTGGTCTCGGTTAGACGCGGGTTCCCGCGACGCTGTAGACGACGGTGCCTTGGCGGTCGCAGTTGGCCTGCCGGCCGGAGTCGGTCAGCGTGGTGACCGTCTTGTCGGTGCCTCTGATGTCGGTGGCTTTGCCCTGCGTGGTGTTCAAGACGGTGAGGCTGAGGGTCTCGGCCACGTTGTAGCCGTGGAAGTCAATGACGTTGCCCTGCTGGTCGAAGCACGCCGCTGTGTAGGTGCCACGCCCGGCGTAAGTCGAACCGGCGGGGGTGAGCCTGACGTGGGACAGGCCGACCTCGTTCGGCGTGTAGGCCGCCCGCGTCGTGCAGGGCCCGGTGGCGCACTTCGGGCTGAAGTGCAGCTGCTCGGAGTACCGCGCGCCGACCGTCCCGTAGGTAGTAGAGGTGACGGTGAACGTCGAGGCGAATGTACCCACCAGCCGCGGTGAAGGAGCCGCCGCCGCCGCCGCCGCCGGCCCGGAGCTGGCAAGAACCACCCCGACCACCCCAGCAGCTAACCCGAGCAATGACTTCTTCATAACAACCCCCGCAGATGACGGATCCGACCCCAATGATCACACCCCGGTTGCTGTCTATCCGCAACGAGAGGGCACGTCAACCCGTAGCTGGCACGGCTGGTGCTCTGAGTGGGCTTCCGGATCGCGTGTTCAATTTCATGACCCGCCGGCAGCTCCGCATCGACTAACCAGGACCCGTCCCGGTGGCCGAACCGCAAGCGGCAACGGCGGCATAACGACTTTTGCTCAGGCCTCAGGCTGCGGTCGGCGCGACCTCGGGCGCTGGCGCGGCCTCTGTCCGCCCGACGAGGCGGGGTGGGGCAGGTTACCGGGATTTCCGGTGGGCGACGAGTTTGACTTGATGTTGCACGGCGTCGGCGATCAGCTGTTGTCCTTCCTCGTCGAGGTAGCCCATCGCTGCCACAACGGTGTGCTGGGCGGAGGTCAACGGTATTGGTTGCCTGGGCGCGTCCGGGATAGTTGCCCGGCCCGGCCGCCGGCCGGGGGCGGTTTGGGTGGTGCGGTAGTCGTCGAGGTCGGTTCGGTTGAACACCCAGCGTCGACCGGACAGGGAGGGGACGATCTCCCCGGCCAGCGTGGCCCGTTGCAAGCTCCGGGGACTGACGCCGAGATAGGCCGCGGCTTCGGTGAGACTGAGGACCGGGCGTCCTGCCGCGACGGGGTCGAGGTCTCGGCCCGACGGAGGATCCGGGCGGGTTTCGGGGTCGGTCGACCCGGCGGGTGCGGGGGGTGACCCGCCCTGGTGGCCTAGCCAGGCGGCGAGCCACCGGTGACTGCCTTGGGCCAGCCTCTTGTCCATGACGCCCCATTCCCGCCGCCCCGTATTGGGTGAGCTCTGATGGCAGCGACTCCTACCACGTCGGGCAGTAGCCCGGACGGGTGAACCGAGTCCTGCTCACCGCAAACTGCCGGCGTTTCCCGGGTCGTGTGCAGATACTCGACAGGTCAGTGCTGGCTTGGGGGATGGCGGTCGCAGACCGCAGGAATACGGGGGAGCATGTCGCTGGCCGGCGCGCCACAGCGCAAGCGTGTCCACTGTGGCTTTTGCAACAGCCCGAAGGTCATCACCATTTCGATGAGCGGCACCAACGGCTCGGGGGTGACCCTGCTGTCGTGCCACCGGTGCCAGCGGCGCTGGTGGGTCGATGAAGACGGGACGATCCCATTGCAGGCTGCCTTGGATCGCCTACGCAAGCCATCGACCACCGGCTGATGACAACCCGCGTGGCTCCACCCACCGTGCGTCTCACCGGCGGCCGGTTATCGGCCGGCCGGCCGGCCGGCCGCCCCGGCCGGGCCAGGCGTGAGGGCGATTCTCCCCGGCGGATCGACCAGTGGGGACCAGGGGCCGGGGGCGCCCCCAATGGGACCGGGAACTGTCACTGACATTCAACCCGGCCAGGACAGCTGCCGACCCGGTGACCCACCCGCGCGACGGGTCGAACAAGTCAAGGTCCTCCAGGAACACCGGCAGCGGTCCCACCTCGGTTGAGGGACGACGTAACGGGGGATATTGCTTTGTGTTTTATCGATAGGTCTTGGTTTGTGCCGGCGCACTGCGGCTTTTGTCACAGTTGCGATCTCGCGCATTTTCAGATGCACGCGGGCGACGGCTCCCGCATCACGATGACCTCGTGCCACCGCTGCCAGCAGCGTGGGTGGTCCGATGAAGGGGGCACCATCACGCTGAGCACTGTGCTGGCTCGGGTCGGCGGTCAGCGTGCGCTTCGCTGACGGCGGGTGGGCCGGCCCGCGGCGCGGGTCGGCTGGTAGCGGGTCGGGGCAGCAGCGTCTGCGGGACGAAAAGGCTCTCGGTCTTGTGCCGCAGACCGATCGGCTACTGGGCAGCCCCACAGGTCCGGGTCAACTTGTCTGGGCACTCCGGTTTGTCGTTCGCCGACCGGAGCGGGATGGACCTGCGCACCCGGTGCCTAACAGGCTCAGCGCTCGGTGAAGGCGAGCTTGGCGCCCAGGGCGAAGAAGGAGGCGGCGAAGGCGCGGCGTAGCCGGTCGACGACCCGTGGTCGGTCGAGCAGCCGGGTGCGGACCGAGGCGGCGAACACGCCGTAGAGCGCGAACACCACGAACGTCATCGCCATGAACACGGCGCTGAGCGCGAGCATCCTCGGAACCGGCTGAGCAGCGCCGGCGGGCACGAACTGCGGGAGGAAGGCAAAAAAGAAGATCGTCAACTTCGGGTTGAGCAGGTTCACCAGCACCGCCGAAGCCACGATCTGCCGAGCCGACCGCGGCGGCAGATCCTGGCTCACGACCAAACGCGCTCTTGTCCCGCCAGGTGGCCCAGGCCATGTACAGCAGGTACGCCACGCCGAGGACCTTCACCACCTCGAACGCTAAGCCGCTGGCACGCAGCAGCACAGCAGTGCCGGTGATCGCAGCAACCAGGTGCGGCACGATCCCCAGCGTGCAGCCGGCAGCGGCGATGAGGCTGGCCCGGGTGCCGCGCGAGAGCCCGGCAGCGATCGTGTAGAGCGCGCCAGTGCCGGGCGTGGCCACGATCACCAGCGAGGTCAGCAGGAAGGCAAGGCTCATCTGGCTCCTCGTTACGGCAGGCCCGACCGTACCGGTTCTGCGTGTCGGCACCGCTGACGAGCAGACGGCGTCCCCCTGACTTTCGACTCGAGGCCGCCCCGGTGGTGGCCGAACTGTCTCAGGCGGTCTCTGGGCTCGTGGCCGGTCTCTATGTCGGCGGCTCCCTGGCCACGGGTGACTATCGTCCCTGGGTGAGCGACATCGACGGGGTGGCATTGCTTGAGACGGCCCCCAAGCCCGGCGCGCGGGCTGAGTTGACCGAGATCCATCAACGCCTGGCCCGCCGATCCCAGCACGCCGACGCACTGCACTGTGCCTACGTGCCGATGAACGACGTCGCGGATGTAACACGCAAGCACTGGACGTGGGCCTTCGGCGAGTCTCTTTCGTCGCCCGCTGAGCAGGCTCGCGCGTGCTGAGTTGTTGGCTGAACCGATCGTCGTCTTCGGGCCGCTTCCGTCATCTTGGCTCCCACCGATGGGGAGCGGGGAACTGCGCGACGCCGCCCGAGCCGAGTTGGCCGGCTATTGGGCGCGAGCGTTGCGTAAGCGAGCCATCTGGCTCCAGGACGTGTACGTCGATCTCGGCCTCACCGTGTGGGCCCGCGCTGACGCCACGATCAGCGATGGTGTCCTGATCACGAAGACCGAAGCTATCGCCAGGATGGTCGAACGAGGCGTTCCGCCTGACGTGGTCGATGGCGTTGCCCGCCGCCGAGAGGGCCAACAGGTCGTCCTCAGCGAGGACGAGCGCCATGAGCGTGCCGTGGTTGTCCGGCAGTTCCTGAATGACGAGTTCGCCCGACTACTGACCGACCCATAGACGCGGAGACCCGTCCCGACGCCCTACCGCCGGAAGCACAAACGCACTCACATGCCGCTGACGATGCGCGCTGCCCCGTCCCGTAAGCCGAATGTCAGCCGGAACAGGTCGGGGTTGAGGCTCAGGCCAGTCGGCGGTCCGCCGTCAGCTGGCTGGGCGTGTCTCCGGTGTTGATGGTCTCGCTGGGCTCGATGAGCAGGACCTCGGCGCCGTCTATCGAGACCGGCTGGTGGTGCACGCCACGCGGCACGACGTACAGCTGGCCGGGGCCCAGGGTCACCTCGCCGTCGTCCAGCCGGATGGTCAGGGAGCCCGCCAGCACGAGGAACACCTCATCGGTCTCGGGGTGGCTGTGCCGGGTGAACTCCCCATGCGTCTTGACCACACGCAAGTCGTAGTCGTTGAGGGTCGCCACGGTGCGCGGGGACCAGGGCTCCTTGAACGTGGACAAGACGGCGGCAAGGTCCACGGGCTGGGTCACCAGGCAATCCTGCCGCACGACAACAGCGCCTGCGCCGTGTCCCGGTAGCCGACCGGCCAGCGGCACAAGATCCCCGGGTCGGCAGACGAAGAGCCGGAGCCGGGCCGGACGTCCCAATAGACCCGTCCGATTTGAAGTCCCGCTCAGGCACCTTATACGGCACACTGATCATCATGACCGGACTTAAGGTCGGCTACGCCCGGGTCTCCACGGTCGGCCAGGACCTCACCGCTCAGCGCGACGGCCTGGCCGCGCTCGGCGTCGACGCCGGCCGGGTGTACGTCGACCACGGCCTGACCGGCACCACCCGGGTCCGGCCGGGTTTGCGCGAAGCCCTGGCGGCATGCCGCACCGGCGACACCCTGGTGGTGACCAAGCTGGACCGGCTGGCCCGCTCGCTGCCCGACGCCCGCGACATCGTCGAGGAGTTGACCGGCCGCGGTGTCCGCCTGCAGCTGGGCAGCTCGGTGCACGACCCGACCGACCCGGTCGGCCGGCTGCTGTTCAACGTGCTGGCCATGGTCGCGGAGTTCGAGTCCGATCTGATCAGGGCCCGGACCCGGGAGGGGATGGCTGTGGCGCGGGCTGCGGGCAAGCTCCGCGGCCGCAAGCCCAAGCTCACTCCGGCCCGCGAAGCGTTGCTCGTCGACCTGCACAAGACTGGCCAGAAGAGCCCGTCTGACCTTGCCGCCCTGTTCGGGGTCGGGCGATCGACGGTCTACCGGGCGATCGGGCGCGCCACCGGCACCACGGCCGCGGCCGGCCCGGTCGAGGGAGCGCCGGCACCGACGATGGGCCGTGGAGCGGGCCCGCGGTCAAGTTCGGCGGCGCCGGGAGGATGAGTGCTCGCGGTGGGGGAGTGCCTCGGGGAGTGCCTCGGCAGTTGACGTTGCGCGGGTTCGGGCCGTCGCGGGTGGAGCTGTCGGTGGAGGCGGAGCTGCCCGGTTGCGGGTGAAGGTGGTGGTCGACCCGCGGCCGGGTGGCTGCCATCACTGGGTGGGGGCGATCGGCGATGACGGCTACGGCCGGTTCCAGGCCGGCAGCGGGCCGGGCGCGCGGACGGTGCGGCCGCATGTGCGGCTTTTTGAGCTGACTTACGGGCTGCGCCCGGTGGGGGTGCCGCTGCTGCATTCCTGCGATGAGACCGGCTGCGTGGCGGTAGCACATTTGAGCGTGGGGACGCAGGCGTTGAACGTGGCGCAGATGCACCGCCGCGGCCGCAGCTACCGGCGGCATGTCAGCTTCGTGGACCGGCGCGGGGCGGCCGGCCGGGCCCGGGCGATCCGGGCGGCGCTGGCCGGCGGCTGGGATCAGGCCGCGTTCGACGCGGCGGTCACCGCGGGGGACCCGTTCACCGGCCAGCTCACCCTGCCCCTTGAAACGGCCGGATAGCACCCCAGCGAGCAAACCCAAAGAGTGGTCACCGAGGGCATACGCGGATGGCAGATAACGTCCTTTATCTTCCGAGTGGAAGGCCTCGTCAGCCGCAGGTGGGGGTGCCCGCACACGCGTCGGTCCCCGCGCTCATTAGCGTCTCGGTGAAACGTGGTCACCATCGCCCGGAGCGGATCCGCGTGGCCGTCTCACACATTGCGCACGCCTGCCAGCGGGCAACACGTACACCATCTCCCTGATCATCGGCTGTGCTCTGGTATTCACATCATCGAGATGAGTGAGGGCGTGGAGGACGCGTATCTGGTCGGCCGTGTCCAGGAGGGGTATCTGGATGCTTTTGGGTTGCTGGTTTCTCGGCACGGGGATCGGGTGTTTGGGGTGGCGCTGAGGCTACTCGGTGATCCGCACGATGCCGAGGATGCGGTTCAGGAGGCGTTCATCGACGCGTGGCGGGCCCTGCCGGGGTTCCGTCAGGAGAGTTCATTTGTGACATGGCTGCATCGGATCGTGGTGAACCGGTGTCTGCAACACCAGCGTCGACGCCCGCCGGCAGACCTGACGGACAACGACGTAGGTGGCGGAGTCCGCCCGGAACAGGTGGTGGAGGAGCGTCTGCAGGCGGCGGCGTTGCGGGAGGCGATCGCGGGGTTGCCGGCCGAGCAGCGGCTGCCGTTGGTGCTTTTCGAGTTCGGCTCGTTTACCTACGAGGAGACTGCGACGATCCTGTCGGTCAGCCCGGCCACGGTTCGAGGCAGGATCTACCGCGCCCGGAAGGGGCTGCTTGAGGCGATGAGGCAGTGGAGGTGACCTCGGAGGCGGGGGAGGACCGGCTGCCGTGCGGGGCGGCGGTAGCGGAGCTGTTCGAGCAGGTCGCCGAGGGCCGGCAGGGGCAGCTGTCGGCGCATGAGGCCGGCTGCGCGCACTGCCGGGCTGCCCTGGCCGAGGTGGGGGAGCTGTGGGCGCCGATCCGCTTGCTGGCTGCGGAGAGGGTCACCGCCCCACCGGGCATGGTGGAGGGGGTGATGGCCCGGGTGCGGGAGTTGGCCCGGGAGGTCTGGTACGCGGTGCTGCCGCCGGACCGCGGGTCGACCCGGGTCGCCGCCCGGGTGATCGGTGCGATAGCCCAGCGGGCAGCGGCGGCCGTTCCGGGGGTGAGGGTGGCGTTGGGCCGTAGCACCGACCCGGCCCGGGTGCGTACCGCGCGCCGGGCGACCGACCAGCACGCCTATCCCGGTACGGCAGTCGCAGTGGCCGGCGGGCGGGTGGTCGTGGACATGGCGCTGGCGGTCGGGTACGGGCTGCCGATTCCGGCGGTGTCAGCGCGGGTGCAGCGACGGGTGGCCTCGGCGGTCCGCGCGATCACCGGGGTGCCCGACATCGAGGTCAACGTCACCGTCGACGATGTGCTGCTGCCCGGCTGACTTGCGCATCGATCGGTAAAAGGTAGGGCTCAGGCACCTGCCCGGCCTCGTTTGTGCGGGTGGTGGTCCGGCGGACGGGCGGGTCGGCCTGAACTTTTTCGCGGCGGCGCGTGACGATCGGTCGGGCGCTGCATCTAACTGGGTGTGTGTCGGCGGCTTGGGCGCGTCTGCGCCCGGCCAAACTTCGTGGAAGAGGATGTTGATGACTGCGATGACCTCGAGTGGTTCCAGCCCGGCGACTAGCTCGACGGCGGCCCCACGGTCGGCCAGCGGGGATCTGGTGACCTCGCAGGGTAAGACCTCCATTGCGGATTCGGTGGTGCAGAAGATCGCCGGTATCTCCGCGCGTGAGGTGTCCGGCGTGCACAACCTCGGCGGTGGGGCCTCCCGTACCTTCGGCTCGATCAAGGAGCGGATCCCGGGCTCGTCCGGGCCGAGCGTGAGCCAGGGCGTGACGGTGGAGGTGGGGGAGAAGCAGGCCGCGATCGACCTCGACGTGGTGGTTGAGTACGGGGTGGCGATCGCCGACCTGGCCCAGTCGATCCGGCGCAACGTGGTCGGTTCGGTGGAGCGGATGACGGGTCTGCAGGTGACTGAGGTCAACATTTCCGTCGACGACATCCACATCCCCAGCGACGATGACGAGGGCTCGCAGGAGCCGTCCCGGGTTCAGTGAGCCCGGCGCCGTTACCGGCGGCCGAGCCGGACCCGGATGCGATCGCCACGGCGGTGCTGGCCTGCCCGGAGGTGGCCGGGTTGTCCGGTGGCCTGGTGGGTGAGGTCGCCACGTACCTGCCGGGCCGGCGGGTCACCGGCGTTCGGATGGCTCCACCGGGGGTTGA
>JAABUL010008516.1_pt1 | contig 10386 bp, 13 predicted proteins | sample 5559151 | NCBI WGS metagenome assembly JAABUL01 (sample SAMN10711876, study PRJNA513368) | rock metagenome | isolation source: Antarctica rocks | place: Antarctica: Victoria Land, Pudding Butte sud | reverse complement strand
CATCTTCGCCCATCCTAGAAGTTATAGCAATCGCTGTTGTAACCGCAGTTGTCAACTTCCCGAACAAGTTTATGAGGGCTCAGTCATCAGAATTGGTTTACATGTTATTCGCTGAATGCGCAAACCTCAAGGATGACCAGTTCGGCATCTGTAAAACTGGAGCGGCCTATGCAGGTGTCATTCTGCTGCTTTTGCAAGCAGCGGTGGTAGGCTTCCTACTCGCTTCGGTCACATTCGGGTTACAAATCCCAGCTGGCATTATACTCCCATCTATGGCGATAGGCGCTCTTTACGGGAGGGCTGTTGGCGTCATTGTCGAAGTCTGGCAGGGGAACCATTCCAATGCACTGATATTCGCAACCTGCGAACCAGATATTCCATGCATCACACCTGGCACGTATGCGATTATTGGGGCAGCAGCTGCTCTTAGCGGAGTCACTAGAATGACAGTCTCAATTGTTGTGATTATGTTTGAGCTTACAGGTGCTTTGACATACGTCCTCCCTATCATGATTGCCGTCATGGTCAGCAAATGGGTGGGCGATGCGTTCGGCAGGCGTGGTATCTACGAAAGCTGGATTCACTTCAACGAATACCCATTCTTGGATAACAACGACGACACCCCTGCCCCCGATGTCCCAGTATCGCAGATTATGACACAAATACAGGACTTGTCAGTCTTGACAGCTACCGGCCAAATCATTCAATCCATCCACGATATGCTTATTAGTCAACCCTTCCGCGGTTTCCCCGTGGTTTCCAATGCGGCTAACAATATTCTCCTGGGTTACATATCTCGCACAGAGCTTATATATGCACTCAGACTGGCCGCGGCCGAGCCCAGAAAATTAGCCCCTTCAACAGAGGTATTTTTCTCTCATCAACCTAGCGCCGATCCGCATACCACGCTAGACCTCCGCCCCTGGATGGACCAAACACCCATCACGCTCAATGCCAAAAGCAGCCTTCAGTTGACGCTTAGCATGTTTTCAAAGCTGGGACTTCGATACGTCTTATTCTGCGATAGGGGCGCGCTTCAAGGCTTGCTCACTAAGAAAGACATCTGGTATGTACTGGACAGCGCTGAGGCTGCGGCACCTAGGATTGGTGCTGGTGTTCTTAGGGAAGAGCAAGGGGGAGAATCGAGGGGTCTACTCAACCGGGATGACAATGATGGTGATGGCCTCGATAGTCCTACGTTCGAACCTTGAGCAGATTCTCAACAAGTCCAAACGTCAAGAATGGATTGCCTGGCATGGAGTCTCACCCCGAGTCCTTTCATACCAGCGAGGTGATAGCGGACGCTTCGAACGGCTATCAATCTCGATACTGAGCAACATCACCGCCAAACTTGAAGACTTTGAACACTAGACAAGGCGCTTGGAACAGTAGGTGTTCCACGTCTCCTAGTCCGTTTCGCGCCAACGGACCAGAACAGGCCTTTGGACTAGTCTCCCGTGGTCCAAGTCTCGTGGTCCACTGCGCACCTGAAGGCAAAAACACCCGCTGTGTAAAGTCAGTAGTTAAACAGATGGAAGGCCTAAGTCCTGACAATTAGTCGAAGACGGGAGCTGTCGTAGCTTCGCGTATTGCATTCGGACAGGATGCAATCAAAAGGGGCAAGCTCATTCGGAAGGACCTACCCTTTTCTCAATACACATTTGATTCGCTCTTGTGGGTCCGAAGAAAATGTATTTTTGGGACTTCTGGCGCTTTCGGATGTAGATAGTAACATCAGTAGAGTGTATTTCGCAGGAGCAGATGGGGTCGATAGCTTGATGAACCATGATGAATCTACTTCCATCTTCAAACCTTCCTGGGTATGCAAGCCTGTGAGACCAAATCATTACCATATTTGACGATCTCGCCCTAAACTCCCTCATAATGCAGCCAGAGTCGCCAGACCTGCCAGACACCAGTATTCAAATGCACACCGGGTATATCTCCCACTTCCAACTCCCTAAATCACCTTCCCCACCACCCTCCTCTCCATCGCATCCTCCTGCGCCATCACCCAATCATCCTCCCCAATCCCATCCGCCTCCTCCCACAACCTCTCAAATTCCCCCTCCTCCCCCTCCTCCCCAACAGCCCAAATACTCTCCCTCAACCGCTTATGCCTCTCCCGATCCTCCTCAATCCGCTGCTCCGCCTGCCGCTTATCTAACCTCGACACCCCATTCGCCTTCCCCGCCACCACCGCACCCTCCACAAGTATCCCATCCCGCCCATCCCTCTGAGTATTCGGCGTAATCGGCGAAAGCGCAGGATGAGCACCAGGCAGCGTATCCCGTTCCGCAAGACCGGCTTCGATCTCGAGGACGGTATCGGGGAGCAGGATCGATTTCGTCTGCAGGCCTGCGAGCACGCGGCGGACGACTTTGACGTTTGCGGCGCCGGAGCCGTCGCTAGGGGCGACGGCGTCGACGACGCGGAGGATGTCACGTTGCATCATGCGGACGAAGTCGAGGTGGTTTTCGCGTTGGGCCATGTCGCAGAGGTGCTCGATGAAGTACATTATGTTTGCGCGGTTGTTCATGGAGTTCTGTCGTGAATGTCTGAATTAGCTGCTGCTTTTGTTGACTCGCTCGTGGGGTAGGAAGGGTAACTTACTCGTTCTAGTTGTTCGAGGATGCAGGAATGGAGGTCCTCGTCCATGTCTTTGTATTTGAGGGCATAGTGGGCAGCTTTCTGCGAAGAGGTGATGGAGGCATTGAGGTGTTGGAGCTGCGAGGTGAAGCGCATGCGGACCTCGAAGGGGTCCGCCATTGTGGTGGGTTTGGTGGTTCATCGGAAAGGCCTGTCGCCATGATGCGGTTCGTACAAGGGCAACTTTAGCCGAGTGATAGGCTAATGGATAAGCAGGCGCCTTTGCCGCCAGTGGCGCTAGGTGCGCTTCTTTCTTCCGTTTACTTTAGGGTAAAAGGTGCTTCCCAACTTCCTTGCTAACAATGTCAAAGATGTCTTCAATTCAGGCACAGCTCGATGGCGTGCGTCTAAAACTCAAGGATGACCCTAAAATAGCTGAAAAGGGCGACGAAAGCATGACCTTGACGGTTTTGGGATGTGGTGCGTATGTATTCGACCACCTACTTTTCTTCACGGGCTTTCAAGCTGACACCACTACCTTCTAGGCACTCTCGGCATCGCTATACTGTCCGGCATCCTGTCATCTCCATCAACTGGAGCACCCACACCATCCCGTAGCGGCACCACTACCCCATCTGAACAGCTTCCTCCACGCACTCCATCCCGCTTCATCACTTGCGTGACTCGGCCACAATCCGCGAAAAGAATAAAGACTGAGCTCTCCCACTTGACCTCGTCTTTGACAATCTTCCAAAATGAGAACCTCAAAGGTGTTCGCGAAGCTGACGTCGTTCTACTGGCTTGCAAGCCTTACAACCTAAAAGCCGTACTGCAAGAAGAAGGCATGCGGGCAGCACTGGCTGGGAAGCTGTTGATCAGTATATTGGCTGGAGTGCCAGTACCGCAAATTGAGGATACGATATACGGGGACGGCAGCAATGATGCGCTCCCTGCTGATCCAGCGGTGGACGGCCGCTGCAGAATTGTCAGAGTAATGCCCAACACCGCCTCTCTAATCTGCGAGTCCATGACCGTCATCGCAACTTCCAACCCTCCGCTGCCTCAGCCACTAAATTCTCTTGTAACCTGGATGTTCAACCGCATTGGCCGCGTCGTACATCTGCCCCCAGCCCAAATGGACGCCAGCACCGCCCTTTGTGGTTCCGGTCCCGCTTTCTTCGCTCTCGTGCTCGAAGCGATTGCCGATGGCGCAGTAGCCATGGGTTTGCCGAGGGCGGAGGCGCAGTTGATGGCTGCGCAGACGATGAGAGGGACGGCAGGGCTAGTGCTGAATGGCGAGCATCCGGCCATGGTGAGGGAGAAAGTCAGTACCCCGGGTGGATGTACTATTGGCGGGCTGTTGGTACTGGAGGAGGGCAGCCTGAGGGGAACAGTGGCGAGGAGTGTGAGGGAGGCTACGGTTGTGGCTAGTCAATTAGGGAAGGGCATGCAGGGGGTTAACGGGACGCGATTTTGAGTGGGTAAGTAGCTAACGCATCGGTACCAAGACCAGGTAACCATTCTCTAGTCATATTGCGTGCAAGTGCTTTTCACTTCACTACGACATCTTGCATATAGTATGGTTCCTCTCCTGTTGGTGGCACCTGTTACGTCTGTACAAAAGCGCTCATTTCATATACCTGACTTAAGAGCTAAGCATCAATGATTCGCATTTTCCACATTTCTCCTCGGTCCTATTTCCATACATCTACCACCAGGGCAGGCATTCACATTCTGTCACGAATCCAGTTAGATCTTGGACATGAGGTACTGAATGTGATCTGATCTTTGACGGAGATATTTTCATCACGTTCTTCGCATATCATTGGACGTTTTCTTACAATGACCCGTGTCGTTACACGGAGATCAAGGCATGTGATCTACGAGAATACAGGCTTGTTAGTGTCATTGATGTTACACAAGATACCCCACATACAGACCACGTCAACTATCATCCACCAACAAACCATTCCAAACACGCTTTTCATTACTCTAACCCATTCTCTATTAACGCTATCATCTTCGAAACCCGCTCGCAATAATCGCTGCTACCGACCTCATACCTCAACACTATTTTCAATTCCACATGCTACCAACTCTCCAAACTCCCCCTCATCCCTCTGCCATACCCAATACTACCCAAGTCATCTTCACGCAAGCACGTTGCACGAAAACCAGCAGTCCGATCGGCCACACAAGATACGTTCTCCACCATACCTCCAACAACACCAACCATGCTCCCTTCACTCCAACTGACCAAAGCGTTCAAAAAATACCGAACCCAACTACTGACAGCGAACCGACTCCAAACTCGTATCAGGAAACTAACGATCGCACTCGATATAGCAGAGATTTGGAAAGCGCACCATAACACGATTGGCGAACAGTTTTGGGAGCGCTATGCAGAATACGAGGTTGAACGAAAGGGGGAAGACGAGAGGTTGGTTTTTACGAAGGAGAGGATGAAGGATAGGGGTATGGATATTGTGCAGTGAGTATTGTTGCTTTGCATTATTGCGTTATGGTTTTTGGATTTTGGGGAGGAGACTGCTGATTCGTGTGGATGATATAGGTGGACGGCTGTGAGGGTGATTGGGAGGTTTTTGCCGGCAGAGTTGGAGGGGATGATTCGTGATCGGCTTGGGGATCCTACTGAGAAGTAGTTTGTGGAGGTTTTTGGCTTGTGTGAGTATGACGACAAACAGACAAATGGATACTTCTTGGTGTGTCAGTCAACAGAGGGTAATTCAGTCGTCGAGCTAGCTAGCAACGATTGGACCTCGAAGTAGGACTCTTTTTGGTATGGTCTGAGACTATGAAGTTGCAGAGAATAACACGTGTGGATTGTCAGCGAGCACCACAATCGGTCACGTGCGCTATCGCTTGGTTCATTCATGATATATCACATCTGATTATTTTGTCTTTCATGCACATAAATAGCCATGATGTCGTCTGTATAAAACATCCTGAGCGGGTGAATCCTACAAGTGTCTAAGCTCGGCTCGCTCGGCTATTCTGTGGGCAGATCGCGCCTTCCTTATTTAGTCTTAGTGTACAACATAAGTAGTGTATCCTAGCTCTGCGCGCATCGCAACTTCACCTCTTTTGCACAATTGCTCCATCCGGATTGCGAATCTGGGCAATTGGGCTAACAACTGCTTCGCACTAACAGCAGAAAGATATTCTCTCATAAGTAAGCGAACCATCCCCTTTGTTGCAGCCCCACTTCACGAAATCGATCCAAGAATGCTGTCAATCGCTGGAGCCCAACCCGCAAGGCACATCATGCCTATCCTCAGTGATGATCTCCCTCTATAATTGCAACAGGCTTCAGATGCCCCGCGTTGAGGGATGACTCGAGTTCCGAGTGAAAGGACGCGATGGAACTTGCGGAGTTGATAAGGACAAATCTAGATCGAGGGACAGCTGCCAGGAGAGCGAGGGCCAACAGTCCGAACTCGCTGGGGTTTCTCGCAGATCCGTCATGTGGAATGGCACTCAGGTCAGAGAAAGCTGACGTTCTACATTACCACAGTGACTGCAGGCACCAATCCGCCGGCTCTACCTCCGTCGGTAGAGGAGGCTTACCGCAAAAAATGTATCGAGCTCAGACGCCGCACGATCGAGGTCGAAGAAAGCAACGACATCTACCGCCTTCGCAAAGCTCGTCTAAACCGTGGTATCCGCAAAATGCGCCTGGAACGAGCATATCTTCTAGAGATTCTGGGCAAACGTATGAACAAGAACAGCGACAGCGTTGACGCATATTTGGATCCGCACGATGAAGACAGCGAAGGCAGCAGCGAAGCCCCGCCGACGGTATTTTTATCATCGTCTTTGCATATTGCTCCCAGACACTCTAAGCTTTGTAGCGCTAACAACGCTCATCTCGTAGCCAAATGAAAAGCCTCTCCGATCCAAGCGCAGCCACCGTCGCCCAGTGAGCTCCCCTCCTCCAACCCTCGGACATCAGCAACACAGACCCCTCGCACCCCTCCAATCACAACCAACTTCCGCTTTCGAGCCACCAAGAGACCCATTCCGTGAGTCTCTGTACCAACATGTCCCAACTACCAATGGTCACCCACCCATACAATACCCACGTCCTCCCTCCCCAATTCCAACCAACACCATGAGCCCAGGTGGCCAGGCCTTACGCCAGGCTCCCGCAGTTCCACCTTCCGCATTCCAGGAGTTCCTCCATCGGCATATTCTCCCGCAGCGGGATCGTTACCAATATCGCAATGAAGACGACGCTGTCAACATCGCACGACACGTTTGGCAGAATTCTGCACCGATCAGACAGGAATTCGACGACATGTATATGCTGAATCTGGGAAGGTATAATCATGAATTGCGACAGTTCAATCTGATGAATGGTGGATCATCGTATGATAGTATACGTATGCCGACGGGACGAACGAACATGAGAGGGGGTGGGGATGGTGATGGTGATGATGACGACGATAATGATGATGATGACGATGATAAGATGGAGGTAAAGAGTGAACTGCAGCCCCCACCGCCTGCGAGGGATGATTTGGAACATGTACTGTCAAAAGGAGGAGGTGCAGGTGGATTCACCAGTATTAACGGCTGAAACCAAACACCTGTTTCAGTATGGACGGATGAAGATTTTATCGGTGTGGGTGCTTCCTGGAGACTATGGATGGATGCATGCCTAAGGGGCATGCAGGTCTACTATACCATTCTCGAATCGCCACTGGGCGCTTATGGATTGGCAAGTATTGCTGGCATCTTTCGGGCGTGGTTTGATTTTGTGAAGCATCTATGCTACTAGGCCATATAGCTGCTGTTGGGCTTTGCCATTAGATGGAAGTGGTTTTCTGATAGATTTTCTCCACAGTGAAATGATGGCATTAGCGTCTAGACTTGTTTGCTATAGTGTGCTATGGAACTGTTGTTTAGGAGCCTGACATGCGGATTTGAGGGTTGTAGCACAACTACGGTTCATGCAAAGTCAATATTTTATTAAAGGGAGTGACCGTCCGTACCACTGTCATATGTTGCAAATTCAGCTATCATGTTGCACCAAGCCAAACGTTACAGCGTCCATCTGGATCGAACATAGCAAAGCTTTAATCGGTAGTTAAGAGTTCATCCCAGTTCAGGCAATTGGGAAGAAAGAGTCGTGCCATGAAGATGGCTACAGAGGGGGTTTGAGGCGCATTTGAGCAGGGGAAATTCTACTGTTATGTTTGATTGCAAGATATCAATGGGATGATTGGCAGAAGTGGTGATAGTAGCAATGAAAAGACGGATTGGCGTCGAGGGATCAAATAGCTTCTAGCTTTATGTTATACTTCGTTGTAGGTGGATGTACACTCAGGAATTTCATCCCACATTAGCGTATTTATGTAAGCCCTAGATCTGACAGCCCGCTGAGCACTTCGTCCAATCCCTCCTTATCGTTTCCGTTGAGATCTTTTCTATTGAGTAAAGTCCCGGCTGTGCTCAGCAGCTTCTGAACTTGACTCCGATACCTTTTCCTTGAACCGGGAGGAGATCGAGCGAGAAGCTCAACTGCTAGTTGAGCTACCGCTATTGATAGTTCGAGACGTGGGCTTTGTGTTGTGGGGCTCAGGTATTCTTCGACTAGAGTGACAATGGCCATCCAATCCTGTCTTGGCTCGCCTGAGACTTCTGATTCGGCGATCACGAGAAGGATGCGAACGATTTCGATGCCGAGAGCTGGGTTTGAGGATGGTTGCTGTAGGGTTGTGGTGAGGTCTTTGGCTAAAGGAGCCCAGCCTTCGTCTTGTAGGAATGCTTCGACTCCTTCTGCACATTGGGTGATGCCCTGGGTAGGATCTCTGAGTCAGTGTTATCATTGAACGAAGCGTAGTGGATCAGCTACGACATTCTACACGAGGGCTATGTGTTGGTGAGACGCAGCCCGCTTCGCATGTTTTGGGCTAGAGAGAGAAGGCAAGCTGGTGAGACATACCTCCAAGGCAACTAAAACAGGGTACCGGAAGTCTTGGTCACCATCATATTGGTAAAGGGCAAGAAGAACGTCCATGACACCGGCTGCTTCCTTGCGGAGACTGTCATTTTCTTCATCGCGGAGCCAAAGGGATAGAGTCCGAAGCTGCGAAAGGGTCAGTGGGTCGGCGAATATTCCATTGGAAGTGTCCCAAGCGATAGGGAGCGGGGAGGATCGGTCGATGGAGGTGCGGGCTGCGGGATGGAGGCCAGCGGCTCCGGCGGTGGAAGAATCGTACCGATCGCGCAGATGGTCTATCGTCAACGACATTGCTTCTGATATATTTGTCCGCAGTTTCAGAAGGAGGTCTACGGGCATAGGGCCCGCATATGCAGGGTGGTTGAAAGTGATGTCGTCGCTCGACATCATGTCGAGGCTTTGGATCAGGAAGCCAATGAATGCGGATACGATGTCATAGGCTCTACCTAGACGCTCAGACGTTGCTAGATAGTCGTTCGAGTGCAGCTTTTCTTGGAGAGAAGGAATTGTCGACCGGATGTCGATTACTAGCATGGTAATGAAGAGGTAAGAGTCTGGCTTCTGATCTAGATCGGTGCTGTGAAGTTGAGGCTTGAAGAGGGCCTCAGAACCTTCAGGCGTCATGGCCAGCTTATGAAAGATTTCTATTATCGATGTTCTTATCTGTTGTGGGCAAGAGCGTAAAATAGTCAGGAGGAGAGGGACCTACCGCAGTCCAGAGTCAGCATATCCTACAGTTAACGCAAGGAATTCAACAATAGCAATCTTTGCGAAACAGGACCGCGTGATGACAATAGTCATGCTCGCGGGGTATGCTACTATCTAGCAGTAGTGAGAGTTGACTACCACCTAGTACTATCCCGGATTCCGGCTGAGAGTTTTGCCTTACCTGACCAATAAACTTCTCATCTGTATGAGGAGACTCAAGCAGACCCATGAAGACGTACATAACAGCCACCGCCAACCCAAGCATACTATGGGCCTCCTCCTTCGATCTTCTATCATTCGCTCGAGCTTTGAGTAATCGATTCAGGAACTTGACAGGTATGGCACCCCAACATCGCTGTATAAGTGAGAACCTTTCACCGTCGTCCGTAGTGGTTTCGTGGCTCAGCTCTTGCTCAAGAACCGGCTTCAAAAGAGCTAGACCCACAAATCGAGAGGTATCGTCATGTTTTCTGAGTAGAGTCAATGCCGCTTCGAGGTCTTTGGGAGTCTGCTTTGTGTTCTTTGAGGGGCTTGAGTCCTTGGGAGCGCGGTGTTTCTCCGGTAGCTCGGCCATGTCATTTATAAGAACTGGCTCGTCGTTGATTGTTCCAGTGGTCATCATCCTGGCTGAGCAGGTTGAGCGTTTCCCTCAAGATCCCATATTGTGAACCGATTCCAGACGGCGACTGCGTTCTCGGTAAATTCGTCCCAAGTCCGGTAGACGTGCCAGGAACCCAGGACAATGGCGGCGATATGGATGATACTGACCTCTTGTCTTGAAGGATTGATTTCCATTTTGGCGGGATGCAATTATCTAAAGAATTCAGAGGGACAAGGATTGATGCACTCTGCGGAACGTTCCGCCTCCTCTCGCGCTAAACAAATATATGAATCCTCGATTGAAGGACCAATCTTCGCCTTTGCATTGTCCATAGGTCATTCATTTTGAGCCGCTATGTCTTTATCCACCACAAACTTTGCAAGGTGCTGTGCGCGGTCAATTCGTAGCTCCTCGAGAACAACCTCGTCTGCCCCTATAGCATACACACAGCGCCAAAGGAGACCGCCATCGCGGCGATGGGAGTCCACAGCAGCTGCATCAA
>JAABUL010008515.1_pt1 | contig 10386 bp, 12 predicted proteins | sample 5559151 | NCBI WGS metagenome assembly JAABUL01 (sample SAMN10711876, study PRJNA513368) | rock metagenome | isolation source: Antarctica rocks | place: Antarctica: Victoria Land, Pudding Butte sud | reverse complement strand
AGGTCGTTCCGTTTATTGTACAGGTTCCCAAGCTGCGTGCTCCTAAAAGTCGCAAACTCATGATCGTGATGAGCTGTCATCAATGACCCGCGGATGACCTTCTCCCAAGAGCACCAGCTCCGGCAGGCCACACGCCCTGCATCCAGCGGAAGAAACCAAGCTTCCTCTTTCTCCTCTGCGGCTCTTGTGGCGCCACCACCTCCATCGGGCCAACGATACCTTCGTCCCCAACGGCAGGAAACTTGCCTTTCCCAAGCATCGGGAACTTGCAGTCAGCCTTCGGATTTCTTTTTGCGCCATCTGATGACGCGACTTTATCCAAAGGCGCTGGGTTCTCCGGAGCGGCGTCGGGGGGCGCACTTGTGGCAAGCTCGTTCCCATGGGTGAGTTCCGGAATGCGCGAGAACGACAGTTCCACATTGCGCTTCCATGTGGCATTGATCTCACTCCACTTTTCCTCTGTCAAGTGGTAGATCTTGGATGTAGCGCCGTTGTTTTCACCGGTCCGCACGAGGTGGCTCGTGTACTTTGACCGCGCAGTCTCCCAATCGGATCGCAGCTGCTTGCAAGCCACCAGAGTGGTCTCTGTCGCAATGTACGGCTCGGGAAGGATTGTGAAATTTGCATGGCCAAGTTGGTCAGCCCATTTGTCATCTGGATCGGAAATGGTCATTGGTGGGATGTCAGCAGATGGTGCGATAGGTCCTAAGCCACGTTGTCGATAGAATGACGATACCGAAGGTCTGGATGACAATGGAGGCGAAGGTAAGCCAGCTATCCGAGGCGTTGGTAGCGGACTGTTGAAAACCGAAGAGCATTCAGGACCAGCGACACTGGGCGACTGTAGCGGTGATTGATATGGTATCTCCCTGATATCTGCTGGCAGCTGGGTCATGATGGGAGGCAGGAGCGGAGTCGTCGGCTTCGCTTGATCGAGGGCCTCATCCTCCTGTGAAACGTCTGCCTTTTCGGAGTTCATCAGAGCGAGATAGGCATCTTCGAAGCGGTCGTCAACCACACTTCGTCTTGGTGTTGGTGGAAGCTGAGTCCCTTTTAGCTCGCCGAGGTCGACCATGGAGCTAGCCAGCGACGGTGCACGTGAGGAGTTGGCACGTGACATGTTATGCTCTTGATATCGGTCGGGCATGGTAATCGTTGGCGAAGCTTTCCTCCCCTTGAACTTTCGCGACAGAGATCGCGAGAACGAGGGCATCCGTGATCCCAGGCGCGAAGTCAAACCATCCATAGGGCTCAACGGGACATCTTCGGCGCGTCGTCTCTTGGCGCAAGGGTTTGGCGCGAAGTCACTGTTGTCACGGAAATCGTAGGCAGATGAGAATTCGAGAGCAGTTGGCTGGTACAAGCCCCATTCAGGATCAGATGCCATCGACGGGACTTCTTCTGCAGACATATCAGTACTATGATCAATGCGCCGAGAATGTCAGCTCATCTACCTTCGTACGAACGCCGTCCCTCAAAGCCATTGACCATCTCATAATCATCATCTTTATCATGAGTCTCCTCTCGAACATCGGTCAAAGGTCGTTTGGTAGAGCCATAGCCGTCAATGGATTCGCGCAGGGTAGGCGAAGAGGCAAGAGAAGAAGTTGAGCTTGGAAGGCGGGAGTGACCGCGCGCAGAGGAAGTGGGACTCGTTGGTGAGGTCGAATTGGAGATGGTGGATGAGCGCGAGTGATGGGATCCGTGACCAGTCGATACGGGCGATCCCCCTTCGCCGTGCTCTCTCATTCGAGCCTCTACCAGCTGTGGCAGCACAAACGTCTTGAGTTCGCGGCCGCGCATGATTCCCGCGGGTTTGACAAGGTAGGGAAGTGTCGGGGCCTTATAAATGCGCAGGCATGATATCAAGAGAATGAGGCTATATTTGTACGATTGGTTGTGAGTTTCACAAGTTGCTAGTCGCCGAAGGCCTTAGTCGCTCCGAAGGGGCAGAATCCGGATTTGGCGAAATGGGAAAGTTGCGATGAGCTGTTGTCTTGTGGCAGGTCAGCGCGCCAATCTTGATTCGCTCCCGCCCCCGATCACCACATCGCGTGGCTTCCAGGGTCAGGTGTGTCTACTATCAGGTAGTACACGAATAGATCTGAGACTCACTGGAACAAGTGACGGCCGAGTCAAGCCAGTATTTCAAATCCAATGATTCACTTCGAATGTGCGACAGTGAATCCGAAAAGGGAGCGAGCGCGACACTGACCAAGTGCGTGATGGTGACAGTAACAGGATCTTGGGTACACGTAGCGAAGGTAAACAAAGAGAGAAGGTTAGGTACAGGTGAAGAGTGAAGTGTCACGGCCTGATGCGCTTGAGGTGGCTGCCCTTTTTGTGCTCCCGGATATTCCCTCGCATTCTGGCCAAGCACAGAAAATTCAGAAGGGATCTCTTTTTTTGACTTTCCACCAGACCGCTACCGTTTGGTCGTTGCGACAGGGATCCAACGGGCTTGCTCTAGTCCTGGCACCTCCCATCCCTGCGGGCCGGATGAGCGACATTTTCAATTGGCTGGACGTGCAGCTGGGATTCAGGACCCTGGCTGCTCAACGACTAAACGGCACTGGCGTCAGTGGCTAAGGCAAAGCTTACAAGCATCAGCCATCCTTCGCCTTTGCGTTCCTGGAAGTTTGCTGCTAACGTACTCGGTAGCATGCCTGTCCTTGTCAAGTGCCGGAGGGGAGCCCGGTCGTTCCGTGAGATTCCACGCGATGAACTTTCCTTAAGTGGAGTTCGTCGTAATCATGTAAAGTACGTACCTACTATATAGTAAATTGAAAGAAATCACTTTTCCTATATTTCAGAAGTCAGCATGGATTGCGTTGGTCAACCGAAGAAAGTTAGATATGGGCAGGGAGCAGAAGAGCAAATCCTTGCTGAATGCGACTGCCGTCTGCCCTGGACGGTTGTGCTCCACGTATCAAAATGGTCCGCGTAACGACAGTTCACCACTTGTCTTTGCATACAACCTGATACAATCTGATTTGTCAAAAGTCCCCGGACCCCAGATGTCAGACAATGACACTTCAACTGCGCCAACATGTAAGGCAATATCTGTACGAAACACCGTAGTGCAAGGAATCTTCCTCTGCTGCGACTCACTACTTTAGCAGTACGTCAGTACCTCGGTTCGCAGCCCCGATTTAGTGGAGACGAGGGATACTGTGAACCCTCCAACAAATTCCCCGTTGCCCCGATCGACTCTGCGATGGGCCTAGGGCTGGGTGGTTTGCGCAAGGGTCCTACTATTAGCCAGCCGTCCAATTGGCCTTGGCCAGTCACGGCATCGATTTCAAGCACCGGGACGTGCGGGGCAATTGAAAACGAAACCGAAGCCGAAAATTCGGTTACACCTTCTCCTCGCCACCCCCCAGCCACTTCACTTCCCGTGACTTGGACCCTGCGCCTGGGCCCCGGACCCGGACTCAGGAACATCGTGGGTGACGGTATTGCCAATCGTTCTGTCACCCAGCGCCAGAGGCTTGTCCCCACGAGCGAGTCGATGTTCAGCTCGACTTCTTTGAGCATGCTACCTCGATATAAACGATTGATGCGTCCCAATTAGTTTCATTCGTAATGCTCTTCGTTATTGGGGAATTGGTACTGCAAGTTCGCCGACGACGACCGGTAGAGCATATGCTACTATCGTAGCTCCAGTGCATGGGCTCAAGCGCGCCTTTCCAAATCATCGACAACTCTGCGTTCACTTCATTTCCTGCTGGAGATCGGCTCCTGTACCATCAGTCATGGAATCATCAAGTTCGGCGTCTTGCGGAGTTCCTCGGTCGCTATCTCCTCTGAATCGGAATTGTCCATCTCAACAATTCCTATGTCGCGCTTGCGGTGACGGGATTCCACTACTGCAACAGGCAGGTGTTGAACTCTGGCTTGTATAATTTGGACGTTATCAATATCGTTGAATACTGGGGACGGAAGCGGGAGCTGGGGAAAGCCTGTTGAGCTCCATGGCTTCCACTGCTTCCGGCGTTTTTAGCATATTATTCCCTGGTCGAGGAGAATAACACTAATGCATCGCACTTTATATTAATTATTTCAGGGGCAATCCATGCCGTTCCTCTATCAGATCCAGTATTGACCCCAAATTCTGCGCTGCTGGTTGTTCCCCTGAAACTGTTCACAATATCGTTAGATTACTTGCATCAAACCGGGGAATTGTAGAAATACCCGAAACTCAATTGTGATAATGTCTTGGAAGCCCTCTTTGACCCTCGGCTCCTTGAACCTAGCAGCGAAGCCAGCGAAGGCCGAGTGAGGCAGTATCGTACGCCGCTCCGGGTTGAAATCGCTATCCGAGAGCGCTCTGACAGTATCGTTATGCTCGCAGAGCTTTGCTGGTGCCGTAAAATGAACGCATCGGATGGGAACACTAAACTTTTGAGCCAGTTGTACCCAAACAGCCCTGGTCTCCGGATCTGCGTTGGTATTGTCTATGGTTTGGCAGGTCAATGACGGGTCTACCATGGTCTGGCATCGGGTGGGAATCCTACCGACAGCTACAGACTTTTGCTCACCCAACAGAGTCGATGCAACTTTCAGACACTTTTCGCGCTATGAAAAGAAAATCGTAAGCGTTCGGGACTAGCATGTGTGAACAACACTCACTGTCTTCAAAATATCCTGATTGACTCGCTCGTAGCTCAGGGGCTTTAATCTTGTCCAGTAGAATGTGGACTTGCCGGAGGCCGGACTGCCACACAAGAGGATGATGTCTAGCGAATTCGTTTTGTCGATGACAATCGGTGCTGAAGTTCAATGGGTCAATAGGTGCCTAGCCGCTACATCAGACACAATGATGACTTACTCGACTCTGTTGAAGTACATGACGTTGCATTCAGCCATCCGCGCGGGTCGAACGTCCTTGTGAATGGTACTGGCTGTTCGTTGAGGAAAAACTCCTCAGGCGTCTTGAATGCGATGCCGGCGTTTGAGGCCAAGTCTCTGGCGCCTGTTTGGTATTTATTCTTGTTGCACGGGGCATGACAGCTTACCTATCCGAGCACGAGTGATCGGCTTTCGTATTGATGCCGGCAGCCCGCCCACCGGCATCGCCAACGAAGAAGCAAGATTCCAAATCGGGACTATCTCCTTCGTCTAGATCGAGATCTTCTAGCAACTCCTTCCACATTCCAATGCGTGGCTTCCTGTACAGGTCGCGAGCCGTAGCGGCAAGGAGGACCACAGGGAAATCGAAGTGGCTGAAGACGGAGCTGACCTTGCTCTTGAACGTAGAGAGGCTTCTCTGATCGCTTTTGACGGTTTTGGGGTCATCTTTAAGGCTGACGCTACCTTGGTTGGTAAGGATGGCTATTGCGTAACTAGACAAGATCAATGATCAGCGGCCTCCGACAGGGTAGTGGGTCTGCGAAGTCAACTTCTTCCAGACTACACACCCATCTGCGTGTACTTTCTTGAGTACACTGGGGACACTCAAATGCCACCAGCGCCAGTCGGTAGCATCCTTGGCGAAAATATTGCCAGAGGACGTTTGTATCAGTGTAGAGTCCTAGTAGCATAGTAATCGTCAGCCCAGTGCTATTAAAGTCTAGCCAACAGTCACTAATAACTTACGAGGTCGAACGCTGCAATCTTTCGTCTCTTCAGAAGCGGAGTGTTGTTTTTGCCGGGAGTCTCGGGTTCATAGCTGGCGAACAAAAGGCTGTCATGGACAATACGCCAGGTGATCCTCGTGGGTTCTTTTTTCGAGGCAGGTGTGAAGAAGCTGGCAACAGCTTTTTCTAATATTCGTCCAAGCTATCAGCTACAATGGTTGTGGGGCCCCAGCTTCAATGCACGCACTCGTAGTTGTGGACTCGAATTTACGCTTCTTTGTAGGTGGTGGAGATACTGACATCTCCTTGGGATTGGCGTTCTCCTTGGAGGCTGCTGGCATGAAGTTCGACTGCAATGAGCGGGAATGGATGTCCTGAGTGAACTTACCGCAGAGCACACACTGGGTAATTGCGACATAACTATGGGAAGGCTCCTTCTCCTGATCGGTTACTCGCGCTTCTAGGCAAAACCTACTTTACTCAACATTGATGATCACACCCATTCCACTTAGAAACCATTGTCATTTGAAGCTTTCCTCGGATCGACGGGTGCGTTCATTCATACCCTTGAATTATTTCTATGTAATTGCAGGAAAGGGTATTATTTAGAGTATTATCTAGAGAACTTTGCCTCTGATTGCTTTGTCCGAGCCTGTTCGGCCTGATGCATATATAGGAGGGGCCAACAAAGACAGCATGGTGCTGCGGCCCTCAAAAAGATAGACGTCATGATCCGTACTGAACATGCATGTTTCAACGATGCTGGGGTATAACCGCATGGAGCCAACGCCTCTGATTCGCTCAAGGATTTTCCATCCAATACCTCAGGCATTGCCTTTCCGACCGCCAAATCCGTTTCCATCATCCTTCATAACCTCGAAGTACAGAGGTGATCTCCTTCAATCGTCCCGTTTCTTCCCAACAGTAGTCTCGTCATTGTCTTCAGCGTCGATATCTTCCTCATTAACCTCCCCCCAACCAGAATTCCGGCGGCTAACCGGGCGTTGAACTGGCACTTCCCTAGGGCTGGGGAGCGTACTTTCAGCACTCGCTACTCCTCCAATGCTCCGAGTAATGCTATCATTCCTGCCATGGCTGATAAGCCCGCTCCTAACGCTGCCACCGTCTCCTGGATTGTTCGGCTTTCCCGCATAGTAGCTGTTGCGTTCGCTAGGAAGGGCGGGTGCAATACCCGAGGACGAATAAACACTCGCTCTTTCGGTATTTGCGAGACCGACACTGACCTGGCGACCCTGATGGTGGCCTGTAATACTTGCCTGATCATTATGGCTCGAGCTGAGAACGCTGAGTGGCAGCGATTCTCTGCTGCCACCAAACAATGATGATGGAGCAAGAGCACGCATAGAGGCGTTGGTATCAACAGAATTCCGACGCCGGCGTTTGGACGAAGAGGCTAGGGTCATAATCGAAGCATTGTCTGTCAAGCGGTCGTTGGCCGTGGCAGTATTGTATGTTGCAGGATGACCACCGCTAGCCTGGTTTGTAACATGGGAGGGGATTGCAGATGCTGGGGGAGAGGAAGGAAATTGGTGGGAGAATTGGACGTTCGAGTTTTGATGGTTCGGATTTGACTGCGGTACGGCCAACGGAGCCTGTTGCCCTTGAGTATAATTTCCGCCTAGGAGATTGGAGGGTGCAGTAGACTGTATCGTGGTCAAGGTCGTTGTAAGAGACCTTACGGACGGCGCTGGTGAGGAGAACGTGCTCCCTTCCCCTCCACCCACACCGTTCGAGCTTACGCCTCCACCGACCGTAACCGCAGTCCCAGCTTTCGAAGGAGCTGCATCGGAGACGGTTTCCTGGGTGGTGGATACTGTTGGTGCAATAGACTTATTACCGATTGTCGGTGGCTGCTGGCCATCATTTGAGACTGGTATCGAAACTTTGCTGTGTGAAGCTGAATTGCAGCTGATGCTCCTTCCTGACGGGGGTGTGTGGAACGAGAGGTGACCATTCCCACTATTGGGTACCGAGGCATTGAGGTTCGGCTTGACTGGTGTAGGGAAATTGTTATTGTTCGGTACATTTGCCTTCTTGGTCTTAGGATAGGGTGGTTGCTGGTTTCGTTTGCTCGCGCTGCTGGGTCCCGAATTGGAGGATGGGTGCTTCAAGCTTGCTAGACGTTTCATCCAATTTGTAAAAGGCCGTCTGCGTGACTGGCGGTCTGGTATGCGATTAGCATTCGCATGACTCCTGGAAAGGGGCGCGTTCTCGCGGTGAAACGCTGGCTGAATACTTTCAGGAGAGGACACACCTTGTGGCCTTGGAGCCGCTTCGGCGCTCGCCATTCTTGAGAGACGGTGTAGTCGCCGGTGCGGTAACTCAAAGGGAGACTAATCTATACTCAGCGGGATTCCGAGTATAGCGGTGAGAAGGTCTAACAAATGTTGAGCTTCCGCGAGGGAAACGAGATCGAGCTGGCGGTTGTTCGGCACAGCTCGATTGACTCGATCAAGATTTGCTGACTCATGCTGGTACGTGCTTCTAGCTTTTTTAGATATCTCGTCGTACCTAGATTCTCCTCCCTTTCATCCTAAGTCCTGTGCTGCTTGTCAATAGACTCGCTCAAGTATCTGTATCACTCCTTTTCGCTATAACCAGCAGTGGTACTTTCTTGCAGCTGCAAGCTTAAGACCACTCCAAATGCACCTGCCGACTCGAAGGAGCTACTTTATGGGGCAGTGGCGCCCACCTTGATCTGGATTTTGGATTCTTGGATGAGCTTCTCATGACGCCTTGTGGTAGCAATCTCGAGATCGCGTTCATCTATCCTCAAGGGAGGGCATGGAAAATACTACTCGCTCGATCCTCCCCCTGCCTCCACAGGTTGCCGCGCAGATCGTATCATCAACATCTATACCTTCGCTTACTAGTGTCGTACTTGGTCTGATATCGAACTCGCTAGATGCAGGGGCATGCAAGATCGACGTCAATGTCGACTTCAGTCGGGGCGCGGCCTCGGTAGAGGACGACGGGGTGGGAATACCTCCCAAGGAATTTACTGACAGTGGGGGTCTAGGAAAGATATACCGTGAGACCTGCCCGCTCTTCCTTGAGAGACCTGTCGCTAAAGACATCTAGACACGTCTAAAATTGACAGTCCAGGCAATACCCTTGGAAGAAACGGTACCTTTCTCGCCTCTGTAGCTGCGCTTGCGACCCTGACGATTACATCGCATCACTCTGCCCATCTCCAACACGCTTCTCTGATTCTGCATCATTCGAACCCAGCTGCTAGGTTGATCCCCGCGCCAACCCACCTGCACCTCTCCAACCGCGAGCATGGCACACGAGTCAGTGTTCAAAATCTTTTTGGGAGTATGCCTGTCAGGGTGAAACAACGGGCTATTGAGTCCGCAAGCGGAGACGACGAGAAGCATCATGAGTCGTTGAAAAGGCAGATTGTTGGAATTCTACTGGCGTGGCATATGCCGGTCACTGTGTCCTTGAATACCGCTAAGAACAGCAAGGCACTTCGTATACGGAGCAAGAAAGACCTGAAGGTCAGCGAAGGCAGTGATGAGCACCCTTCAAAGACTTTGAATCTCTCGTTGGTGTGTAGCATTTTCTCTCAAGCTGGGTACATCGAACCCTCAGACTGGGGTGATTGGATCAAAACCTTTGCTCGAACAACCTTCATCAGGATCAAAGGTGCTATATCGCTGAGACCTGCGCCGTCAAAACACTTTCAATTTTTCTCCCTGGGTCTCCGTCCGATCAATGCCGAAACGGGCAGTAACGTCCTTTATCATGAGGTCAATCGGCTCTTCGCCTGCTCGAGCTTTGGTAATCAGGAGGAGGTATCAGATATCGAAGAGTCACTCAAGGCGAAAAGACGCAAGGACAGACGTTTCAAGCAGAACGGCTTTACTAATAAGCAATTGAAAGGCGAGGGGAAAGGCGTAGATAAATGGCCCATGTTCTACATCAGCGTCGAAATACAAAGCGCAAATACAGATTACGAAGATGATGTCGAAAAGCTGGGAGAGAGCACCTTGACGAGCCTAGTCAAGGTCCTCGAGGCTATGATTACCGGGTTTTTGGATGCGAACCATTTCAGACCGCGAATCAGACCAGGGACACGAAAGCAGCCTGAGTTGAGGAGCCCAGAAGCTTCGAGGAGAGGCCCAGGATTACAGAACACGAGTTGCAATATCGCCCCTACAAACAGAACGAACAAGGGGCATGAAGACGTTGCATTCAGCACGTGGGGTCGTATCAAAAGTGGGATTCGAGTCAAATCTTCGGGCCAATCCCCTTCCCTCAGCTCGCCTGGCAGTCAACCTAGCCAGGCGAAAGGCAACATTTTGGTTGCCAGTCCGCAAATTGACTCAAGCGCGGTCTCGAAGATTGGCAACATTGATGATACGGGGGATAACGAAGCCATGGAGAAAACCCACAAAGAGAGAATAACCGAGTGGAGGAATCCAATGTCTGGGGCTACGGTCCTGGTGAATGCTCGGACAGGCTTGGTGGTTCAAAAGCAACCATCAACAAGGCCAGCAACCGCCCCGTCGAGACTTGGCTCAATAATCTTGTCCACTCCAAGGAATGTCCACACGAACGCACCTCCCAATATGGAGAAAAGACTTACTCATAACACACCTTCACCCCTAGGGATCACAAAGGCAGGGTCATGGTCTAGTGTTCTTCTCAAGACGTGGCAGAACCCTGTCTTTGAAGTCACAGAGGAGGCAATCCTCCAAGTATCTCTCGACGGACCGTCCCTTGAGACGTCCGATATCATTTATGGCCGCCGTCAATGCTGTTCGGATCTAGAGATTCA
>JAABUL010008511.1_pt1 | contig 10387 bp, 11 predicted proteins | sample 5559151 | NCBI WGS metagenome assembly JAABUL01 (sample SAMN10711876, study PRJNA513368) | rock metagenome | isolation source: Antarctica rocks | place: Antarctica: Victoria Land, Pudding Butte sud | reverse complement strand
ATACGACCGCTAGCTTCTTTGCCAAGGGCGCAACCTTATTCTTTGCCATCCTTCTGAACGCTTTGATATCTATTAGTGAGATCAATGCGCTATACGATCAACGCCCAATCGTCGAAAAGCAAGCTTCATATGCTTTCTACCATCCATGGACTGAAGCGATGGCTGGTATTGTGTCGGACATACCCGTGAAATTCCTAATTGCTGTCTGTTTCAACATCATCCTATATTTCTTTGGCTGGACTTCGGGCAGAGCCTTCGCAATTTTTCATCTTCTTTCTCTTCGTGTTTATCACGATACTCACTATGAGTGCCATATTTCGCACCATTGCTGCATCGATCAAGACCGTCTCACAAGCCATGGCCTTTGCTGGGGTAATGGTGCTCGCCATTGTTATCTACACAGGCTTCACTATTCCTCGACCTTACGAACATCCGTGGTTCAAATGGATCAGCTGGATCAATCCTGTAGCATACGCTTTTGAGGCTATCATGGTCAACGAAGGTCAGTGAACATTCTTTTGACTCCTACATTCGACAACGTTGCCTTTCATACATCAGTTCTCCTTAGACTTTCGACCTTCGTTTGTTCAATTTGCTATACTCGATTGTTAATTGGGATGTTGCGTCAATTTGGTTTTCTCCATTGTGGAATTGTCCTTGAGCACAGCTCGCCGCTTTTGCTAATCTTAGCGACAGTTCATGGTAGAGAATTTCCTTGCGCAAGCTTCGTTCCAACGCTATCATTCCAAGCTGGAGACTCATTCATCTGCTCGATAGCAGGCGTCATAGCAGGCGAGACTTCGGTTTCTGGCGATGCATGGGTACAAGCAAGCTACCAGTACAGCTATTCCCACATTTGGCGAAACTTTGGATTTATTATAGCATTCTGGATATTTTTCATGGCTCTTTACCTGGTCGCCACCGAATTGAACTCATTCACATCCTCTACAGCAGAGGTTTTAGTCTTCCGCCGTGGCCACGTTCCGAAGTATATCACAGAAGCGGACTCAGCGAAGAAAGACGAAGAAACAGTAGAGAAGCAGACTTCCTCGTCTGCAGACGATACTCCGCAAGAATTCAATTCCATACCACCTCAAAAGGATATATTCACCTGGCGGGATGTTGTGTACGATATCACCATCAAAGGCGAACCTCGTCGACTCCTAGACCATGTCTCAGGTTGGGTCAAGCCAGGTACACTTACTGCGTAAGTCTTCGATTTGAGCAAAGAAATGATTTCCCACCTTACAATGTTCGACCAACTTTCATCTGTTTGAAAGATATTAAATCGGCCAAATCTATTTTGACGAATTGTACACTCGGGTGTTTGTCCACTATTCTACATGCTTAAACATGGATTTGTTCGAATGCAAGCTCTCTTCGCTAATCTGTGTCTTGAACAGGCTAATGGGTGTTTCGGGTGCCGGCAAAACCACTCTCCTTGACGTACTAGCCCAGCGTACAAGTATTGGTGTCATTACAGGTGATATGCTCGTCAACGGCAAGCCCCTTGACTCGTCTTTCCAACGTAAAACTGGATACGTTCAGCAGCAGGATCTACATCTCGAAACCACCACTGTCCGTGAGGCATTAAGGTTCAGTGCTATGCTTCGCCAGCCAAAGTCCGTCTCGAAGAAAGATAAGTACGGGTTTGTCGAGGAGGTAATATCCATGTTGAATATGCAAGATTTTTCTGAAGCTATTGTTGGCGTGCCAGGCGAAGGCCTGAACGTTGAACAGCGGAAGCTGCTCACCATTGGAGTGGAGCTTTCTGCGAAGCCTGCCTTGTTGCTGTTCTTGGACGAACCAACATCAGGTAAGATCAGGCTCCTTGACTTTCGTTGCTTGGTGCTAATATACCTTAGGACTTGATAGTCAATCATCCTGGGCCATTGTAGCTTTCCTTCGAAAGCTAGCAAACTCTGGTCAGGCAGTTCTTAGCACAATTCACCAGCCTTCGAGTATTCTTTTCCAGGAGTTCGATAGACTTCTTTTTCTAGCAAAAGGAGGAAGAACAGTCTATTTCGGTAACGTCGGCCACAACTCTGATACCCTTATTGACTACTTTGAATCTCATGGGTCAAGGAAATGTGGACCTGAGGAGAATTCAGCTGAATTCATGCTCGAAATTGTTGGCGCAGGTGCCAGTGGCAAGTCGACGCAAGATTGGCATGAGGTTTGGAAGGGAAGTGAAGAGTCTAAAGAAGTCCAGAAAGAACTCGATCGTATCCACTTAGAAAAGCGTGACGAAGCCGTTGCCGGCTCAGAAAGTGTCGAAGGCCACCGAGAGTTTGCAGTGCCATTCCTCAAACAGCTACTCCATGTCACTATCCGGGTCTTCCAGCAATACTGGCGTACACCGTCATACATCTGGGGAAAGCTGCTCCTTGGGGTCATGTCGGCCTTGTTCATATCATTCTCTTTCTACAAGTCGGACAACTCGCAACAAGGACTTCAGGACAGTAAGTACAAACATTTCCCTCTCTCAAGGTTTGAGCTACGAAGCGTTCTGCTGGCTAACTTTCCGTTAGTCATTTTCTCAATCTTCATGCTAACGGCGATCTTCTCTTCCCTGGTCCAGCAAATTATGCCCCGGTTTGTTATCCAACGTTCGTTGTACGAAGTTCGCGAGCGACCGAGCAAGGCTTATAGCTGGGCCGCATTCATCATCGCCAACATCACGGTCGAGATTCCTTGGCAGATGCTACTCGGCATCCTAGTCTATGCGTCTTACTACTACGGAATATTCGGTGTCCAGTCTTCGGAGCGACAAGGCTTGATCCTCCTATTCTGCATGCAATTCTTCGTTTTTGCCAGCACTTTTGCGCAAATGCTCATCGCTGCATTGCCCGACGCAGCAACAGCGGGTAACATTGCTACCATTATGTTCTCGCTTACTCTCACCTTCAACGGTGTTATGCAACCACCACAAGCGCTTCCTGGATTCTGGATTTTCATGTACAGAGTAAGTCCTCTGACCTACCTGGTCGACGGTGTCGCTGCTACTGGGATGCATGGCCGCACCGTTGTCTGCGCTTTAAATGAGCTCAGCCGCTTCAATCCCCCTACTGGCCAGACTTGCCAAGCTTACCTGGCTAATTATCTCAAAACCGCACCCGGCCAGCTGATGAACCCAATGGCAACGTCGCAATGTGAATACTGCCCTCTCACTACTTCCGACCAGTTCCTCGCCTCTGTCGCCATTACTTGGTCTGCGCGCTGGAGGAATTACGGTATTGGTTTTGCGTACATTGCCTTCAATATTGTTGTGGCTATATTACTTTACTACACTTTCCGCGTCAGCAAGTGGGATGCTGCAAGTATCAAGAAGGGGCCCAGTAAGTTCCTAGCCAGCCTTGCAAGTATCGGTTACTGGGCTCGAAGTCTACTCGTTGGACATCGAGGTAAGGTGCCAGAGCAAGGTACCAAGGCGGCTGCTCGTACAGATAAAGCATTTTGATTGTGCCGCGCTATTAGGTTCCTAATGTTTATCTGGACCGTAAAGAGCGAATCTGTCCTTTCCAGGGTTTTCAATATGTTGTGGGAGCGTTTCTATGAAGCGTCTAAGAGATTAACGACGGCAAGTCAGGATTCAGCGGGTATTTCAGGCAAAACGCACCCGATGATGTGAGCCGCGAGTGCAAGGGCAAAGAATTCAGGCCACAGATCAAGCAATAGAGGGGGGCAGTCATTTCAGGGAGTTTCGAAATTTTCATTTCACATTAATGTTTAGCCTATAGGACAAGTTTGGAGGCGATGACTCAAGAGGGGGTGACGAAGGGTCAAATCCAGGTCAGATCTAGGCAAGATCTAGGCAAGATCTAGGCAAAATCTAGAACAGAGTCGAGTTAAGTTGGGGTCAGTTGAGCCAAATCTGAGCCAGATATCAGGTGATCTAGGCCAGATCTGAGCAATATCTAGGACGGTGGGTCAGATCTGAGCAAGATCTGGGTCAAATATTTATTTTCTTCATTTGTTTACTATATAGAGTTGGGATGGAACTGCAAATTTAGGATTGACTACTCCTGCTTACTGTATGTAGATCGGCCAAATAGCTAGTTACTCCGGCATAGGTGGCCTTAGGCCCCTGGTTCCGTGTATGAAATAATCAATCAATCAATCAACAAGTGAAAGTGCTACCAAGCTGTGGGTGAGCATCCAAATCTGCTGCTTCCTCTTTGTCCTCGCTGAAGTCTGGTTTCGAACGACAGCAAACTTGCGGCTTCAATGTCTTTGTCCCCCGCATGGTGTCTCAAGGTCAAGACAAAGCCATTCCTTGCGGAACCGTCTTGGCTATCTGAAACTTCCTATCATGGTCTCCTTTCTTACAGAGTCTCATTCGAAAACTGTTTTCCATCGCGTGGTTAGCTGGAGGCTTTGTTCAAGCATCACTATACCGATGCATGTCTGAGAACCTTCGCCGTTTTATTTCAATGTAGGGTGGATTGAGAAGCTTAAGAATGTACCGTACGTAGCCTTTGTGGTATGGTAAGAATCTCTAAATTATCACACTTAGGAATACTAAATCAACTGAAGCGCCTCAATCATCGTCCAAGTTGCTGCCTCTTACTATCGCATTTCCTTTCTCTCGCTCGAGAACGGATCTCTTAAGCTTGCGAGCCGCTTGTTACTGGCATACATACTCTTTCCGCTACCTTGACGCGAAATATTCAGCTTAGGCATGGGAAACTGTCAATACTGCGATTTACCACAATATGACTGATATCGAGACTTACGAAAATTACAACGGAGACAACGGAGACTACGCCGCTAAGGGTACAGGGACAGTAAGTTCTCCGAGTCGATAGAAGAACGACCACAATGGTCCTTGGCTATGCATGAATACAAGTGAAGAAAAATAGCGCTGACGGTCAAATTCAGGTTCAGGGTAACCCTATTCAATGACATCGTGGTGAATGCGTCCGTCACAGAGGACATGTTGGCTGAAGCAAAATGCACCGATTACGCGGAATTTCTCGTTACCGATGAGCGCTTCGAGAAGTAGATTAGTCCACTCTGACACCAATTCTGTCAGAGCGACGGTTTTAAACTTTCGTCGATCGACGTAGATTGTCCCAGGTTTTCATTCATGACAGTAGGCGGCAGAGAGATGGAAGGTGAAGAGGATTGCGGTAGGGGGAAATTGAATAGAAATTGTGTGGGGCAGAACGACAAGGAAAATTCGCGATATTTATGCGAGATCAAGTGGAAATATCAAAGGCAAAAGATTCGAACAGATGAGTTCTGATCGCGGGTTCTAACTCGGGTCAACAGCTGTGACAGCAAACATAAGCTCAGATAATTCACTCTCTCAACCACACTGTCCTTGCTGTAGCTGAAACAAAAAAGTTGAGATTCTAGATGATATGTCGTGCAAGACCAGAACGAAAAACTAAGAGCATGATTTCTCATATACTTCAAGAAGCCTACAATGTTCTAGCGACTAGCAGGTGTCTTTCAGTCCGACACCTCGAACCCCATCTCTCTATCCCGACGCTTTTGCTCTATGCGTCGCCTCGCGCGAGCAAGATCTCTGTGCGGGACATACCACTCAAGCTCATGATCAAATCCGTTTTGTCTCAACGCATCGGTAAAATTCACAACCCAAGCCTCGGGTCTCGCATGTTCCTTCCGGTCCAGTCCAAATCCCGCGCTGGCGAATGGCTTCGTGCCAATCCACCATAGCGGAAAATAGCCGGCGCCTTCCCAGTCAATGATGGTTGACAGCAGTGGAAGTACGTTTTCTTCATTCGGAATTGGGTCCACGACGAATAAGTTGGTAGGACCCAAGTCGTTAAGCGAGACCACAAAAAAAATCCACATCTGGTCACTAAGGCCTCAATCCCGACACACCCTTGATACCACTCTTTTTCATATCTTTCCCTTAACACCTGTGCCAGGATTTGCGTCAATCTGACAGTACATTCCGCTACTTTTGCTAAAGCTAATTTCTGTAACGATTGACTCTTCATGAATCATTTCTTTTTTTAGATTCTCAAGCTTCTTTAATGTGTCGTTCTCATGTCGAGATTTAAAACTCTTCGATCATGAGAGACGTTAAAGTCGCTGTGTAACGTGCTGTTCGAGACCTAATAACTCCAATGGCGCCGTTGTTATCTTTCAACTTATTCAGTCGTCTCTTTAGTTTCTCAAGTCTCTGAATCATACAGCCAGAAAACGATTCTAGCATGAGAGTCGTTAATCCCATGATCCCACTCGTTGCTTTTAATATCTTTTCAATTGAGGTATCGAATCATACTGAATACATAGTTTCTTCTATATTCAACAATTCATCAGATATTGCATTGAAGTTGTTAATGAAAATCTCTCTCATGTTTTGAAACTTTCTGATGGCATTAGAACAGGAAAAAGCAACTTAATATACATTCGCAAATCGATCTAATCTTAAATCGATGACAGTCATCTGTGCAGGGAAGAAGCAAGCCTGATGGTCTTCTTGCTTGCGTAAGGTTCGTTGGCTGATGGGTCAGTAAAAGTTCGCATAGTAAGAAGTACTACCATACTCTTCTCTTGAAAAAGATGAGCGGATTTCTGCCCGCGCCATGCACTCACTACCCTTGTATGCAACTGGCTGGTAATTCTACCAATGATATTGTCATCGCAAAGCCATTTGTGTGACCCAGAACAGCCCTGCGATACCGTTGCCCCAACAGCATTGTATTAGTCGTCAGCCTTGATAATCCGTACGCTTCGTCTTGCGTAAGGTAGATTATCGCTCAGTCCGTGACAAGCATCGGATTATGCCTGAGCTACAGCCTATTCGCAATTATTCCTAATCGCCAGTCCTTCGTCGGCGAGGGGGAATTTGATGGCAAACGTCTGGGGAAAAGGGTAGATCATCGAGAAACAACGGGCGTTTCACGGTTGAGTGAGGCTTGATGAAGCATTAGGGTCGGTGCATAACCACTGTTGGAGTGTTATAACTCCCTCAGCCAAATTTGGCTGAGGGGGTTACCTCTTTCCACGAAGCCAACAATAATACCCCTGAACTGGCTCCCCGTAAGAGCACAACTCACGAAGAAAGACATGCGTAGTGTCAAAGCCCGTAAATGCAACCTCAAACGTCTCAAGCGCGAATGAATCCCCAGCGCTGAACCTCAAGACCAACAAAAAGATCATCATCTCCTCCCAATTCACCTCCCTGCTCGATCTCCTCGAAGTCCCCATTGCCGACGAAGATTGAAGCCAAAAACGCTCCGGTATGATTTTCATTCGGGGAAGGAAAGTTGATAGATACATACCCCACTCGTTGAGCCGGTTACTTCGTCTACCGGTCGTATTAGTTTGTAATGCCGACTTCAGAGCGGAATGGTCGACGATCACTGTAAATTGACCACCGTCGAAATACTGAGGTAATTTGGTGAGCGCCCAGACCAACGCGCCGGCCTCCAGCTCTGTTGCCCAGTATCTCGTCTCGACGTCGCTTAGGCTTCTGGATGAAAATAGGACTGGACGCTCTTCGCCGTCCTTATCCAGTTGGTGCAGAGCAGCTCCGAACCCTCTTTCCTTGCTTTCATCAGTGTAAAGAATGAAAGACTCATGGAAATTTGGAAAGGCTAGAGTGAAAGCGGAACATAGACGTTCTTTCAGGGTCTCCCAAGCTTCTTCACACTTTCCATTGGCTTTCAAGGTTCCGGTTCAGCTCTTTCTGACCGAAGGTTTCGATTTAGTCAAGTGAGATGTTTTGGATACTCGATAACAAATCGTGGGCCTTGGCGTGGCGTTCTCGGTCGGATGCTTACAACTTGGGAGAGATACTCGGAATTAGGGGTGTGTCAGTGTGAGCACAGCTTGAGATGAGCATCGCACAACAACAGGTGTCGTTTTTTTTTCCTCTTGAAGATATGTGGCCCCATTTCTATCTTGCATTTAGCGCGGCAATACTTGTACGACATGACGAAGTTTGCGAATAGCCAAAGCAAACCTATAATTTCGTGCTTACCTACTTGATTGCTTTTGGGCTCGAGTGACTTCATGGGTTAGATCATCGCGGTATTGATTTGCGCTGCCATTGTTTGCTTTGACAAGACGTTGTTTGGAAAGTTTTACATATAATGCACTATCCCCCTAAAATCCCCCAGTCTTGCCATTCACCCCCATTGCTTCGCGCTCTGTTCCTGCATCTTCCTTTCAGTCCGCTGCAACACAATGAACATCTTCAACCCCTTCGATCCTTACTCCTTCGACTCCACCTTCCACCACCCTCACGACCTATCCTACCGCTCAACCTTCCGCGGCCGCCCCTTCCACGCCTACAACCCCATCCCACCGCCCCCTTGGTCCCCGTCATATTCCTGGGAAAGACCACCATGGCGACGATACCAGCGCGAAAGTCTACGAGACTACCCATCTCACGACGAATATGGCTTTCAAAGAAGCCATAGCGATGGCGTACGAGAATCTTATGCCCAGAGCTATAATCCGTATCACGACGCGGATGCGCATTGGGTGCCGAGGACGCAGCGGTATAGGAATCCATATCACCGGCGGAGACCGGTCAGGTTTCCTTGGTCGTATTATTCGGCTAGGAGCGGTGGGGAAGGGGGACGAGCGCAGCGGCCGGTGGGAAGTGAGGGCGAGGGTGGAGAGAAGGAGGCGTATGAGGTTGAGGAGCCGGATACGGATACGGATTGCTCGTCTCGGAAGGGTTCGAATGCTGACGGTAAGAAACCTGAGAAATTACACGATGGTCATCGATACTCTCTCCGACCCCGGGTTCGCTGTATCGTCTCTCCAGAGGAGATTCCGGGATCGGCTACGTTCCCTACACGCCCAGTTTCCCAACCATCGCCCAAGCATGTTCGATGCGGAACACCAGAATACCGCCATTCCAACAGAAACTCACCCCGCCCTTCCTCCACCTCATCCTCCACATCCTCCCTCTCCATCTCCGAACCCGGAACCCCCCCCATCCCCTCCAAGCACGCATCCAGCAAAGGCCAATCCGACAACGCCGAGCGCGCGCTCAAGAATCGACGAAAAGATCTCGAAGAAGCGAGGAAAGAATCAGACAGGGAGGGACGGAGGATAGAGAAGGAACAACGACGACTTCAGGAGATGGAACTGGAGCTTAGGGAAGCGGAACAACGCTGGCGGGAGCAAAGCCGGAGATTGGAGGATGAAGAAAGGGGATTGGGGGAGGAGGAGAATGGATTGGGTAATTTTTGAAGCTATAGGAGCTGCAGTAGGATCAATAGTAGGAGCAGGAGAAGCAGTCGTCCAATTAGGAACATAGTTCCCAATTAGAAACATACCTTAGTTATTGCAGTGCCATTACACTGCCCGCTAGCCTAGTTGGGGCTAGCGCCAATTGCGGCACAAAACGTAGATACCTTAGCTTCCTACTGCAGAAGATACACCTTTAGACAATCATCAGATCTACACTCCATCAGTAATTGGCGGGTGGGGTTTTTGGTGGATGGGGAATGAGGCTGGGCGATTGGTGGGGTAATGGGGAGGGGGGGAAGAGGGGGATGAACAGCGCAACGATGACGAGGAAGAGGAGAGAAGACGCATGATCAGCGAAGCCACAGCGGAGCGAAGAAGGCGGCTGAGGAAGGAGTGGAGGTACGGAGACGGAGACGGAGACGGAGAGGTTTTGGAGGGGGAAGCTGGACACACAAATGTTCCAAATCCCCTCCCACCCTAACCCCACCAATTTTCCTACCAAGGTAAAAAATATATACTCGGTTTCGTGCTTTTTTTCTTGTGGGTTTTGGTTTTTATCGTTTCGCGAACATGCTGTCTGGCTATATATGCATCCATCCGTTTAAAATTCCCAGGGATGATTCGCGATGGTTATTTTTTTGTACTGGGCTGGGTTGTGGGATTGAGAAGGGCACCGGGGGGGAGGGGGGGATTATGCTCGATCGGGCTTGGGCTTGAGCGAGGGTTGGAGGGAGGGTTGGAGGGAGGGTTGCGATGAGCGTTGAGGTTTGGTGGTGGGATTCGAGGGGTTTGGGGGTAAGGGTATGGGAAATGGGTGTGGGAATGGGAATGGGAAAGGGGACGAAGGGGGTTGTGACAAAGGTGTGGTTGTGGTTGTAACGGATTGAGTATGTACTTGCAAGCCTGCTTGCTAATATACTATTTACTATATACGCCGCGTATATGCCATCTACCCCCTACCCCCAAAAACCAACTTCCACTCACGAATGCAACCATGTCCTCCCCGGCCCCGGCCCCGGCCCCGGCACCGCCCTCGCCTCGCCGCCTTCGCCAAGATCCCTCATCGCGATACCTGGCTGCTTGCCACCCCTCCCTTCTTCAAGCTTCTGGTAATTATCGACCGCAGGTTTCCTGTGATCGAAATTGTTTCCCGAAGAACCAGTGATCTTGGAGTTTTTCGTCCCCGAGCCGGAGCCCG
>JAABUL010008510.1_pt1 | contig 10388 bp, 6 predicted proteins | sample 5559151 | NCBI WGS metagenome assembly JAABUL01 (sample SAMN10711876, study PRJNA513368) | rock metagenome | isolation source: Antarctica rocks | place: Antarctica: Victoria Land, Pudding Butte sud | reverse complement strand
AGATCTGGGCGCATGAGACTTTTTGCATCTCCGGTGAGGACGCGGAGATGGTACAAATCCCCCGCGTCCTCATCGAACGCTTCACCGAGACGCTCTGTTACGTCGCTTGATTGGGGAAAGTCGAGCTAAGCTCGACTTTCCCCATTTGGCATGAGATGAAGGGGCGGGGTATGCTCGATACCACTCGACTAAGAGGAGGTGCCGATGCATACCCTACCGCCCGCGATGATACTCCTGCTGCGCCCCTTCGTTCCACTCTTCTCCAAACGGGTCTGGCTCCATGTGCAGGTGCTGCTCGCCGGAGCCCTCCTCGCACCCGCCCAACGGACCGTCACCGCCGCCCTGCGCGTGATGGGCTTGGGCCAGACGCCACATTTCCAGCGCTACCATCGTGTCCTCAATCGGGCATCATGGTCTCCCCTCGCCGTCAGTCGGGTCCTGCTGCGCTTGCTGGTCGCCGCCTTCGTGCCGGATGGGCCGCTCGTGATCGGCGTCGATGAGACGCTGGAACGGCGCACGGGGGCGAAGATTGCTGCCAAGGGGGTCTATCGCGATGCGGTGCGCAGCAGCCACAGCCACTTCGTCAAAGCGACCGGGCTGCGCTGGGTCTCGTTGATGCTGCTCGCCCCGATCCCGTGGGCACGGCGCATCTGGGCCCTCCCCTTCCTCACTGCCCTCGCGCCCTCCGAACGGGCCAATCTCGCCGAGGGCAAACGGCATAAAGCCGTCACCGACTGGGCGTGGCAACTGCTGCTCGTCGTGCGCCGCTGGTGGCCCGACCGCGCAATCGTCGCCGTCGCGGACAGCGGCTACGCCGCGATTCGCCTGCTCGCCCGCTGCATCGCCCTACCCGTGCCGATCACGGTGATTACCCACTTGCGCCTTGATGCGGCGCTGTACGAACCGGCTCCGCCTCGGTACCCCGGACAGATTGGACGCCCGCGACAGAAGGGAGCCCGGTTGCCGACGTTAGCAGTGCGGGCGACCGATCCCGCCACCCGCTGGCAGGCGATCACGGTCGCCGATTGGTACGGTAAGGGGACACGGGTGATTGCCGTCGCCAGCGAGACCGCTGTCTGGTATCACACCGGATTGCCGCCGGTGCCGATTCGTTGGGTACTGATTCGTGATCCACACGGGAAGTTCGCGACGCAAGCCTTGCTCTGCACTGATCTGACGGTATCGCCGGAGCAGATCATGAGATGGTTTGTGCGACGCTGGCAGATGGAGACGACGTTTGAGGAAATACGACGACATCTCGGTGTCGAGACGCAGCGGCAATGGACGCAGTTGGCGATCCGTCGCACGACACCTGCATTGCTCGGCCTCTTCTCGCTCGTGACGCTGCTCGCGCATCCCCCTCTGAGCGCGCATCCCGGCGTCATCCGACAGGCAGCGTGGTATCGCAAGCGAGCACCGACCTTCGCGGACGCGCTGGCCTTGGTGCGACAGGAGATCTGGACGCAGGAGACTTTTCGCATATCCAGTGATGACACCGAGATGGTAAAAGTCCCCCGCGCCCTCCTCGAACGCTTCACCGAGACGCTTTGCTACGTCGCCTGATTGGGGAAAGTCGAGCTAAGGCAGGGAATAGGTGCGCGCCTACCGCTATCGTTGCTACCCAAACACCCGACAGCGGGCGATACTGGCACAGACGTTCGGCGCGACGCGCTACGTCTACAACTGGGCACTCAGGATGCGCACCGACGCCTACTACGAGCGACAGGAACGCATCTCCTACAAGGAATGCTCGGCATGTCTCACCCCGTTGAAGCGGTAACCGGAAACGATCTGGCTGAACGAGATTTCCAGCGTGCCGACACAACAAGCCCTGCGGCATCTCGATACCGCCTTTCGCAACTTCTTTGCTGGTCGCACCACGTATCCTTCTTTCAAGCGCAAGCACGGCCAGCAATCGGCGGAATACACCGTGAGCGGCTTCCGGTTTGCGGATGGCACACTGACCCTCGCGAAGATGGATACGCCCTTGAAGATTCGCTGGTCGCGCCCTTTGCCGAACGGTGCGAAGCCATCCACGGTGACCGTCAGTCGGGATAGCGCGGGCCGTTACTTCGTCTCGCTGCTCGGGCTCTTCCGAGATTTGCGTGATGGGAGGAACCGGTTCCATTACGCAGTGGCACGAGAATCCGCTTTTCCGGCTCGATTGCACGGTGCGTCTCGCTCTGGAAGCCGTTTCCCCGTGCGATGCCGAGTTATGTCGGCAAAACTGCTTCACACAAATCTCGGAAGAGCCCTGCTCGTCACGGACGATATTCACCCGCTCCCTCTGGCGGATACCGTCGTGGGGATTGATCTCGGCATCACCTCGCTCGTCACCCTTTCGACCGGGGAGAAGATCGGCAATCCGCGCCATTGCAACAGTGATGCGAAGCGACAGCGCAAGGCGCAGCAGTCGCTGTCTCGCAAGCAGAAAGGGAGCAAAGGCAGAGAGAAGGCGCGGGTGCATCTTGCCCGCGTGGAAGCACGGATTGGTGATCGAAGGAGGGACTTCACCCACAAACTGACGACGCGGCTGGTACGTGAGAACCAAACGATCTGCTGCGAAAGTCTGCGGGTGAAGAACATGGTGCGGAACCACTCGCTTGCCAAGCACATCAGCGACGCGGGATGGGGGGAACTGGTGCGGCACCTCGACTACAAGGCGACATGGTATGGACGGACGTTCGTCGCCATTGATCGCTGGTATCCGAGGAGCAAGCGGTGTTCGCGCTGCGGCCACGTCCTCCCCGCGCTTCCTCTCGACATTCGACACTGGGATTGTCCCGAATGCGGTTCCCGGCATGACCGGGATGTGAACGCCGCGATCAACATTGCCTCGGTCGGACAGACCGTGTTTTCTGGTGGAGAGGCGGTCAGACCGGGGAGACGAAAGTCTGGCCGGCACGCCTCTGGGAAGCCAGAATCCCACGCGCTTTAGCCGTGGGAGTGTCAACCCTTACCTCCCATGCGCGTCGCCACATCGGCCGGAGTGCCTGCGGCGAGCTCGCGGAACACCGCAACATAAGCATCGCGCATCCCCTCAATGTCGAAGTGCTCGAGCGCGAATCGCCGGGCGTTGCGGCGCATCTCAGCATGTCGAACGGGATCGGCGCACATCTGCTCGAGGGCGGCGGCGAACGCGCCAGGATCGCCCACCGGGCACAGGTCGCCGTTCCCGCCGGGTATGATGAGGTCCGGCAAACCGCCGACGTGCGACGCGACGACGGGAATGCCCATCGCGAGGCTCTCCATCGCGATGTACGGGCGACCCTCGATCGAGGATGGCAGGACAACCGCGTGGCAGTGCCCCAGGAGACGATGGACCTCCTCGTCGCGAACGTAGCCGAGCAGATGGACACGACCCTGCAGGCCCCGGTCCTCGACCATCTGGCGCACGCCGGCAAAGAGCGGCCCACCGCCGCACATGACAAAGGCGAGGTCGTCGCGGTCGCGAAGGCGATCGGCGATCTCGACGATGATCTCGGGGTGTTTCTCGTCGGCGAATCGACCGAAAAAGCCGACAACGAACTTGTCGATCAGGGCCGGGTAATCGGCGAGCGTTAACCTCGACTGATCGCTCGCGATGGGGGTGAAATGCTGGAGATCGATCCCCGTCGGGATGATTCGCACGCACTCGGGACGCTCGCCGTATTTCTTCAGCCAGCTGGACCCGACGGTGGTGTTGTCGGTGATGTTAAGGTCGATAAAGTCCGCGAAGGTACGGTTATCCGGCATATGAGCGAAGTCGTTGAAGAGTTGATCGGCCACCATGACGTGCGGGAACCGGCGCTTAAGTTCCGGGAGCAGCGTGTACATGAAGGCGGAGCCAGCAAGGTAGACGATCCGGATATCGCGGGCGGCGATCTCGGTGAAAAGGAAATTGGCCCACTGCGCTTCATCGAGTATGCGCGGCAGATGATGGACGCGGTCGGTGAAGCGCAGGAAGTCATCCGTACTATCGCCGAGATTTTCGATCTGTTCAGGCGAGAGTGGGACAGTCGTCACGACGGTGATGGCGAACGCGTGCGCGGTGAGTGCGTCAGCCAGAGCGACGAAAAGTCGATTTGCCCCACCGTTGATCGTGAAAGGGAGCGTGAAAAGGACCCGCGTCGTGGCGGCAGGGTTGGAGACGAGCGATGGCATCACGGAGGTTGCCGGTCGCGCATCGCTCATCACCCGTTCGTCGATCTGCGGCAATGCGGCGATCTTTGCGGCGAACGCCAACTGGTGAACGTAATCCTCGATGAGCCCTTCGAGTTGGTCCACACGGGTGCGCAAGTAGAGTGCCTCATCCAGGGCGATCACACGCTCACGCGCCTGTCTTTCTTCTCGCTCGCTCGCTTCGGCCAGCAGGCGGTCGCGCTGCTCCACCTGCCGCGTCAGATACGCTTTCGCCCCCTCATAGGCCGCCGCGTCAGCTGCGGCACGGGCGTAGGAGCGACCGAAGTAGGCGAGGTAGCGATGCGCGATCTCGGTACCGGCGGCACCGAGCCGTTCCGCTATGGAGTCGGTGGCAGTGAGGACCCCGAGGTATCGTGTGTAGAAGACGAGAACATGCATGAGGGTGTCCGGGTCCGCCTCGGTGGCTGGGAGCGTGTCGGGATGGAGAAGCGAGGCAACGGGGCGCAGCCGCTCCATACGCTCGCCGCTCGGACTGATAAATCCGATGATCGTTGCCCCAAAGCCCGGGACGGTCGCGACGCGTCCGATATATTCGTGATCGAAGACGGAATGCAGCATACTTCGAAGGCTCTTCTCGGTGAAATAATAGATGTGCTCGAGCGAACTCGTGAGCCAGACTTCGTCGCGATCGTCGAAGGTGAGGCAGGGAACCTCGAAAAAGAGGAGTCCATCGGGCTTGAGGAGTTGTCGCATCTTCGCGAGCGCTCCCATGACGTCGGGGATATGCTCGATGACGGCCCAAGCGGTCACGACAGCATATTTTTCGCGAGTATCAAGCGCGAGGAAGTCGCCGCTCGTTACATCATAGCCCTTCTCCCTCGCCTGGGCGGCATATTCGGGGGCGAGTTCGGCACCTGCAAGCGGCGCAAAGCCGGCATTCCGCGCGAGATCGAGGAACAGGCCGTTGGCACAACCGACATCGAAGAGCGCGCCCGTGGCGTGGGTGAGTGCAATGAGCGCGATTGCCCACAGCATGTACGTATAGTCGATGCGTTCGTACGCTTCGTAACCAATGTGCGGCTTGCTATCGGCCTTCTGTTCGAAATACGCCTCGCTATACCAGTCGCGCCAGTTTTTTGGATAGGCATCGACGAATGCGAGATCGCAACGCGGGCAATGCAACACCCAGCGGTTGTCGGCGCGTTGCCGGTAGCGCGCTAGATGTGTGTATCCGCAGAACGGACACCGGCTATTGGATACGTCATTGTTGCCTGCCATCGATGTACTGCCAACTTCTCCTACCCATCCAACATTCACCATCCTACTATAGCAGCAGCGGCGGGGCCTACTCAAAGTCCGCAGGTGGGGCAGGAGGACAGGAGGCCGCTTGCGATCGTTCCGGCAATGCCGAGCGGCGATGAGACTATCACTAGCCAGAGATACATATCCCTCAATCCCGGGCGCCGCAAAGAGTGGATAATGCTGAAACGGGCAAAGGATACGCGATTCCGATCCCTTCCGGGGACCATTCGCCTTGTAGCGCTACCCTTGTTCGACCCGGAGCATCCCGCGCGTCCGGAGATCGCCGAGAATAGCGGCGACGTCCTGCAGGACCATCGGGACACCGGGGAATAGCTCGCTGACCGCAGCGGCGATCGCCGGCAGGTTGTGTATGCCGTCGCAATGTTCCCAAACGATCGCCGCCGTCGGGTTGAGCGTCACGCGTTGGTTCGTGGCCGCCCGGTAGAGCACCATGCTGCCGTCGGCGAGCAGTTCGTCATGCACGCCTTCGGCCTTGCCTGGCCAGTCTTGGTAGAGGAGATCGATTGACACGTCGGCCCCTTTCTTACATAAACACGCATCGCCTCCTGCGAGGCGGAAAACGGGCCACCGTCCATGGACGGTGGCCCGTATCATCACGACACGTCGGTATTGGTACCTTCGGCGCTATGGCCGCTTGCTGAACGGGCCGTCCTTGAACATGATCCCCGGCGCGGTCGTGTCTTGTTGCACGTACTTGAACGTGTTGCCCGGCACCGGGCTGAGGAAGCCCGCGTCTTTCACCGCTTGCGGCGCGTCCGCGACGAAGCTGACCTGCACCGGCGCGTACGTCCAGTTGTCCGCCGGCTCCAGGCCGCCGATCTGCCTCCCCAGCGCCCGGTGCTCCGACTCGATGCAGGCGATCTGCGAGGCGATCTGCGCCGTCCGATGCTGCCCCGTCTCGGAGAACTCGCGCACGGCGGCGAGGAAGGCGGAGTCGAAGACCCCCTCCAGAATCTGCTGCGTCTTGATGAAGGTCGCCCGGTCGGTGAAGGTCGTCGCCCCGTCCGGGAAGCTGAAGGTGTCGGCCAGCGAGTCGCCGCCCTGGGCGGTGAAGAGGATCTGGTGGAGCTGCTCCTCGACCAGCGCCGCCTCGATCTGGCCGAACTCCGTGGCGTTCAGGCCGAGCGCCTGGGCGTTCGCCAGGCCGTTGGAGTAGAAGGTGACGGCGAGCTGCTCGGCGGTGCGCGCGACCGTGAAGATCGACTTGGCCGTCCCGGGGGTACCCCCCGACCCCGACCGCTTGCTGAAGGGCCCGTCCTTGAACATGATCCCCGGCGTGCTCGTGTCCACCTGGACGTACTTGAACGTGTTGCCCGGCACCGGGCTGAGGAAGCCCGCGTCTTTCACCGCTTGCGGCGCGTCCGCGACGAAGCTGACCTGCACCGGCGCGTACGTCCAGTTGTCCGCCGGCTCCAGGCCGCCGATCGACCGCCCCAGCGTCCGGTGCTCCGACTCGATGCAGGCGATCTGCGAGGCGATCTGCGCCAGGCGCGACTCGCCGATCTCGGAGAACTCGCGCACGGCGGCGAGGAAGGCGGAGTCGAAGACCCCCTCCAGAATCTGCTGCGTGGCGATGAAGGTCGCCAGGTCGGTGAAGGTCTTCGCCCCCTGCGGGAAGCTGAAGGTGTCGGCCAGCGAGTCGCCGCCCTGGGCGGTGAAGAGGATCTGGTGGAGCTGCTCCTCGACCAGCGCCGCCTGGATCTGGCCGAACTGAGTGGCGGTGAGGCCCAGGGCGGCGGCGTTCTTGATGCCGTTGCTGTAAAAGGTGACGGCGAGCTGCTCCGCCGTGCGCGCGACCGTGAAGATCGCCTTGATCTTCGCCGCCTTGGTCGCCGCGTCGGTCGCCGACGCGGGTGCCGGCGTCGCGGCAGAGACAGCGCCGGGCACGGTGGCGGCGAGGACGACCGGCGCCGCATAGGCCGCGCCCTTCGCCGCCGTCTTCATCGCCTCGCGCCGCGATACGTCCTTGTCGAAGATACTCTCGTCACTCACGTTCTACTCCCTGCCGATCTTGCCAAACGGAGACCACAGTCGCCTCCGCTTCTTAGTATACGGGGTAGGTCAATAGCTGGATCACCGATCGGGGCGCGATCGGCGGACTTCTGGGCCCGTGGCCGCGTCGCCCGAAGTCTGTCGGCACCGTTCGTCGTCACCAATTGACACTCCCACGCCTAAAGGCGATGGGATGCTGGATTCATCCCCGCGTGCTTCCGATGCGGAAGTCTGATCGCAAGTCCACCAGCGTTTCGAGTCTCGGTGTGTCCCACCGCGACCATGCATCACTTCGGCATCTCCTTCAGGGCGATGTACGCCGGGCGGGGTGAGCCGTCGCCCCGCAGCACGCCCCACGGGTACTTCTCGTCGCTCGGTCGGGTGATCGCCGCGAAGTTGAGGTTCCAGACGAACATCACCCCCATCCACGGGTATGATTTGCCGAGATCAAAGGCGCGGGCGAGGTACTGCGCCTGTTGCTGCTCGGAGACAAACTTCCCGTAGCCATACCCAGGCGCCTGATTCGCGGTCGTCCAGCCGAACTCGGTCAGCCACATCTTCTTGCCTCCCTCCCCGGCATCCTCCAACACTTTGCGTATTTCGAGGATGCGCTTGAAGTAGAAGGAGTCGTCCTTCGTGTAGCTCCTGCCGCCGTCCGGGTCGGTGCCGCACGGCGTCGTGGCGGGGTTGTCCGGCCAGGAGGTGTCCGGCGGGTTGCAGTTGGAGCCGGGGTGCGCGCCGAGCACGTCGTAATATTGCTTGATCTCCCCGCCGTTGAGGGCGTAGATCTGGCGCAGATATTCGACATCATTGAGCGCGATGGCGGGGTCGCTGATGCCCGTCGGCGTCAAGCCGCCGAAGACGACGACCGCCGTCGGGTCCGCCTCCTTGACTGCCTGATACCCCGCCTTCAGCACGGGGATGTAGGCCGCCACATTCACCCTGCCGCCCGTCTCGACGGCGTAGTTCTCTTCGTTCCAGATCTCGTACGCCTGCACCCGGCCCGCGTATCGCTGGGTGAGGAAGGACATGAAATCGCTGAAGTCCTGGGTCTTGGTTGGCAGGCCGCCCTTCGCGCCGACCCAGTCGGGAGACTTGACGACGCTGAGCATCACGTTCAAGCCCTTCGTGCTCGCGCCGGCGACAAACTGATCGAGTTGCGCGGCGGTGATACTGCGGAAGTTGCCCCGCTGCGGCTCCATCGCCGCCCAGGAGACCTGCTGGCGCACCCAGCCGAACCCCGCGCCCTGCACGCTGGCGTAGACGTTGGTGCGGGCGGCGGCGCTGTCGGTCAGGCCCCAGACGTTGAAGCCGTAGCCGTCGCCGTTGTCGCCGACATGCAGCCGCGCGAGCGGGTCGCTCGGGGAGGCCGGTGTGGGCGTCGGCGGTACCGGTGTCGGGGGCGCCGGTGTCAGCGATGCGGTCGGTTCGGGCGTCGGCGTGGGCATTGGAGTCGCTGTGGGCAGCGGGGTCGGCGTGGGCGCGATGGTCGCCGTCGCGGAGGGTGTCGGCGCAGGCGTCAGTGTCGGGGAGGCCTCCGGTATCGCCGTTGCCGCATCCACCACCTGCGTCGGTTCCACGGGTGACGTCGTTGCGATGCTTGGCGTCGGCACGGGTGTGGGATTCGTGCCGACGCATCCGGCGAGGAGAAAAACGATAATGAGAACGATCAGCCATCGTTTCGTCAAGACAGAGCCCTCGCGTTTCAACTAGCCGCACCCGCGCCACCCTACACCGGGAGCGCGTCGTGTAGCAAGCACGGCCGTTTCGTGTCTCACAACGTGCATCGACGGGAGATCAAGGGCGAAACGGACGCTACCGTCCGACAAGCCCTCATAGAAAATGCGGCAGGAAACCCACACCCTTTCGGGGTGGGAGGAAGCGAGTCCGTCGCATCCCTTGCTCCTTTACACGATAGGTGCTCCAATCTAAAGCATGGAACAGGTGCGTGCTTACCGCTATCGTTGCTACCGAATGCCACGCAGAAGCACATTCTGGCGCGGACATTCGGCGCGACACGGTACGTCTATAACTGGGCCTTGCGGCTGCGGACGGACGCCTCCTACGACCGCCAAGAGCGCATCTCCTACAAGGAATGCTCGGCGCGTCTCACCCCGTTGAAGCAGCAGCCGGAGACGCTCTGGCTGAACGAGATTTCCAGCGTGCCGCCGCAACAAGCCCTGCGCCATCTCGACACGGCGTTCCGTACCTTCTTCGACGGTCGCACCGCCTACCCGTCGTTCAAGCGCAAGCACGGCCATCAGTCGGCGGAATACACCGTGAGCGGCTTCCGGTTCGCGGATGGGAAACTGACGCTGGCGAAGATGGACAGTCCGCTGAAGATTCGCTGGTCGCGCCCACTGCCGAACGGTGCGAAGCCGTCCACGGTGACCGTCAGTCGGGATAGTGCGGGCCGTTACTTCGTCTCGCTGCTTATCACCGATGCGATTCACCCGTTGCCGAAGTCTGATGCGGTGGTCGGCATTGATCTGGGCATCGCGTCGCTCGTGACGCTCTCGACGGGGGAGAAGGTCGGCACTCCTCGGCATCTAACGAGCGATACTAAACGACAGCGCAAGGCGAAGCAGTCGCTGTCCCGCAAACAGAAAGGGAGCAAAGGTAGGGAGAAAGCGCGATTGCGCCTTGCTCGCGTCGAAGCGCGGATTGCTGATCGAAGGAGGGACTTCACCCATAAACTGACGATGCGGCTGGTACGTGAGAACCAAACGATCTGCTGCGAAAGTCTGCGGGTGAAGAACATGGTGCGGAACCATTCCCTTGCCAAACACATCAGCGACGCGGGATGGGGGGAACTGGTGCGGCACCTCGACTACAAAGCGGCGTGGTATGGACGGACGTTCGTCGCCATTGATCGCTGGTATCCGAGGAGCAAGCGGTGTTCGCGCTGCGGCCACGTCCTCCCCGCGCTTCCTCTCGACATTCGACACTGG
>JAABUL010008509.1_pt1 | contig 10389 bp, 5 predicted proteins | sample 5559151 | NCBI WGS metagenome assembly JAABUL01 (sample SAMN10711876, study PRJNA513368) | rock metagenome | isolation source: Antarctica rocks | place: Antarctica: Victoria Land, Pudding Butte sud | reverse complement strand
TCGCCCCGGTTGCGACCCCACACACCAACGACAAGCTACACAGCTCCGCCAGCCGGCGGGAGAAAGGAGAGGTCTCCACCTTAAAGTCCCCCTCCCCAGTGTCTTGACAAAAGGGTCCACCATAGTTTGTCGGGCCCCAGGACCACGCCGCACACGCCCTCGACCACGGCCCAGAGGAACCGGGGCGGCTCCCAGGGGGAGAGGCGCATGCCGCGGTTGGCCAGGCTCTCGCCGTCGAACCATTCGCTGAACTGACCGGGCACCGTCGTATTGTTCTTCGGATCGCTGGCATAGTGCGCGAAACTCGTCGCGAGCGCCTTGACCATGAGATCGGGGCGGTACCGCGCGGCGGCGAACGCATACCACCAGGTCAGACCCGGCCACACCCCGCCGAGCAGGCCGACGAAGCGCGCGGGGTCGTAGCGGACATCGTCCGCCGATACCGTGCGCAAGCCGCCGGAGGTCCAGAAATCGGGATGGCTCAGCCGGCTGATGATGCGGAAGCCGGTCTCGTCGTCGCAGACACGAAACATGACCGGGAAGATCTCGTCGCCGGTCACATCCGTTTGCGCGATACCGTCCGCGTCGATGGTGAGGTAGTAGAGCCCGTTCTGGAGATTGATGAGGTGGGTATCCATGGCCGTGCGCAGGGCGGCGGACGCGTCGAAGAACTCCCGCGCCTCGGCCTCGAGTAGGTCCAGATTCTCGGCGAGATGGCCGGCCGCGCGCAGGGCCGCGGCGCACTCGGCGTTGATCTCGGTCACCGCGCCGTTGAGCGTGTACTCGGGGATCACGTTGCGCCAGCTCGCGATGGCCCACACGTTGCCGCGCGGGTCCCTGGCCGAGCAGAACACCAGCCCACGCCCGTCCTCCTGCGTCACAATGTAGCGGGCGGCCTTGACCACAGCCGGATAGACCGTGCGCAGCCAGGCCGTGTCGCCCGTGGCGCGGTAGTGGTGATTGACGGCCAGGATGAAGAGAGGCGTGTCGTCGTTGATGTTAAGGCCATAGTCCTCGACGCGCCCATCGAGCGCGCTGTAGTACTCAGGAATCTTGCCATCCGGGTACTGCTTGGCGGCGAAGGTATCGAGCAGGGCGCGCGAGAAGGCGGGTAGGAAATGGTCATTGCCGTAGACGAACCAGGCGGCGTCGCGGCCCACGACATTGGAGGAGGCGCCCGGCTCGTTGGTGCAGGCGGGACCCTGGGGGTAACGGGCCATCACGCGCAGCATGTTGACCTTGCTCCATAGCGCGCCCGCGTTGATGGTCCGATCCGGCGTGAGCACATGCGAGACGCCGGTGACGCGGGTCACGGTGGCGATCGTGCCGGCCAGCGCCGTGTCCACGTCCTGCGCGTGCCGATAGGTGGTGATGGCGTCCTCTTCACCGGTGTGGGCGAAGGCCAGGACGACGGTCAGCGCGCGCGTCTCCCCCGGGCCGATCTGGAGGTCGACCTGGAGCGATGCCAGGATGTCTCCCTCGGCGCGCGCCTCGTTGTCGAGCGTCGGGACATGGAGCACGTCGTAGACGCGGCCGAAGTCGTGGCTGGTGTCGTACGCCGCGATCGGGGCGGCGCCGACACAGCCGAAGACCCGCACGGCCGAGGGTTGGGAGCGATTGGCGGCGACGAACCCGCGCAGGTCCGGGTCGTAGCGCGCCACGACATCCTGTCCCAGCGCGCCGCACAGACGACCGAAGGCGTAGACGGTGAGCGCACGCGCGCCGCCGCCTCGATTGTCGACCCGCACCTGGCAGTAGGCGACGGCGGGGTCATCGCCTGTGGCGAGGGGCACGAACACCGTTTCGCGCACATGCAGGTCCCCCGGCAGCGCGAAGCTGCGCCGTTGGTAGGCGGGGTGCAGCTCGATCGTCCCGGGGTCGGGGCTTCCGTAGGCGGAGAGGGGACGGAGTTGCACGTCGGCCGTACGATCTCTGCCGGTCACCCCGTGGGCGCTGGCCCGCAACAGGCCGTAGTCCGTACCGCCGTAGCGCACGGCGATGGCGCCGGAGATGGCCGTGCCGAGGTCGGTGCTGAAGATATCCTGGATGGAGCCATTGCCGCGTGTGGTGAGCCAACAATGCGCGTTGCCGAGGCTGGCGCCGTACGCGAGGGCGTCGCCGGGCACGAGGTAGTGTGAGGCATTCGCGTCCGCCCTCGCGTGCGTCTCGTGCTCGTCCACTGCCATGCCCATCTGATGTGGGATATCCACGGGCGTCGCGGCGTCGCTGTGTTCGTGGTCCATCATGTCGCATATCTCCTGCAAAATCTTAAAGGCTTGTTATCCAGCAGCAAGGCGCTCCCTTCTTCTCTTCCTGTCGCATAACGCCTACCTTCGAGCATAGTGGCGGCGCCTTACGTGGCAGTGACAAAGATTACGCAAATGTTACAATTTCGTACCCTAACGCTATGCCTTACCGCGCAGTGGTCGCGGCGGGCAGCACGACGCCGATCAGCGTGCCGCGCTCCCTGCCTGACGGGGGGCTTTCCGCCCACACGCGCCCGCCGTGCGCCTGCGCCACCGCCTTGACGATGGCCAAGCCAAGCCCGGCGCCGCCGCTCACTTGCGGGCGGCCGCTGCCCCGATAGTACATCTCGAACAGCAGGGGCAGGTCGGCGGGGGCGATCCCCTCGCCCGTGTCGGTGACGGTGATGCCGACCTCGGCCCCCCGCTCGCCGCGCGGCGCGGCCTGGATCGTAATCTCCCCACCGGGGGGAGTATGCTGCAGCGCATTCCGCACCAGGTTATCCAGGACGCGATCGATCTGCCGCACGTCGACCAGCACGGCCGGCGTCGGCGAGGCGACCGTCACCTCCAGGCGTACCCCCGCCTCAGCGGCCACGGGCGCGGCCCGCTCCAGTAGATCGGAGAGCAGGTCGGCCGTGGGATAGGGCGCCAGGGGTAGCCGCGGCGTCGGACCCTGCAGCCGGGCGAGCGTGAAGAGGTCGTCGACCAGTGCGGCCAACCGGTCCACCTGCACGTCCAGCGCCCGCAGGTAGTGCGCCACCGTGGCCGGTTCCTCGGCGGCCACGCCGTCAGCGAGGGCGCTAGCCACCGTTTGCAGCGCGTTAAGCGGCGTGCGCAGATCGTGCGAGATGCCGTTGACCAGGTCGCGGCGCGCGACCTCGAGGTCGTGCTGCATCTGTTGCGCCTCGGCGACGCTGACCGCCATGCGCCGCATGTCGGCGGCGAGCGCGCCCAACTCGTCCCCGCTCTCGAGCGGCGCCGGCGCGTCGAGATGGCCGGCGGCCATGCGCTGGGCCGCGCGCATCAGGACGGCGATAGCGCGGCGAAGCGTGTCGGCCAGGGACAGCGCCAGCGTCAGCGAGATCAGCAGCGCGAAGAACAGGAGCATCAGCATCACGTACGCATCCTGCGTGCTCACGAGCATCAGGTGCGCCGTGAGCAGCACATCGCCGACAGCGACCAGCGCGCCGAGACCGGCACTGAAGGCCATCTTGCGCCCGATGGCGCCCAGGCCGACACGGGGGCCGGCCGCCAGGGCCAGCGTGCCCAGGAGCAGGGCCAGGGCCGCGGTGACGAACAGCAGGGCAATCGTGCCCAGGGGCTCACGGCCGGGCGGGTGGTAGAACCAGAGGAAGACGCCCTCGCCAGCCACCAGGACGCCGATGCCGGCCAGGCTATAGAGCAGGCTCCGCCCCCAGAGACGAGCCTGTTCCCCGCGCGGTGGCGGCGGAGCGAGCGTAGTGTCGGGCGCTTGCCCGTCCGTCACTGGTCGCCCTCGAGCTTGTAGCCGACGCCCCAGACCGTCTTGACGTAGCGTGGATGGAGCGGATCGGGCTCGATCTTCTCGCGCAGACGGCGCACATGCACCGTGACCGTGCTGGCGTCGCCACTATAGGTGTAGCCCCATACCTGATCAAGCAACTGCGCGCGCGAGAAGACCGCCCCCGGATGGCGTGCCAGAAAGAGCAGCAGGTCGAACTCCTTGGCTGTGAGCGTGAGCGCCGTGTCGTCGTGCGTGACGCGACGCGTGCGCGGGTCGATCGCGAGGCCGTCGTACCGTAGCGGGCCGCCGCCCGGCGCTCCAGGGAACGGGGCTGTCCGGCGCAGAAGGGTCTTGACCCGTGCGACGAGGGCGCCCGGACGCACGGGCTTGCTCACGTAGTCGTCGGCGCCCAGCCCCAGCCCCAGCACCTCGTCGGCCTCCGTCCCCTTGGCCGTGAGGATAAGGATGGGCACGGCGCTCTGGGCGCGCAGCCGGCGGCAGACCTCCAGCCCGTCCATGTCGGGCAGCATTAGATCGAGGACCACCAGTCGGGGCTCTTCGGTCGCCGCGAGCGCCAGGGCCGATGCGCCATCGGCGGCGACCTTCACGCGGAAACCCTCGCGGCGCAGGTAGCGCGCCACGACCTCGCTGACGATGTCCTCGTCCTCCACCACCAGGATTGGTTGATCTTCCAACCGCGTCACGGCGCCCTCTCATCCGTGCCACATCTAATTCGCGCGATGGGTGACACTTGTATCCTTACCAGCATAACGCCACCATCTTACGCATCCATGACAAGGATTACGAAAGTCTTACAGCCTGACTAGCTAGGCCATCACCCCCTGCGGCACGCCAAGCCGGCGTATGAGCTCACCCGCAGGCAGCGGAGGGCTCAGGTAGTCGCCCTGCGCCTCGTCGCAGCCCAGGTCTGTCAACAGGTCCCATGTGTCCGCGTCCTCGACACCCCTGGCCACGACGCGCAAGCCCAACCCATGGCCCGCGTCGATGGCCGAGGAGACGATGTCCAGACCGCCGCTGTTCGCCGTCGCCCGCCGCACGGTCGCTGCGTCAATCTTGAACTCGTCCACGGGCAGTCGTGCGAGCGAGGCTAGCGACGCACGCCCCCCATCGTTAGCGTCCACGGAGATGCGGACGCCGAGCGTGCGCAGGCGGGTGAGCGCCGCGAAGGCGCGCGCCGCGTCCCCCGTGGTCATGCTCTCCGCGATGTCCCCCCTGACCTCAACCTGCAGCCGGGAGGGCCGCACGGCATGTTGGGCCAACAGCCCGATGATCGTGTCCGGCAGGCGTGGATCGCGCAGGGTGAACCGGGAGAGGTTCACGGCCACGCCGAGTGGAAGGCCCGCCCACTCCCAGCGCCGGCATTGCCGGAGCGCCGCGTCTAGCGTCCAGCGCGTCAGCGCCGCGCCCAGGTCCGCCTGCTCAGCCCGCGGGATGAATTGCTCGTCCGGGAGACGTCCTTGCTCCGGGCGCCGGTAGCGCGCCAGGGCTTCCACCCGCCGCACATCGCCCGTCGTGATGTCGACCGTGGGCTGGTAGTGCAGCAGCAACCCGTCGTGCGCGATGGCGTGGCGCAACACGTCGCCGAGGGCCTGGCGGTCCGGACCGTCCCTGTCCGGCGCGGCATAGACGGCGAGATTGCCGCCGGGACGTACGGCGGCGCGCTTTGCCGCGAACATAGCCGCATCCGCGCAGCGTAGGAGGGCCACGGCATCCGTGCCATGCGCGGGATAAAGCGCGACGCCGATGCTGGCCCCCACGACAAGACGGCGTCCCTCCGCCACGACGGGCTCCGCTGCTAGTGCGGCGAGGATTTTGCGCGCGGTTCGCATCGCCCCACCTGCGTCGTCGCCCGGCAAGAGTGCGACGAACTCGTCGCCCCCGAGGCGCGCGACCGTGTCGCGTTCGCGTAGCACAGTTCGTAGGCGTGCCCCCACCTCGCGTAAGAGCAGATCGCCCTGGTGGTGGCCCATCGTGTCGTTGATCGCCTTGAAACCATCGAGATCGATCAGGAGCAGGGCCAGAGGCGTGTTATCACGATCCGCCGTGCGCAGGGCCTGTTCCAGGCGATCGTGGAGCAGGGCACGGTTAGGCAGACCCGTGAGGACATCGTGCAGGGCCTGGCGCCGCAGCGCCTCCTCCGCCTCCTTGCGCTCCATAAACTGGCCGATGTGGGCGCCGATCGCGATTAGCGTCTCCACCAGGTCGGCGTGCGGCGGCCGGATGTCCCGTCGGATGAACTCCATGACTCCCTGGACGGCGCCGGCGATCGGGATAGGGATTGCGATGGTCCCGTATAGCCCCTCGATGGTGGTCAGCGGGGCGCCCGATCCGGGGGTAGCCATGCCCATGCCCGCCACCCAAGCGGGCGCGCCGCTGATCCAGACGCGGCCCGGGACGCCCATACCTGGGGCGCAGGTAGCCCGCGGAGCTAGCGTCGCGAACCCGGAGCCCTCGCTCGATGGACGGCGCCAGAGCGCATCGCAGCGGAGGACGTGGTCGCGGTGGTCCACGCTCCAGAAACGGCCTACCTCCCATCCGGCGCCGTCACAGATCGCTTGCAGCAGGTGTGGGACGGCGTCGCGGAGCGCGGCCGAACCGGCGAGGACGGTGGCCGCGGTATTCTGCAGCGTCGCGCACTCCGCTCTCGCCCGCAGGATCTCCGTAACCTCCCGGTGTGCAGTGATGTCGATGAAACTGACGATGACCGGCCCCTGCCCGTCTCCCGCCGACCCGTCCCCGTCCTCCCGCACGGGGACGGCGTCCACCTGGAGCCAGCGGAGCCGGCCGTCCGGCCGGGTCGCGTGAACCATCGTCGCGCGCATAGGGCGCCGCGTGCGCAACGCGGTCCCGATCAGCTTCTCACCCTCGTGGGGGTCCGCGCCGTCCGCGCCGATCGCCCGCCAGAGTGCGACCGAGGACGGCTGCCCGCGCATCTCGTCGAGGCGCACGCCCAGGATCCGTTGCGCCGCGTCATTGGCGTCCACGAGTTCCCCCCTACGATTCAGGACGACGAGGCCACAGGTCATGTCCGTGTAGAGCGCATGCACGCGCTCCGTTTCGTGCGCCCGGTGGTCGTGGTCCGTCGGTTGCGCGCTGCTGCCCGGTGAGTGCGGAGCCATATCCGAGGACTCCCCGAAAGCGGGCCCGATCCCATCGTCGGCCATGCCCGCGACAGCGGCCTGGACAGTGTTGCGTTGCTGGTCCGGCGACAGGTGATGCGGCGCCACGCGGGCATCGACACCCGCTCCACCCCGACCGGCCCAGTCCCACGGTGCGCCGCTGCCATCGGGCAGGGGCGTCAGGGCGGACGAGATTGGATGGAGAGTCGCGCGGGCGGCGCCCCGGCGCCGAGAGTCGATCCCACGCCGGTGTGTGATGGACGACAGCCAGGAGCGCACTACCCCTCTGTCGTCGTCGCCAGGGCCGTCATTCATATCCACCGCTCCACCCTCCTCTGTAAGAATCGCCTTGTACGCCGGTCTGGGGTCCGCGTGGCCATATCACGACGCACGCAAACCCATCATCAAGCGGCGGTGTCCTTCGCGTTCGCTCTTCCTGTCCGATCCACTGCCGTCACGGCTATCGTCGCCTCCACGCGATCATGGGCGCGCTTGCCTCCATGATAGTACGGACATCTTACGCAAATAGTACAGACATCTTACGCGCGTCTTACGGCGCCGCGCGTTACAAGGCCGCCAGGGTTCGTGCCTTAACGGGGGCCGATAATGCGCGTCCCTCACGGAAAACCTGGTTTATCCAAGGGATGAAGCGGGTGACGCGCGGTGATATCACGGGTGACGACGACGCCTCCTTGCCCGCCGGCGGGACTGCCAATCGGCCGCCCATTCGCCTCCAGGTCGTGGCCGACGCCCTCCCGTGACTCATGGGGGGCTGCGGTCATCAGCATAAAGCGCATGCTGAACGCCTCGCCCCGCGCGGCCCGCTGTTGCGGTGTCGCCTCCGGAGGCAGTGGCTGTCCGTGCTCATCGACGAGCACGACGGCGTCGTCGCCGCCGAACAACCGCTCGTAGGCTACATTGGTGAGTATGGGTCGGCCAGCGGAGTCGACGACCAGCACGGCATCTCCGACGCTGGCCAGGATCGCCGCCAGCCGTGCCCGCTGCGCCTCGAGCGCCGTGACCACCTCCCGCAGTTCCACGTCGCGGGCAGTGGCGTCGTCGTTGGTGGTGTGCAACTCCTCGATGGTCGCCTGCAGCTCCTCGTTGAGCGTCTCGAGCTCTTCGTTGGTGGCCTGCAGCTCCTCGTTGAGCGTCTCGACCTCCTCCGTCTCGGCCTGCGCCTCCTGCGTTCCGGTCAGGGAGGTCTCGTTGACACGGCGTAACTCCGTGATCTCTTGGTTCAGGCGCCGATTCGCGGCGAGAAGCTCGCGATTATTCGTGGCCACCTGCCGCGCCTGCACCTGCACACGCTCCATCTCTTCCTGTTGCCGCGCATGGGCCTGCTCCATCTCCCGCACCTGGCGCCTGTGCGCCTGCTCCGTCGCGGTGACGTCGGTCACCAGGACCATCACGGACGCGACAGACCCACCTTCGGCGGCCACATCATGGGGATAGCAGGCGATCCGAATGTAGCGCATCTCGCCCGTGGCCGCATCCAGCCGCACGGCCTCGTCCACGGAGGCGGGCGCCGCGCCATCGAAGGCCGCGTCAATGGCGGCGCGCAGCGGCGCGGGCGGCACGCCTTGGGCCAGATGGATGATGTCTTCGCCGACCGCCGCCTGGTGGATGGCCAACAGGTCGAGGGCGGCGGCGTTGATGGCTCGCACGTCGTATCGCCGGTCCACCACCACCGCGCCCAGCGGAAACCCGGACAGCGCGCCCTCCGCCGCCTCGACACTCTCCGCGCCTGGCGCGTCCCCTGGCCCGCCACGGACATCTCTCCTTGTGGCGACAGGGTGGCCAAGCGTCAAGCGCACAGGCGTCGATAGCGTGGTGACCGCGGCCCGCGCCGGCGGGACCACGATGCGCTCACCTTGGCGGCGGTAGATGTTGAGCTCTGGATGGATGGGCGCGAACCACGCGGCCAGCAAGCCCGTCGCCTCGGCCTTGCCCAGCGCGAGGTAGCCGCCGTCGCGCAGGGCGAAGGCGAAAAGCTGGAGGGCGCGCCGCTGCAATTCCGGCGTGAAATAGATCAGCACGTTGCGGCACAGCGCCAGGTCGATGCGCGGAAAGGCGGGACGCTGCCCCAGGTCGTGCTGCCCGAAGACGACCATGCCGCGCACGCGCTTGACGACCTCGTACGCTCCGTCGATCTGTACGAAGTAGCGCGCGATCAGGTCATCCGAGAGCGCTGAAAGAGCGGAGGCCGGGTAGACACCTCGCCGCGCGAAATCGATGGCCGTCGCATCCAGGTCCGTGGCAAAGATGCGCACCGTGAGCCGATCCAGGTCGGCGCCCAGGACCTCGGCGACCAAGATGGCGAGGGAATACGCCTCCTCACCTGTCGCGCAACCAGCCGACCACAGGCGCAACTCGTTCCCGCGTCCCCGCGCCGCGTCGATCAATGAGGGTAGCGCCTGCTCCCGCAGATAGGAGAACAACGCGGGGTCGCGGAAAAACTCCGTCACTTTGATGAGGAAGGTGCTGATCAGCCGCTGGTATTCCTCGGGATGGTCCTGCAGGTACGCGCGGTAGTCCGCCAGCGTCCCCGTACGCGTGGCGGCCATGCGGCGTTGCAGCCGCCGCCCGATGGTCGGCGCCTTGTAGCTCGTGAAGTCAATGCCGCTGCGGGCGCGCACCTCCTCGAGAAACGTCCGCAGCGTCGCCTCCTCGTGGGACGCCCCCGATATAGGGGCATCGGTCACAAGGTCGTGCAGCAGCGGCCCGATGTCCTCCAGGTTGGCGACGATGTCCACTGTCGTGGGCGCCAACGACCGGGGCATCGCGGGATAGCTGGCGGTCTCCGGGTTCTGGATCACCACCGTGCCGCCCGCCTGCTTGACGGCGCGCGCGCCGGCCGCGCCATCCGAGCCCGTGCCGGTGAGCACGACGGCGACCAGCCGGTCGCGATACGCGTGCGCGGCGCTGCTCAGGAGCAGATCGATTGAGGGCTTGGGGCGACCGGCGCCCTCGACGGGCACACCCACATGTCCATCCGTAATCTCGATGTGCCGATCGGCCGGCACGACGAACACAACGCCCGGTTCCAGGGGCTCACGCGCGGCGATCGTGCGTACGGGGAGCGTGCTGTGCCGCGCCAGGATGTCGCCGAGATGGCTGGGATGCGCGGGGCTGAGGTGCTGTGCCAACACGATCGGGGCGGGGAAGCCGGCCGGTAGCGTCGCTACGAGCGTCGAGAGCGCGGAGACACCGCCCGCCGACGAGCCGATCACGACAAGGTAGGGCTCACGTTGCTCGTCCGCCATGGTTCACCGCCTTTCTCGGCCGCTCGATGGCGCCTGCCAAGCCTGTTGCCCGTCCACCCTCGGCGCTTCCTCTTATTCTCCATGATTCCACATGATTCCGCGCGACGCGGGAGAGCTGGAAGCATGTAGGAATGCACGGAATAATGCACGGAAGCTGCCGGTGGCAGAACAGCGGCAGGACGTGGTACTATGGCGTGACGCATGGCCGACCTCAAGCAGGGACGCAGACCATGCCGCGACAAGTGACGTGTGAG
>JAABUL010008506.1_pt1 | contig 10391 bp, 8 predicted proteins | sample 5559151 | NCBI WGS metagenome assembly JAABUL01 (sample SAMN10711876, study PRJNA513368) | rock metagenome | isolation source: Antarctica rocks | place: Antarctica: Victoria Land, Pudding Butte sud | reverse complement strand
AAGAGCGATGGACCCGCGCCGGCCCATTCGGACGCGCGGCCCTATCAATCGATCGCGCCCTCGAGTTCATCGCCGCCGAGGACATCTTCTGGACCGCCACATAGTCCCGCCACAGGACAGAAATTGCGGAAAGTCGAGCTTAGGTGGTCAGCTTCTCCGTCGCCATGTCCGGTCCCCTTCTCGGTCCCAATTCCGATCACGGCTTCTACGACGCACAACGGAGGAGTACCAAGACGTAGCTTCAATACGGCCGGCGCTTTTCCGAATTCTCTACGCTGAACGGACCACAGTGGAGGGTACATTCGAGTCCCACTCCCTCCGGCGGCCCAATCTACATCTGCAGTGCCGACGATATGGTCAGGCATTCGAGTTGCGCCAAGCAATAGGGTTGAACATCGTGAGTTGGTAGGGAGCGAACAGTCCGGTTTGGAAAGCGCGTTCGGCAAAGCCTCTGTATTGAAGGTGAGTGGAGGGTTATGAACTGAAACGTCCGTTTCTGATCGTAACACCAGACCACGATTGCCCCTATGAGCGCTTCATCATCTGACCTTCGAGTGGCCATTGCCGAGGCACTTTACTCCACGAGCGCCCGCTTGCTGCCGGACGTGTGCGAACGGTTTGGTTTGCCTCCTGGCACCTACGACGAGGCTTATGCCAGCAAAAAGATATACGTGATGACCTGAACGGATTCGGAATGTGCGCTCGCCTTATGGTGAGTTGGTTGAGATCGTGATGGCCTCACGAGCATCTATCTTTACGTCGCTTTTATGCGCCGGGTCTGATTTCCCAATCGCTCCTTTATGTCCGGTGCTCCTAATGCACAGGCTCCATTGGTTCGGAGCGCCCCCCTTTATGGCTGACATCCTGGTCATCGTGCTCGGCACCGGCGGCATCCTGCTCATGGCGGGCTACGCCGTCCTGTGCGAGCGCATCTAGCGCCATGCTCGATCTCGTTCTGGGGGCCGCCGTCTCGGCCGGCCTGCTGATCTATCTGGTTTGGGCGCTCGTGCGCCCCGAAGACTTCTAGGGGCGTCCCGTGACTCTCATCGGTTGGGCGCAGATCGCGCTCGTGCTCACCCTCGTGTTCGTCTGTGCCGTGCCCCTGGGCCGCTATGTCGCCAAGGTCGTGCAAGGCGAGCGCACGATCCTTTCCTTTGTGCTCAGCCCTCTGGAGCGCGTCTTCTACAGGTTCGCCGGGGTGAATCCGGCCGTGGGCATGGGCTGGAAGACCTATGCCATCGCGCTGATCGCGCTGCAGGCCGTCCATTTTCTGGTCCTGTACGCGATGTTGCGGGTCCAGGGCGTGCTGCCGTTCAACCCGGCAGGGCAGCCCGGTGTCGCGCCCGACCTCGCGTTCAACACGGCGATGTCGTTCGTCACCAACACCAACTGGCAGGCGTATGGCGGCGAGACCACGCTGTCGTACGGCACGCAGATGTGGGGGTTGACGGTCCATAACTTCCTGTCCGCCGCGACCGGCATCGCCGCGGCGGCGGCCATCTCGCGGGCGTTCGCCGCGGGCGGCGTGAAGGAACTCGGCAACTTCTGGGCGGACCTCACGCGCGTCGTGCTCTACGTGCTGCTGCCGATCGTGCTGCTCTACACCGTGTTCCTGATCGCCTGCGGCGTGCCGCAGACGCTGGCGGGTTACGTGGACGCGACCTCGCTGGAAGGGGCCAAGCAGACTATCGCTCTCGGCCCGGTGGCGTTTCAGGAAGCGATCAAGCTGCTGGGCACCAACGGCGGGGGCTTTTTCAACGCCAACTCCGCCCACCCATTCGAGAATCCGACGGCGCTGACCAACGTGGTCGAAACCTGGTCGGAGATCGTGATTCCGTTCGCGCTGGCTGTCATGTTCGGCCACATCGTGCGCGACCGGCGGCAGGGGTTCGCCCTGTTCTGGGTCATGGGCATCCTCATGGTGGCGGCAGTGGTGCTCTGCTACGCGGCCGAGAGCGGCGGCAACCCGGTGCTGACCGCCCTGGGCGTGGACCCATCAATGGGCAACATGGAGGGCAAGGAGGTGCGGTTCGGCGCCGCCATGTCCTCGCTGTTCGCGGTCACGACCACGGCCACCTCCGACGGCGCTGTTATCGCCATGCACGACAGCTTCACGCCGCTGGGCGGCATGGTGCCGTTGTTCCTGATACAGCTGGGCGAGATCGTGCCCGGCGGCGTCGGGTCCGGGCTATACGGCATCCTGGTGTTCGCGTTGCTGGCGGTGTTCGTCGCCGGGCTGATGGTGGGGCGCACACCGGAGTACCTGGGCAAGAAGGTGCAGGCGCGGGAGATCAAGCTGGCGATGCTGGCGGTGCTGATCCTGCCGCTGTGCATCCTGTCCGGCACGGCGTTCAGTTTGGTGACGGCAAGCGGCACGGGGTCGCTCGCCAACGCCGGGCCGCATGGGCTGACGGAGATGCTGTACGCGTGGTCCAGCGCCACGGGCAACAACGGCAGCGCGTTTGCCGGGCTTTCGGCGAACACGCCGTTGCTGGACTACGGGCTGGGCGCGGCGATGTTGCTGGGGCGGTTCGCGTTTCTGGTGCCGGTGCTGGCAATCGCCGGGTCTCTGGCGGCCAAGCCGAAGCTGCCGGAGGGGGCGGGCACGTTCCCGACGCACGGGCCGCTGTTCATCGGCCTGCTAATTGGCGTGATCCTGATCCTGGGTGGGCTGCAGTTCCTGCCCGCGCTGTCGCTCGGCCCGTTGGCGGAGCACTTCTCCATGCTCGCCGGCAAGACTTTTTAGGGACACACGACATGGCCCAAACCACCACGGCGTCTGCCGACAGCATCGCGCTGTTCGACGGCGCGATCATCGCCCGCGCCACCCGCGACGCATTCGTCAAGCTCAACCCGCTGCAGCTGATCCGCAACCCCGTCATCTTCGTCACCGAAGTCGTGGCGGTGCTTGTGACGGTGCTGGCGGTCCGCAACCTGGCGACGGGCGCACCTTCGTCCTTTGCGTTCAGCATCGCCGCCTGGCTGTGGCTGACGGTGCTGTTCGCGACCTTTGCCGAGGCAGTCGCGGAGGGCCGCGGCCGGGCGCGCGCGGAAAGCCTGCGCCGCGCGCGCAGCGACTTGGTGGCGAAGGTCATCGCGTCGCCGCGGGAGCGCGGGCGCGTGACCGAGACGCCCGCCTCCGCGCTCAAGAAAGGCACGCTGGTGCTGGTGGAGACGGGCGACCTGATCCCGAGCGACGGCGAGATCGTCGAGGGGGTGGCGAGCGTGAACGAAAGCGCCGTCACCGGCGAAAGCGCACCCGTCATCCGCGAGGCCGGCGGCGACCGCAGCGCAGTCACCGGCGGCACGCAGGTGGTTTCGGACTACCTCATCGTCCGCATCACCGCCGACCCTGGCAGTACGTTCATCGACCGCATGATCGGCCTGGTGGAAGGAGCCGAGCGGCGCAAGACGCCGAACGAGATCGCGCTCGACATCTTGCTCGCGGGCCTGACCATCATCTTCCTGATCGCAGTCGTGACGTTGGTGGGCCTGGCCAAATACTCCGGCACCGAGCTCGGCGTGCCCGTGCTGGCGGCGCTGCTGGTGACGCTGATCCCAACCACGATCGGCGGATTGCTGTCCGCCATCGGCATCGCCGGCATGGACCGGCTGATCCGCTTCAACGTGGTCGCGACGTCCGGCCGCGCGGTGGAAGCCGCGGGCGACGTGGACACGCTGCTGCTGGACAAGACCGGAACCATCACCTTCGGCAACCGCATGTGCGCCGGGCTGACCCCGGTGCCCGGCGTGGACGACCGCATGCTGGCGGAGGCCGCCGTGACCGCGTCGCTCGGCGACGACACGCCGGAGGGCCGCTCCATCCTGTCTTGGGTGCGCGACCGGCACGGCATCAGCCCAGAGCGCCCGGCCGACAGCGAAGTCGTGCCGTTCACGGCCAACACACGCGTTTCCGGCCTCGACGCCGGCGGCCGGGCGTGGCGCAAGGGCGCGGTGGACAACGTGCTGGCGCTTGTCGGTGGCAACGCGCCCGCTGCCTTCACCGGTGCTGTGGACCGCATCGCCCGGGCCGGCGGCACGCCGTTGGGCGTGGCGGTGGACGACCGCCTGATGGGCGTGATCGAGCTGAAGGACATCGTCAAGCCCGGCATCCGCGAGCGTTTCGCCCAGCTCCGCGCCATGGGAATCCGCACGGTCATGATCACCGGCGACAACAAGGTGACGGCGGCCGCCATCGCGAGCGAGGCCGGGGTGGACGACTTCCTGGCCCAGGCCACGCCGCAGGACAAGCTGGACTATATCCGCCGGGTGCAGGCCGAGGGGCGGCTGGTGGCGATGTGCGGGGACGGCACCAACGACGCCCCGGCGCTGGCGCAGGCCGACGTGGGGGTGGCGATGCAGACCGGCACGCAGGCGGCGCGCGAGGCCGGCAACATGGTCGACCTGGACAGCGACCCGACCAAGCTGCTGGAGGTGGTGGAGATCGGCAAGCAGCTGCTGATCACCCGCGGCAGCTTGACGACGTTCTCCATCGCCAACGACGTGAGCAAGTATTTCGCCATCCTGCCGGCGATCTTCGTCGCCACCTACCCGGAGCTGCAGGCGCTGAACGTCATGCGCCTGCACAGCCCGCAAACGGCGATCCTGTCGGCGGTGATCTTTAACGCGCTGATCATCGTGGCGCTGGTGCCACTGGCCCTGCGCGGCGTGGCGTTCCGGCCGCTGGGGGCCGCGGCGCTGCTGCGGCGCAACCTGCTGGTCTATGGCCTGGGGGGCTTGGTGGCGCCGTTCGTGGGCATCAAGCTGATCGACCTGGTGCTGACCGTGATGGGAGTGAATTGACGATGCTGGCCCAACTTCGTCCGGCGCTGGTGCTGGTGGCGCTGTTCACGTTGCTGACCGGGATCGTCCTGCCGCTGGGCTTCACCGGCCTGGCCGGCGCCGTGTTCCCGCGCCAAGCCGGCGGCAGCCTGGTGGAGCGGGACGGCACCGTGGTCGGCTCCGCCTTGCTGGGCCAGCCGTTCACGCAGAACAAATACTTCCAGGGCCGACCGTCCGCAACCACGGACACCGACCCGGCCGACAGCACGAAAACCGTCGCAGCCCCCTACAACGCCGCCAACAGCGGCGCCAGCAACGCCGGGCCGACCAACAAGGCGCTGGTGGACCGCGTGACGGCCGACCTGGAAAAGGCCGGGCCGAAACCGGTTCCGGGCGATGTGGTGACGACCTCAGCCTCCGGCCTCGACCCGGACATCAGCCCGGCCAATGCCAGCCGGCAGGTGGCCCGCGTCGCCGCCGCCCGCAATTTGCCGGAGGACCGCGTGCGCGCCCTGGTGGCGGAGCACACGGCCGGGCGGCTGCTGGGCTTGATCGGAGAACCGCGCGTGAACGTGCTGGCGCTGAATATGGCGCTGGACGACGCTGCCCGGAATTAAAGTTTCGGGCTAGTATCCGGGCGTGGACGACAACCGCCCCGACCCCGACGTCTTGCTGGCCGCCGCCGCCCGGGAGGGCCGTGGGCGGCTCAAGGTGTTCCTGGGCGCGGCTCCGGGCGTTGGCAAAACGTGGGAGATGCTGTCCCAGGCTCGCCGCCGGCAGGCCGAGGGGATGAACGTGCTGGCCGGCATCATCGAAACCCACGGCCGCGCGGAAACCGAGGCGCAGCTTGGCAATTTGCCTATCCTACCGCGTATCCAGGTGCCCTATCGCGGCCAGTTGCTGGACGAGTTCGATCTCGAGGCGGCGCTTGCCCGCCGGCCCGGGCTGCTGCTGGTCGACGAGCTCGCCCACACCAACGCTCCCGGCAGCCGCCACCATAAACGGTGGGAGGACGTGGAGGAACTGCTGGCCGCGGGCCTCGATGTGTGGGCGACGCTGAATGTGCAGCATCTCGAAAGCCTGAACGACGACGTGGCCCGCATCACCGGCGTGCGCGTGGCCGAGACCCTGCCGGATCAGGTGCTGGACAACGCGGACGAGATCGAGCTGATCGACGTGCCGCCGGCCGAGCTGCGGGCGCGGCTGGGCGACGGCCGCATCTACCAGGCCGAAACGGCGCGCCGAGCACTGGACGGCTATTTCCGCAAGGGCAACCTGGCGGCGCTGCGGGAGATCGCGCTGCGCCGGGCCGCGGCGCACGTCGACCACGACGTGCGGGATTGGATGCGCGCCACCGGCGTGTCCGGCCCTTGGCCCGTGGCCGAGCGTGTGATCGCCCTGGTTGGTCCCGACGCGGCGGGCGAGGCGGTGATCCGCCATGCCAAACGCCTGGCCGATGCGCTGCACGCCCCTTGGGTCGCATTGCACGTGGAACGCCCATCCGCCGCTCCCCGTGGCCGGCCCTCGCTGGCGCTGGCGGCCCAGTTGGGGGCGGAGGTGGAAACCCGGGCGGGCGCCGACTTGGTGGGTGTGGCGCTGGATGTGGCGCGGGCACGCAACGCCACGCAGATCGTGATCGGGCGGGCACTGCGCGGCGGGCGGCGTTGGCCCCTGAGTTGGGTGGTGCGTTGGGTGGTGCGTTGGGTGGGCCGGCCGACCTTGGCGGACGCATTGCTGCGCCGGGCGCCGGACTACGCGCTGCATGTGGTGCCTTCGCCCGCCGCGGCCCGCGCGCCGATTGGTGCCCCGGCGGCGCCTCCGCGGCCGTGGCTGCCGTGGGCGGTCGCGACGGGGTTGGTGGCGGCGGTGACGGGCGCCGGGCTGCTGCTGGATGCGGTGGTGCCGCAGGAAGCGATGGGCATGGTGTTCCTGGCCGCCGTCGTAGCCGCCGCCACCCTGCAGGGGCTGGGGCTGGCCCTGTTCACGGCTGGGATCGGGTTCCTGGCGTGGGATTTCTTCTTCATCCCTCCGGTACACACGATCACGATCGCCAACACCCACGACGCCGTGGCGCTGGCGGTGTTCGTGGCGGTGGCCGGCGTCACCGGCTGGCTGGCGGGGCGGCTGCGCGCGGAAGCGCAGGCGGGGCAGGCGCGCATCGAGGGGCTGCGGCGCATCGGCGCGTTCAGCCGCAAGCTGGGAGAGCCGGCGACGGAACACGAGTTGCTGGACGAGATCGTGCGCCAGGCCCGCGGGGTGATGGACGGCCCGGCCATCCTGCTGTCCGGCGGCGGCGAAGGCGCTCACGACGATGCAGAGCCGCTGCTGGTGCAGGCCGCCGAGCCTCGCCCGCCCGGTCCGCTTCATGCCGTGCTGGACGAGGGGGGTTGGGCCGCCGCGCGCCGATGCTGGACCCACGGGGAGCCGACGGGGCGCGGCACCGCCACCCTGCCGAGCGCGTCGTGGCGCTTCCTGCCGTTGCGCACCGCGCGGGGCCGGCTTGGCGTGCTGGGCGTGCGGGCCGGCGACAACCCGCCCGGCCCACGGCTGCAGACGCTGGACGCGCTGGCCGATCAAGCCGCCGTTGCGCTGGAGCGGGTGCGGCTGGCCGGGCAGGCCGCGCGCACCGCCGCGGCGGAGGAGACCCAGGCGCTGCGCACGGCGCTGCTGAACTCGCTCAGCCACGACCTGCGCACGCCGCTGGCGGGGATACGCGGCGCGGCCGGAACGCTTCGCGGCGCCTGGGACAGCCTGGCCCCGGACACGCGCACGGACCTTCTGGCCTCGATCGAGGAGGATACCGGGCGCATGACGCGGTTTCTGGCCAACATCATGGACCTGACCCGGCTGGAAAGCGGCCAGGTGCAGCCGCGTCTCGCTGCGGTGGCGGTGGCCGATGCCGCCGAAGCAGCGATCGCCCGAGTGCCCGGCGCGGCGTTCGTACCGGTGTCGCTTCCGGACCCGCCGCCGCTCGTGATGGCAGACGCCGCCTTGCTGGAACAGGCGTTGGTGAACGTGCTGGACAACGCGGTGAAGTACGCGCCCGGCGGATCGCATCCCACGGTGCGCATCACCAACGTCGCCGGGCAGGTCGCCATCGCCGTGGCGGACGAGGGCGTGGGCATCCCGCCGGAGGATCTGCCGCACGTGTTCGACAGCTTCTACCGGGCCAGGCGCGGGGACCGGGTGGCGCCGGGGACCGGGCTGGGCCTGGCGATCGCGCGCGGGCTTGTGGAGGCGATGGGGGGCGGGATTGCGGCGCAAAGCCCTCGCCCGGACCGGGCGGCGGATGCGGCGCCGGGCACAATCGTGACTCTGCGCGTGCCTGCTGCATGAGGTGGGCTGCATGAACCGCGCCTGTGTCCTGGTGGTGGATGACGAGCCGCAGATGCACCGGTTTTTGAAACCGGCGCTGGAAGCCGCAGGCTACGACACCCTGCGCGCGGACACCGGCGGGGAAGGGCTGCGCCTGGCCGCGGCCCGCGCGCCGGATGCGGTGCTGCTGGACCTGGGCCTGCCCGACATGGACGGGCAGGATGCGTTGCTCCGGCTGCGTGCTTTCAGCGCCGTGCCCGTGGTCGTCGTGTCGGCCCGGGACCGGGAGGCCGAGAAGATCAGGGCGCTGGATGCCGGCGCCGATGACTACGTGGAGAAGCCGTTCGGGGTTGGGGAGCTGCTGGCCCGGATACGCGCCGCCCTGCGCCACGCCCGCACCCGGGACAGCGTGCCGGAGGTATGGCAGTCAGGCGGGGTCATCGTGGACCTGGCCCGGCGCAGCGTCACCGCCGATGGCGCGCCGGTGCAGCTCAGCCGGCGCGAGTACGACCTGCTTGCCTTGCTGGTCCGCAATGCCGGCCGGGTGATGACGCACCGGCAGTTGCTGGTCGCCGTATGGGGGCCGGCCCACGTCGAAGACGTTCAGTACTTGCGCGTGTACATCGGGCAGATCAGGCAGAAGCTTGGATCGTCTGGCGGCCGGCTGGTCACGACGGAGCCCGGCGTTGGATACCGTTTGCTTGAGTCGGAACAAGGAACCTGACCTGATCGGAAGATTCAAACTCAGTCAGCTTGCATTCTATGCTGGGCAACGATGCGCGACACTGTTGGCTGACTGACGTTGTAGAGCCGGGCCATCTCGGCGCCGGACTTGCGGCCTGTGATGACGCTCTCGGCAATTTCACGTCGTTTGGCCAGGTCTAGCTTCTTGCGCCGGCCGCCAATGCGACCCTCTGCACGAGCTATTGCAAGACCAGCCGAGGTTCGCTCGCGGATCATGGCACGCTCGAACTCGGCGAAGCTGCCGACCATCTGCATCATCATCCGGCCCGCGGGCGTGGTGGTGTCGATGTTCTCGGTCACCGACCGGAAACCCGCGCCGGCCTCGGCAATCCGTTCCATAATGTGCAGCACATCCTTCAGCGACCGAGATAGGCGGTCGAGCTTCCAGACTACCACAGTGTCACCCTCCCGGAGTTGGTCGAGCATGCGGTGCAGCTCCGGACGGTCCCAGCGTCCGCCGGATGCGGTCTCCTCGAACAGCTTGCGGCAGCCAGCGGCCCTGAATGCCTTGGCCTGCAGCGCATTGTTCTGCTCGTCGCCCTTGGACACCCGGGCATAGCCGAGCAGCATCCCGCCACTGCCGCTCATGCCGCCGGCGCCAGCGCCGCCGGCCGGTTCGGAGGCTTTCATAGACGGTCGTTTACGCACGAGTCTGGTGGTCACGATCAAACCTGGGATTCTGCTTTCAATAACCTCTTGCAGAACAGCACTGAAAGGCAAGTGGGTTATGAACGGGGCCGTCACCTTGCCGAGGTCCTATGCCCCGCCGTTCCCTGCTATCCGCCGAGCAGCGCGCCCGCCAGTTCGACGTTCCGACCACCTCCGCCGAAATGGCCAAGCACTACGTGCTCAGCCAGGGCGACCTGCTGCTTGTGCGTGCCAAGCGCCGCAGCATGAACCGCCTCGGCTTCGCCATGCAGCTCTGTCTGTTGCGCCATCCGGGTCAGGGTCTTGGTCCCGGCCAGCAGCCGCCCGCCGCGCTGCTGGACTTCGTGGCCGGCCAGCTCGGCATCCCGGCCGCGGCATTCGCCGACTATGCCCGGCGCGACCAGACCCGGCGCGAGCACGGCAGAGCTGCAGGTCATCCTCGGCCTTCGCAGCTTCCGGCTGAGCGACTGGCGGGACTGCCTGAGGGGTTCCAGTCCAATGTGCCACACGACCCCCTGCTCGCCGCCATCGACCTGCTCAAGGCGGCGGACGAGAGTGGCCTCCGCACCCTGCCCAAGCGGCTGCCGTCGGCGTTCCTGCCGCCCAAGTGGCGCCGCATGATCTTTGCCGGGTCCGTTCCGGATCGGCGCCTGTATGAAACGGCCGTGCTCGCCACCCTGCGCGACCGTCTGCGTGGCGCGGGCGTGTGGGTCGCTGGCAGCCGCGATCATCGCGCCTTCGAGGACTACCTGCTCCCGGCGGAGCCGGCCGGGACCAGCAGTTCTAAGTCGGCTCTGACGTGAGTGTCACTTGGTGATCTGGGCTTCGATATCGGGTGGGGGTTTGGAGTCGATCAGGGTCTGCATGAGCGTGGTCCAGTCTGGGAAGACCAGGTAGGCCGT
>JAABUL010008505.1_pt1 | contig 10392 bp, 8 predicted proteins | sample 5559151 | NCBI WGS metagenome assembly JAABUL01 (sample SAMN10711876, study PRJNA513368) | rock metagenome | isolation source: Antarctica rocks | place: Antarctica: Victoria Land, Pudding Butte sud | reverse complement strand
AGTGCGGCGATGCAGTGGACGATAGCCCCTCCGAGCACGACGTCGTAGCGCCGCCACGCCTGCCAGGCGGCGACGGCCAGCGCGGCGACGACGATGACTATCGCGGCCACGATGGAGGGGATGTACAGGCGTTCCCACGCCGGCGCATGGGGGATGCTCGCCAACACGAGGCGCATGCCCACGAGGAGCGGTTGGAAGTTGCGCTCGACGGTGACGGCCGACGAGTACCCCATGGCCCGCGTCACGATCTGCTGCCAGATCAGATAGGGGGCGACGGAGAGAGCGAGTACGACGACGCGTGGCCAGCGCCGCGCGGTTACTTCGGCCGCCAGCAGCGGCGCGAGGAACAGGATGCCGACCTCGCGTGTCAGCAGCGCGGCGGCGAAAACGAGCGCCGCCCAGGCCACGCGCCCCCGCAGGTACAGCAGCAGCCCCGCCAGCGCCAGCGCGGTGAGCACAGGCTCGATGAGGTCGTCGCGTACCCCGATGATGAGGGCGGGGTTGACGGCGCAGGCCAGCGCCCACCACACGCTGGCGCCCGGCGCGTACCACATGATGATCGCCCCCGCGAGTAGCGCGACGGCCATGACGGCGGCGATGTTCACTGCTATCATGACGACAGGTTGCCATGCCTGTTGCCCCAACGATACGGCCCAGACGAGGAATGGGTAGCCGATGCGCTGGTAGCGCAGCGCGTCGCGGATGTGGGGCGTGCGCACGAAGGGGTTGCCGGCGATGTAGTAGTAGCCCAGCCCGTCGTAAGAGTCATGACGGTAGATGACGGTGTGGCGGCCGGGCGAGCCAGGAAACTGCTTGACGAACTGCTCCCCCGCTACGATCAACGCGCTCGCGTTGTTGTCATAGCGGCTCATGGTGATGGCGACCACGGCACCGTAGATGAGGCCCGTCAAGAGCGCGACGAGTAGCAGCGCACGCCAGGGATTGCTCCCATTTATACTGCCTTGGGCCGGCGATGTAGTGATAGCCGACGCGTCTATCCACTCTTCCTGTCGTTCTTGCTGCTGTAGCGTCACGATACGTCCCACCTACGCCCTGACATCGAGAGCGGTCCGTTCAAAGGATGGAGCGGGGCGTTCAGGCTGAATATAGAGCACACGCGGCGCCATGCCGATACAGGCGAGGGCGAGGGCGAGCAAGAGCGCGCAGGCGGCCCATAACGCTGCGGCCGGGACGCCCTGTACGTAGAGCAGCCACCACCAGGCGCGCGGCGCCGTGGTGATGTTCTTCGTAGCCACGGTCGTGGGCGAGAGATCGGGCGGTTGCGTCCAGGTGGCCGGTTGGCCGAGCATACGCCAGGCGCCGAGGATCGGCGAATCGCCGGGCACGAAACTGTAGGCGTCTTCGATAGCAGTCCAGGTTGCTATGGGATGCGCGCACGAATGATTGGGCGACGCGGGCCTGTACGGACGGCAGTATGTTTGGAAGTAGGGTGTTTGGATCGCGTTGATGTAGGTGTGCGGCTCGTGCACGGCGAGCGCTGGGATCTGCACGGCCAGCCCCAGGACGGTGAGGACGCCGAGGGCGGCCCACACCCATACGCGACGCGTTCGGCGCGCCCACGTCATGGCCGGACCAAGCAATGGCGCGAGTAGCAGCAGTGCGATCGGCAGTACCGGGATGAGGAAGCGTGGTCCCCACGACCAACCACCGAGCCAGCGGATCAGCACGTTGGCGTGCGCGACGAGGCAGATCAGGAACAACGCTAGCAGCAGCGCCGTTTCGGCGCGGCGGCGCGCCCACAACAGAGCGACGCCAAGCGGCGCCAGCAACACGGGTGGCGCATACTCCAGCAAGCCTTTGCCGGGACTGAGCAGCAACCCGTAGAGCCCCTGGGCCAGCGAGAACAGCGTGTGGGCCGGGTGCGCGTCGCGGTTGGCGAAGGCGTCGACCCCGTTCGCAATGCCGTAGCCGCTCTCGAACGGCGAGCCGAAGCGATCGGCGTTGTAGGAAGCCAGTCCGACCAGCGCGATGCCCACCGGCAGTATAAAAGAGAACGCGCGCGCGGTCCGATCTTCCCGTGGGAGCAAGAGATAGACGAACAGGGGCGGTACGAAAAGGAGCGCGTCGAGCCGCGTGCACACAGCAAGCGCCAGCGCCGCGCCGGCCAGTATCGGCCACCACGGTGACGGGGTTCGGCGGTCGCGCAACAGCGCATAGACCGCCGCTAGCAGCGCGCAGGCCGTGAGCGGTTCGCTGAACCATTGCGCGGCATAGACGATCGTCGGTGTCGCCAGCAGGTAGACCAGCGACAGGACGACGGCGCCGCGGGCCGTGGCTCCAAGCTCAATCGCCGTCAGGAAGAATAGCTCGACCGTCAGCGCCGTGACGATAGCCGGCAGCAGTGAACTAACCATGATTGGCAGTTCGGGCGCGAAGTAGGGCGGGACCAGCGGCGACAGCGCGCGGCCAATGACGAATAAGGGCAGCGCGGCCAGCGACTGCGCCGGCCCATACTTGGAGTAGAAATGACCGTACACTCCCGGCACGCCGGTGAGGCTCGACGCGGTCGTCACGTCGCCACGGGCAACGATTGACTGCACGACCTCGTACATGCTTCGTGCATCGAGCCCATCCAGTGTGCCGGGAATGACCAGGATGAGGAGGAACAACGTGCCCAAGCCCAAGAGGGCGGCGGCTATCAGAACACGCGTGCGTGATACCCCTACCAGGCCGGTCGGCCTCTCTTCCGGCGCTGTTTTCTCAATCGCGGACAGTAGCGCCGTCATGCGCTACGGACCACATGCGCCGCTGGTTCTGGCGCCGTAAGCCAGCGCGCGGCTAGGCGCGACACGTCGTCGGCTACGTTCACGCGTGTCACATCAAACCACTGGATGCCGGACTCGCCGCGAAACCACGTCAACTGGCGGCGGATGAAGCGATGTGTAGCCCATTTTGTCGCTTGCACAGCGTCGTCGAGCGGCCGTTCGCCCCGCAAACTCTCGCCGATCTCACGGTAGCCCAGGCTGGAAAGGGCAGGCAGGCTGGGCGCGTAGCCGCGCGCGTAGAGCGCGCCCACCTCGTCGAGGAAGCCTGCCGCCATCATCGCATCGACGCGCCGGTCGGCCCGTTCGTGCAGTACAGCGCGCTCGGCGGTCAGGCCTATCAGAAGCGCGTCGTAGCGTGGCGGCGTTTTTCGCGCTGACTCAGCAAGAACGTCCTCTAGGAGCGCGGACGCTCCTGGGGGGCGGCTCTCGGCCACCTCGACGGCGCGGATCAATCGTCGCGGGTTGTTCCGGTCCACCACCAACGCCGCGTCCGGGTCGGCCGCGTGCAGGCGCTCCCATAGCGCGGCGACGCCCTCGATGGCGGCCAGGCGTTCCAACTCCAGGCGAAGCGCGGGGTCAGGCGCGACGCGCGGGACATCGAAGCCGCGCGTGAGCGCGCGTATGTAGAGCCCCGTACCGCCGGCGACGATCGGGACGTGTCCGCGCGCCGCGATGTCCGCGACCGCGGCGCGCGCGTGCGCCAAGTAGTCGGCCAGGCTGAACGGCTCGTCGGGGTCGGCTACGTCAATGAGGTGGTGCGGCGCGCGGGCGCGCTGCTCCGGCGTAGGCTTGGCCGTCCCTATATCCATGTAGCGGTAGACCTGGCGCGAGTCCGCGCCCACGATCTCGCCGCCAAGTTCCTGAGCCAGGCGGATCGATAGATCCGTCTTGCCCGTGGCGGTCGGACCGCAGACGACGATCAGCCGCCCACTACTATTGATATCAGTTATCGGTCGCATCAATTTTCAAATGTACCATAGCCTCGCCCACGGTGCGCAACGAGCCCGTGACCAACACGCGGCCGGTGGGGCCAGCCAGCGCGCGCGAGCGCTCCAGCGCCGCCGCCACGGACGGGGCTTCCTCAATCAGTATGCCGGAATCGTGCGCTTCCAGCACACCGCGGCCCAACCGCGATTCCCGGTCCTCGTCCACTAGCGCCTGTGTCGCCGCCGCGAGCTCATTAGACGGCAGCGCGCGCGGGTGGTCGGCCGCGGTCACGACGACGTGTGCGGCCAGCGGCAGGAGCGGCTCCAGCACGTCGCGCGCGCTCTTATCGCGGAAGACGGCCACGACGAGCACGAACGACTGCCCTGGATACAGGCGGTGGAGCGCGCCGGCCAGCGCCGCCGCCGACTCGCGGTTGTGCGCCGCGTCGAGGATGACCAGGGGGGCATGCGCGACTGTCTGTAGCCGGCCGGGCCAGCGTGTCACGGCGAGCCCGCTCCGCAACGCCGTCTCGTCCAGGCGTGGGTAGTCCCGGCGCAGGTCGGACAGCGCGGCCACGGTCACGGCCGCGTTGATGGCCTGATGCGCTCCCGCTAGCGGAACGTTCAATCTGTCGTAGCGCATCCCTGGACCGCTTAGGTCAAACACCGTCTCGTCGGTATGCTCGACCACGTCCTCGACCCGCCAGTCGCGTCCGACGAGGCTCAACGTCGCCTCGCGCTCGTAGCACACGCGCTCCACCACGGCCAGCGCGTCGGGCGGTTGCGGCGCGGACACGACGCGGCCGCTGGGCCTGACCACGGCGGCCTTCTCCGCCGCGATCAGGTCGAGCGTGTCGCCGAGTACGGCCATGTGGTCGTAGCCGATCGTCGTGATGACCGTTTCCGCCACGTTCGAGACCGCGTTGGTGGCGTCCAGGCGTCCGCCCAGACCCGCCTCGACCACGGCGACCTGTACGCCGTCGCGCCGAAAGTACTCGAAGGCGAGCGCGCACTGCAACTCGAAGTGCAGCGGCGTGCGTTCGTCCGCCGCGCGCAACCTATCGACGGCTGGCCGCAGCGCGTCGTCCACGATCGCCGCTAACACGTTGGGAGGGATGAGCGCGCCATCGACCCTAATACGCTCACGGTCGTCGACGAGGTGCGGCGAGGTGAACAGCCCCGTGCGGTAGCCGGCGGCGCGCAGACACGAGGCGATCATGGCCGCGGTTGAGCCCTTACCCTTGGTTCCGACGACATGGACGATGCCATAGGCGCGATCGGGGTGGTCCAGCACCTCCAGCAACCAGCGCATGCGGTCGAGGGTCAGGATCTCCTCACCGGCTGTCCCACGCTCAAAGTCGGGGAACTCGTGCAGGTAGGCTAGCGCTTCATCGTAGGTCATGCAAGCGCGCTACGTCGCGCTGGTGGTCGCGACGTTGTACGACGGAGCCTTTTCCCGGATGGTATACCCGCCGCTGCTGGCCTTCGACTCAAACTGAGCGGTGTAGCTGTTTGCGTCTTCCAGGTGCATTTTATTAATGGAATCCTTCGCCAACTCGCTACGATCGGTTTGGTACGTCGCTCGCAACGACGTCAGAGAAGTTACCAACGCGCGTTGTGTCCCGCCGGCGCTCCCTGCGGCGGCGATTGCCTGGTCGATCTCATGGATGGCGGCGCCGAGCGCGGACGCCGCCGCGATAGCGCGAGTCGCGCGATTTGTGGCGCCGACCGCGAACGCGCCTTTCTGATAGGGCGCATAGACATCGTGGTGGAAGATGTAGAATGCGACGCCCAGATGAGACGCGAACGGCGTGTGTCTCACCGACGCGGCCGCCGTCGCGCCGGTGGCGCCGCCGACCAGCTTATCTATATCGGCACGCTTCGCCCCATTGGCTAGCGCCCACGTCGTGAAGCCGGCGGCCGGCTCGACGATCACGTTGTTGTGCATCTTCCAGTGGTACAGGCCGCAGAACTTGGAACACTGCGCGTAGAACGTACCGGCCCGCGACGTGTAGATCACGTCGTGTTCGATATGGGTGGGGTAGGCGTCCATGTGCCCGTCCAACGCTGGGACCCACCAGTCATGGACGACATCGCTGCTTGTCACACGCCACTCGATCGTGCGATTGACGGGCAGATGCAGGTCGCCGACGGGGACGCTAAGGCCGGGTAGCCGCGGGAACGTATACGCCCATCCCCATTGGTAGCCGCGTATATCTACCTGGACAGTGTTACTGGCTAACACGCGGGGAGGGGCGTTGAGCTGCAGCGTGGCGATGGCAATGGCTAAGAGCACGGCGACGATGACGATGGGGATCGACGTCCAGGTAATTTCCAGGCGTGAATTGCCGTGGATCTGTGGTGGCTCATCGTCGTCGGTGATGGGGCCGGAGTGTCCGAAGGTCAGGATGGCGTAGAACATGAGGCCGCCGACGAGGAGCGCCACGGCTACGCCGATGTAGGTGACGATGGTCCATACGCGATCGAGACGGCTCGCCGTCGGTGAAGCTGGGTCGATTGGCCATACCCCGAACTGCGTATGGTTGGGCAGCAGCGGGGGGATGACGAGCAACAGGATAGGGCCGATGATGACGATCGCCATGACGATCAGGCGGAGCGCCCGGTTTCTACTGGTCACACTCTATCTCCTCCAGCGCGGGGCGGCGGGCCTATCTACGTAAGTGGGAGACGTGGGATTGTACGCGCGGGGCCGATACACTACTATGCTACCTGTAATGGGGCGCCAGGACAAGGGCGCCGCGCGCTTGCCCGCGCCCGTTCGCTTCGGGTACAGTGATAGAGTATTTGACATACTCCATACATCGCTGATGGACAGTCGCGCGCCCTCCGCGGTCGGCGGCGTGTATCGCATGCATCGTAATGGTCCTACGTCAGCACAATTAGGGATGGGACGACAAACGCGTCCTGTCATGCGCCGAGGTTGCCCCGCTATTTCCGATAGAGCCGCGTGTCTACGATCGTTACGGTATACGTCATGCCGTTGGTATCGTGGTTGTGCGGCTGTCTAGTGAAGGATGACGAGGATAATGGCCACAATCTCAGCGCCGCCGCCGAGCGCCGCCGCTCCAGTGCCGCCCGCCCTGGCGCACTCACCTCGGACGCAGGGCCTCATCTCCTGGCTCACCACGACCGACCACAAACGTATCGGCATCCTGTACATCGTCACCACGTTCCTGTTCTTCCTGCTCGCCGGCGTTGAGGCGCTGGTGATCCGCACGCAGCTCGCGCAGCCCGGCAATCACACCGTCACCGAGCAACAGTACAATGAGTTGATCACGAGCCACGGCACGCTGATGATCTTCTTCTGGCTCGTGCCCGTCTTCTCCGGCTTCGGCAACTACTTCGTGCCGCTGATGATCGGCGCGCGCGACATGGCCTTCCCGCGCCTGAACGCGCTCTCCTTCTGGCTGCTCCCCATGGGTGGCCTGACCGTCCTCGCCGGCGTGCTCTCCCCAGGCGGCGCGGCCGCCAGCTCGTGGTGGGGCTTCCCCCCGCTCTCCGGCCCGACCTACTCACCTGGTATCGGGCAGGATCTGTGGATTGTTGGCCTGCACATCGCCAGCATCTCCACGATCGCCGGCGGCGTCAACTTCATCGTGACGATCCTGACGATGCGCTGCCGCGGCATGACTTTCTTCCGTATGCCGCTCTTCATCTGGAGCATGCTGATGACCTCGATCCTGGTCGTCACGGCGATCCCCGTCTTCGCCGCGGTGCAGACGATGAGCTTGCTTGACCGCATCGGCGGCACGCATTTCTTTACCGGCCCACACAGCGACGCGGTGCTCTATCAGTACCTGTTCTGGTGGTTCGGCCACCCCGAGGTCTATATCCTGGTGTTGCCCGCCTTTGGCCTGGCCTCGGAGATCTTCCCCGTGTTCAGCCGTAAACCGATCTTCGGCTACAAGTCGGTCGCCTTCGCCACGATCACAATCACGATCATGGGCCTGATGGTGTTCGGACACCACATGCTGGTCTCACCGACGCCGCTGACCACGCGCGGCGCCTTCATGCTGATGAGTTTCGCCATCGCCGTGCCGTCGGGTATCAAGGCCTTCAACTGGACGGCCACGCTCTGGGGCGGGCGTATCTTCCGCAACACCGCCCTGCTCTTCATGTTTGGCTTCCTGGTGCAGTGGTTCATTGGCGGCATCTCGGGCGTCTACCTCGCCACGATCCCGATTGACCAGCAGGTGACCGACACCTACTTTCTCGTCGCGCACTTCCACTACGTCATGATGGGCGGCTCGGTCTTCGCCGCGTTCGCAGGTTTCTACTACTGGTTCCCCAAGGTCTTCAACAAGATGCTCGACGAGCGGTTGGGCAAGTGGAACTTCTGGTTAATGGCCATTGGCTTCAATACCACCTTCTTCATCCAGCAGATCTTGGGCATCAACGGCATGGTGCGCCGTGAGTACAGCTATCCAGCGTCGACGGGGTGGGGTTGGATGAACCTTGTCTCGACCATCGGCTCTTATATCTTGGGCATTGGCATCTTGCTGTTCATCGTCAATGTGTGGCATAGCGTGCGCCAGGGTGCCGTGGCGGGGTCCGATCCCTGGAAGGCGAACACGCTAGAGTGGACGACGAGTTCGCCGCCGCCGTGGTACAACTTCGCCGCGCTGCCGGTTGTGACGTCGCTCCGCCCCGCGCGCGACCTACGCCGCGCCGGGCGTCTTGACCCGGGACAGAGCGGCCGCGACGCCCATGGGTCACGCGGGGACACAACCGTCGCGAGCACGGGACCTGTGCCCCATATACCTGGCCCCGAGGACGTATGAAAATCACTGATCGGGAGAGGGTTTATCAGTGTCGTTTACATCTTTCTTACTCGATTGGTCCTTCGCGCCGAGCGTCGTCATCGGCCTCGCATTCGTGGCGGCCCTGTACGCGTTGGGCCTACGCGACATCGCGCGCCGCGGCCGCTTCGGGCACACCGTTGCCCCGCGCCACGTCGTCTCCTTCGCGCTTGGGATGCTAGCCGTCTTCGTGGCCCTGACCTCACCGCTTGACACGCTCAACGAGCGCCTCTTCACGCTCCACATGGCGCAGCACATGCTGCTGTTGATGGTCGCTCCACCGCTGCTGTTGCTTGGCAAGCCGGTATCTGTGCTGCTCGTCGCGCCGCCGCGCGCCCTGGTGCGGGGCTTAACGCGGGCCTACCGGCGTGCGGGCTGGCCGCGGCGACTGACGCGCGTGCTGACCGCGCCGCTCGTCGCCTGGCTGCTCTACAATGGTGGGCTGCTCCTCTGGCACGCTCCGGCGCTCTACGAGATCACGTTGCGCTACGAGGGCGCACATCTATTCGAGCACCTCTATTTCCTGGGCAGTGGACTGCTCTTCTGGTGGGTCGTCATCGAACCGCTGCCGGGGCCAACACGCCTGCATCCTGGCCTGCGCTTAGTCTACCTGTGGACGGCCGCGATCCCGAACGGGCTGCTGGGCATGGCCTTCGCCACGAAGGACACGCTGGTGTATAACTTTTACGGTCACCAGCCGCCCCTGTGGGGCATCGCGCCCATCGACGACCAGCACCTCGCCGGCCTTGTCATGGCGCTTCCGGGTGACGCGATCGAGCTTATCATCGGGGCGGCGCTATTCATGGCTATGATGACTCCGGACGCGGGCACCCTCATCACCGACGCCGAGAACATCGTCCAGCAGGCCGACGCCTTCTAAGGATCATCAACCTATTTGGCGATGTTAGTTAGCCCTGACATTGACCCAAGCAGGGCGCCGCCGACCGCGCCGAGCACGGCGCCGAATAGAAATAACTGCAAAGGACCCGTGATCACGCCATCGGCGGCTCCGGCGAACAGGCTGATGGCTAGGCCGGCAATGCCGCCGACGACGGCCCCGGCCATGATACCAAGCGCGGCTCCCCGCTCGGCGGCGTTGTCACGCTTGAGTTCGAGACCATTCGCGTCGGTCCCGCCAATAGCGCTAAGTCCGTAGATCGTGCCCAACACGATGCCATAGACGGCGTGCAGCACGAAGTTGCCGATGAGTGGGAGTGGCCCTGCCCCTAACTCAAAGCCTAAGAAGCCGCCGCCGAGCAGGGGCAGCAGCACGACAACAGAGAGCAACCAAGGGCCCAGCGAGAAGATCAATCCTTTGCGCCACCCCTGACCCGTGAGGGCGGCCTCGGCATAGTACGCGTAGATACCAGCCCAGAACAAGCCGAACGCCGCATGCAGCAGCAGGGCGCCATAGAGCGAGTCCTTGGCCGCCGTCGTGGCGCGATTGTGGGTCAGGTTATAGAACCAGTGGACGACCGTGTTCGTGGTCCCATGCGTGTACGTCTGGCTCAAGCCTTGCGCGGCGACGTACGCGCCGACCAACACGACGGCCGCCACCGCCGTAGCAATAAACCCTGATACGATCGCTTGCTGCGGCCACTCCTGGCGGCGCGTACGCGCGACTGGTAGCGAGATGGACATCAGGACAACTCCTCGTTCAGGTATCGGCGCTCGGCTCCTTATGTCGATTATACTCCTATTGCAGGCGGCGGCCAATACGACACGGAGCGGGGTCCAGGGTCTGTGAATTGTCGGTCTGGAGGGGGATGGTCGCCTGATGGTAGGGTTAAGGGTGTTACACCAACCAGACCATCGAGAAGGAGACCATCCCACATGCAGGATACGCCGGTGCCGTCCTTT
>JAABUL010008504.1_pt1 | contig 10393 bp, 11 predicted proteins | sample 5559151 | NCBI WGS metagenome assembly JAABUL01 (sample SAMN10711876, study PRJNA513368) | rock metagenome | isolation source: Antarctica rocks | place: Antarctica: Victoria Land, Pudding Butte sud | reverse complement strand
CGCTCAATCTGACGCCCCATGACGTCTGCCCCTCCTGGAACTACACCATCCAACCTCGTTCCGGTGCGACAGGCGATCCGGCTGCGCTCGCACCAAAACGGGAAGTTATTGTTTAACGAGCCCATAGTCAACCCCGACGAAGTGGCAGAGCATGCTGGCTTTTCCTCCTGATGAGCCTCCACTCGGATTAGGGCGGGAGTCGGTGGCATCGTCATTGGGCGCGGACTCGTACTCGTCGTGAATACGACCATCGTCATAGAGCGTGTATCCGAAGACATCACTATCGTAGCCGAAGGTGAAGAGGGCCGGACATTGCAAGCTGCGGGACAGCTCCTCGGCCACCGTTGTCCATTCATCAAAAGGGGTATAGACGAAGGTGAAGCCGTTGATGGTGGGGCCAACGATAGCGTGACGCTGGTGTGCGGTCAGGTGGGCCACGATTGCTTCTTGCTGCGGCTCTTTGAGGAGAACATTGGCATAGGTATTCATAGCGTACTCCGGCCCTCACCCTTGCCTCCTTGCCCCATAGGCCGCCTGTCGTGTGCTACGCGCCTCCCTTCGCCCTTTGGGGGAGAGGGACTGGGGGTGAAGAGGAGAATTACATGGCCCTGTACCTCCCGCTCAGTTTGTGTATCAACTCAGTTCGTGTGTCATGGGGACGAGGTCATCCGACCCCCTCTTCGGCTATGCGCTCCCGCGTGGCGGGCAACGTCTCCGTGGGGGTCCCGGCCCACGTCATATCGCATCGCGTGAAGCGGCGCGCCTAGGGCACAACCAGGAGACAACGTTTGATTTGACCGGCGCTCCACCCGACCGCAGTCGGCGTTGTTTGCCATGCGACCGCAGTCGCAGGCTTCGGTCACTACATACAATGTCCTCTGAAACAGTACTGGGCGTCGTCATAGGCTAGGGCACCGCGGAGGCAGTGTCGTAGCCGGTGAGTTCGACGTAGGCCTTGCCGGAGACTGGGTGGCCGTTGCGCGTCCCCGAGACGGTGCAACTGCCCTCCCAGTAGCTAATCTTGAATCCCAGGAAGCCCGTGTCAGTCACCTCCTGGTCGGGGATGGTCGGGCGCACGACTACATCGAGTCCCAGACGCGGCGCGCGTACATGCCAGACCGCCGGGTAGGTCGTCCTCGTGGCCGGGCTGCGCCAGGAGGCCAGCGGCGTGATGATGGCCGTGCGCACGTACCGCTGCGTGTTGTCGGGCAGCAACGCCTGCGCCCAGGTGGCATAGGGCGCGGCGGACGGCCGCTCGTTGGCCAAACTCAGGTCTGTCCCATCGCTGAGCTGCAGCGCCATCCACTGCCAGCCCTTGACCGAACTCCCGCCCATATCGCCCCACTGGTGATCGTTCCAGGTCACGCCATGCACGGCGATACGGCGCGCGCCAATGGTCAGCGTCCCCGTCGTCAGCATGTGCGTGAGCGAGTAGTAGTAGCTGTAGCCGGCGCCCCAGCCGATGAAGCCGTTGTTGACGAGCATGGGCGGGCGTTGCGCGGCCACCGTGAGGTCGACCGCCCCAGCGGGCAACGTTCCGTGGATATGATAGCGTAGCGGCCCCAGCGTCGACACGTCGAGCGCCCCGGCGCGTAGCCGTAGCGTCGACGTGCTGGCGACCGTGACGGGCGGGAGCGACGGCGTGTAGACGACCGTGTGGTGGAAACGCCGCCGCGCTTCGTCGGTGATGGCCACATCGGTGCGATAGAACGTATCGATGGGTGAGCCGTAGCGCCGCAAGCCCCCGAACCGGAAGAAGGTCGTCTCGAAGCCGTAGGTGTGGCCGGCGTCATCGGCCAGATGCCCCACGAAGTACCACCACTCGACCCCCACGCCGGCGTGCGCGAACGTATCGAACGGGAAAACGACCGGGCGCCCGCCGACGCCTCCCGGCGCCGGTGGGGACGATCGCGTATGGGCCGAGCGGGCATGGGCTGGGTGGGCGAGGGCCGGCGTCGTGAGCAAGAGGGTGAACATGGTGAGCAAGACGGCGAGACGCTTCATGATGGAGGAACCCCTTGTGCTACGAGGGTGGATAGCGTGACTTCACTGTACCAGCTAGCGGAAGATTGAGGCCATGCGCTTGACAGGGCGCGACGCGGGCAGCACACTGAAGATATTATGAATACGATGACACGACCCTTGATCGGCTACCCTTCGCGTAGCGGTCTGATCACCACGGAGCCGGCCGGGTCTACCGTCCCGCGCTTCGCCAACAATGAGTCCTACGCTTATGCCATCGCCGCGGCCGGCGGCGCGCCGGTGATGATCCCCTCGATCCCCGACGACGACGTGCTCGCCTCTATCTACGCCGCGCTCGACGGACTGCTGCTTACCGGCGGCCCCGATGTCGTCCCCGCGCGCTACGGCCAGGAGCGCCATGCCCTCACCGATGGGGGCGACGACCGCATGGAGTACGCCGAGGACTACCTGGCCCGGCGTGCCCTGGACGATGGGCTGCCCATCCTGGGCATCTGCCGTGGTCAGCAGATACTCGCTGTCGTCGCCGGCGGCACGCTCCATCAGCACGTCGCCGACGTGGTCGATGGCGACATCGCCCACCCCGACTACCTGCACCCGCGCGACTACCCTGGACACACCGTGCGCGTCGAACCCGACTCGCGGCTCGCGCATGTCGTGGGCAGCCACGATGTTCCCGTCAACTCGCTGCACCACCAGGCCATCTGTACGCTGCCGCCCTCATTACGCGCCGTGGCCGTGGCGCCGGACGGCGTCATCGAGGCGATCGAGCGCCCCGGCGCGCCCTTTGTCGTGGCTGTGCAGTGGCACCCCGAGGAGTTGTACCGTGAGCGCGCGGACCAGGCCGCGCTGTTCCGCGCCTTCGTCGACGCGGCGGCGGGCTACCGCCGGGAGCGCGAGGGACGACAGGGGCGGCAGGAGCGCGGCGCGTGAGCGACGCGCGCGCCATCGGTGTCTTCGATTCGGGCTTTGGCGGCCTCACCGTGCTACGCGAGTTGCGCCGCGCCCTGCCGGCCGAGCGCATGGTCTACCTCGGTGATGTCGCGCGCCTACCCTATGGGCCGCGCCCGCAGGACGAGGTGCGTCTCTTCGCGCACGAGATCGCGCGCTTCCTGCGGGCGCGGCACGACGTCAAGGCGCTCGTCGTGGCCTGCAACACGGCCAGCGCCGCCGCCCCCGAACTCTTCGCCGGGGCCTACGACGTACCCGTGATCGGCGTTATCAAGCCGGGCGCGCACGCGGCGGTGGCGGCGAGCCGCGACGGGCGCATCGGCGTGTTTGCCACGCAGGGCACCGTGGACAGCGGTGCCTACACGCGCGCCGTCCATGCCTTGGCCCCCGACGCGACTGTCCTGGCTCAGGCGTGCCCACTGTTCGTCCCAATGGTCGAAGCCGGTGAGACCTCCGGCCCACGCGTCGAGCGCGCGATCCGCGACTACCTGGCGCCGCTCGACGCGGGCGGTGTCGACACCTTGATTTTGGGCTGCACGCACTATCCCCTGTTGCGCCCGGCCATCGAGGCGGTGGTGGACGGGCGCCTCGCCGTCGTCGACTCGGCGCACACCACCGCGGCCGAGGCCGCCGCCCTGCTCGACTATCTGGGGCTATACGCGCCGGCGGAGCCAGAGGCCGCCGCGACGCATACGCTATACACGACGGGCTCGCCGGGCGACTTCCGGGCGCTTGCCGCGCGCCTGTTCGGCGAGGATCTGGGCGCCGTCGTGGGCGTCAATCTCTCAGCGGAGCAACGATTAGTCGTTAGTCGTTAGTCGTTAGTCGGACGACCTACCTTGCAAGCCCAGTGCGGACCACGACAGCGCTGCTCACCGTTTTCTAACGACTATCGACTAACGACTAAGTTGGAGGGGCCATGGATGCGCTAGCCTATATCACGGCGGAACAGGATCGGTTTTTGGAGCAGCTCAAGGAGTTGCTGCGCATTCCCAGCGTGAGCGCGCTCTCGGAGCGCCGCGCCGATGTGGCGCGCGCGGCTGAATGGGTCGCGGCGGACCTGCGCGCGATCGGGCTGGATGGAGTCGCGGTGATCACCGACCCCGAGGGCGGCCACCCGCTCGTCTATGGCGAGTGGCTACGCGCGCCCGGCCAGCCCACGCTGCTGCTCTACGGCCACTACGACGTGCAGCCGCCCGATCCACTCGACCTGTGGCTGACGCCGCCCTTCGAACCGACGGTGCGCGGCGATGACCTCTACGCGCGCGGCGCCGCCGACGACAAGGGCCAGATGTTTGCCCTGCTCAAGGGCGTCGAGGCCGTGCTGCGCGCCGACGGCGCCTTGCCGGTCAACCTTAAAGTGCTGATCGAGGGTGAAGAGGAGGTGAGCGGCGCGCACATCGAGCGCTTCGTGCGCGCCAACCCCGGCCGCGTACGCGCCGACGCCGCCCTCATCGCCGATTCGCCCATGTTCGCGCGCGGCGTCCCGGCCCTCTGCACGGGGCTACGTGGGCTCGTCTACACAGAGATCGAGGTCCGCGGCTCGTCTCACGACCTGCACTCCGGCCTCTACGGCGGGACGGCGCCCAACGCGTTGAACGGGTTGGCCACGATCCTGGCCGGTCTCAAGGACACCTATACGGGGCATATTACCATCCCCAACTTCTACGACATGGTCGAGCCGCCATCGGACGAGGAGCGCGCGGCGTGGGCGCGGCTGCCCTTCGACGAAGCGGCCTACCTGCGCGACGAGGTTGGGTCGGCGGCGCTGGCGGGCGAGACGGAGTATGGGCCGCTGGAGCGTACCTGGGCGCGTCCGACGCTCGACGTCAACGGCGCCATCGGCGGCTTCACGGGTGAAGGGTCCAAGACCGTGATCCCGGCGCATGGGCTGGCCAAGGTGAGCATGCGCCTTGTGCCGGCGCAAGACCCCGCCGAGATCTTCGCCTTGTTCGAGCGGCGCGTCCAAGAGTTATGCCCGCCAGGCGTCGAGGTCACGGTGCGCCAACTTGGCTGTGGCGCGCCGGTAAGCCTGCCTGCCGGCACGCCGGCCATGCGCGTCGCCGCGGACGCCCTTGAGGAGACCTTCGGCGCGCCGGCCGCGCTGATCCGTATGGGCGGCTCCATCCCCATCGTAGAGACCCTCCTGAGCGCGGCGGGGACGCCGAGCGTGCTGGCCGGCTTCGGCCTGCCCGACGACAACCTGCACGCGCCCAACGAGAAGTTCCACCTGCCCAACTACTACGCCGCGATCCGCTTCACGGCGCTGTTCCTGCGCGCGTTTGGCGCGTCGTAAGCCCCGTAGAGTTGCGCGGCGCCGCCATGCCGGCTGTAGCTCGGTCCATACCCTATACTGGATAACGGGTACGGATGATGGGAGTGTAGGGTGGGGCACGTGGATGACGACCGACGACATACGGCGATATTTCGAGCTCTTGGGACAAGAGTTGGCGGCGCGTGGAGTTATCGGGGAGATTGTCATGGCGGGCGGGGCGGTTATGTTGCTCGTCATCCGCAACCGTGACACCACTCGCGATGTCGACGCCTACTTCGCGACCAATCCCCAGGAGATCCGCGCCGCGGCCGCTGTCGTCGCCCATAACGAGGGACTCCCGCCGCACTGGCTCAACGACGGCGTCAAGGGATTCTTTTATAGCCAGCCTCCGACGAGCTTATGGGCCGAGTATCCCGGCTTGCGGCTGTACACGGTCGATCCGGACTACCTGCTCGCGATGAAAGTCCTCGCCGCGCGCCCGCAGGACGTTGGCGACATCACGGCGTTGGTCAACCATCTTGGCCTGCGCTCGGCGCCCGACGTCCTCGCAATCGCGCAGCGCTACATCCCCACGTCGCTGCTCTCCCCGCGGTCGCGCTACCTCGTTGAAGATCTCATGGCCCAACGAGAGCTTGATCGACAGCAAGAGATACCTAATGGCGCGCATACATCGGATGAAGCCGGCAGCGAACAACCGCCCCCAAGGGAGAATACGGGCGATGAGTGAGAAGGTATGGGTCCCGCAGACTATGGCCGCCACCTTCGCACGCATCGTCGCTGACCCAGGCGCGGCGTGGTTGGCCGTGGGCGACTTCCTCGACGACTATCGCTCCCTCCCGCCGGACGAGCGCGCCGCGCTGGTCGCCACGCCGATCGCCGCGCTGGGGGACGATCTCGTGTCGCGGCGCTGGGCGGCTTTCTGCGCTGCCACGGTCGATCTCTTGTGCTGGCGGGACAATATCCCCATCCCGCGTTGGACGGGGCAGCCGCTGTACCGCCTGCCGGAGCCCTGGTTCGTATACGAGGACGCGCCGAGCCTGCGCCCATGGATGCTGGCGACCACGCCGACGCCGTTCCGCATGCGCAAGATATTCACAGGGAGCAACGTCCTCAGCCGCGTGTGAGGAGATCGATTCCGCGGCGTGTCAGGCGGCTCTGGACGTCTTCGCGCGTCTGTGCTGTCGGACAATACGTGCGCTGCTATACTATCGGTATGAGTACGCTCAACTCGCGCCCCTCCGAGAAAGCGGCCGCATCCGAGGTGGACGACTTGGACGACAGCCTGTCTCCCGAGTTCCGGGAGGCGATCGCATCGGTTCGGCTTGAAGGGCTGGAGCCAAGTCTACACGCGCTAGAGTTATTTAGTCGTGTTAGCGCCGGCGAATTGACAACGGATCAAGTGCGCGCCTATCTGATCGCCCACCACCGTGATCGCGCCCATGGTCACGGGGCAGCATCGCGCGCCGGTGATTGATCCCTACACTTATCCCGGTACGGATATCCTCGTCAACAAGCTTGACATTCGCGACGCTGCCGAGTTGGCGCGCGTCGAAGCTGATCTGACCACCCTGCGTATCGCCGAATTGATAGGCAAGCTCCAACAGGCGGTCTTCGATCGCGCCCATCTCCGCGCCGTTCACCGCCATATCTTCCAAGATCTATACGCTTGGGCCGGTGAGTTGCGGACGGTCGATATCCGCGACTCAGGCGCGGCTTGGCTGGCTGGCGCCGACCTTGCCATTAAATGGGCTATAGCGTACCTTTCTAACACCGCTACCGTGTCGTAGCGGCCAGTATGTTGTAGACCGAAAGTGCTATTGTAGGGGCGCCGGTTTGGGCTACACTACCAGCAAGAGATCCAACTCATCCATCGCGCGTTCGGCGCACACGTAGAGGGAGACCGACCAATGCCTGCTATTACCCCCGCCGCCAAGCCAGAGAGCCACAAGCCGCCGTGCCCGCATTGCGGGAAGCCATACCGCACTCTGGTCAAGCGCAACTACGGCATCAAGATCGACGGCGGCATGAAGCAGAGCATCCCCATGGGCTCGCAGTGGCGCTGCATGGCCTGCGGTAAGAGCTACACGACCGACGACGAATAGGCGACGACGAATAGGCGACGACGAATAGGCGACGACGAATAGGGGATAAGGAGCGCTAGGGCCCGTTGCCGCGATCAGTTCTGCTTGGGCTCTGTTTGCTCGTTTCACTTGGGACGGGCTGCCTCACCGCTATCGTCGGCCCTACGGTGCCCGCCCTCGCGCACGGGTTGCATGTGCGCGAAGATAACCTGGGCGTCGTCTTCGGCGCCAATTTCCTGTTGGCGTCGGCGGCGACGGCGCTGGCCGGACCCGTCTTCGATCGCTCTGGGCCGCGCATGTTGCTCCCCATTGGGCTGCTCGCCATGGCGCTGGGCACCATCGGTGAGGGCCTGGCGCCTTCACTACCCTCTCTCGCGCTAGCCGCCGCGCTGGCTGGGCTTGGCAGTGGGATCATCAACGTCGGGGTCAACGCCACGGCGAGCCTGCTGTACCCTGAGCGGAGTGAGCGCGTCCTCAACATCCTCAACGCCCTGTTCGGCGTCGGCGCGTTCCTGGCGCCTGTGCTGGTCGGTCTGGCTCTGGCGCGCCTCGGCGGGTACCGTCCGGCCTACATAGCCGTGGCCGCGCTGTTGGCCCTGCCGATCCTGCCGCTGTGGATAGGACTGCCCCCGCGATCACAAAGACAACGTAGGGGCATAGATAGGGCCGGCCACGGTGGGGGGACGCGCGCGCTATTGGCGCGACGCGCGCTGTGGGCGCCCATGGCGGTGGGCTTCCTTTATCTCGGCGCGGAGATCGGCTTCGGCGGCTGGATCGTCGCCATCCTGCGGCGCACGGCCTATATGAGCGCGGGAGACGCGGCGCCTGCCGTGGCTCTCTTCTGGCTCTGCCTCGCGTTGGGCGGCCTACCGACCGCGTACCTCCTGCGCCGCGGGACGGCGCCCACCCGCATCATCAGGTGGGGCGCCGCCGGGGCCGCGTGCGCGACGGCGGCATTGGCCCTGTTCGGCGCCAATGTCCCCCTGGCGTTGACCGCCTGCGCGCTGGTCGGCTTCTCTTTCGCGCCAATCTTCCCGCTCACTATTGCCGCCGCCGCGCGCGCGGGTGGGTCGGCGAGCGGCGCCGGCGGCGCGACCTCACTCATGCTCGTCGCGGCCCAACTTGGCGCCGCGACGCTTCCTCCGCTGCAAGGTGTCTTGCTGGGCGTGGGACCGACGCCCGCCCTCGCGCTGACATGCGCCTGTAGCTTGCTGATTATGGCGACGCAGGGCATAGCTTCGGCCCGTTCGCGCGGACGTGAGATGGCGATGCAACGCTATATGCCATAACATGAAAAGATGGGCCATAACATGAAAAGACGGCTCCGGCCAGGGCGGTTAACCCTGATCGGAGCCATCACTAGTCATTGTACATTGGCGTCTATGTGTCTTCGCGATGACGTGTGTTTGTTGTTGAACGCTGCCGGCGCCCCGCTAGGCGCGCACCCGATCAACCTGCCATCTCCGCAATAGCGCCTGCGTTCGCGACCGCGCTTTTTGGCGTAACAACGGCATGGAAACCTCCTAGCATAGCACTAGCGCTTTCCCCGCGCGTCGGCGGTGACCCGTCGATACAGTCATCGTAGTCCACGAGCGATAGACGCCGCAAGACCCGTTTGGGCTAGAGACTAATGGTAATTTCTAGGCACTTTGTCTAGGTTCCTGGTCTCGTTTGGCTATTGACGACTGACGACTTCGTTAGCAAACGACGCCACGCCGCCAGCGCCGCAGAGGGCAGCGAGGGTCAGCATGAGGCTGCCGCTATGCACACCCATGACGACGGCGGCCGCGGCGATGGTTAGGGACGTGAGACGGGCCATGAGCGCTCCTTTATAGGTCATTTATTCTACCATGGCTCATTATAGTACTTTTGTTCTATAATGACAAATGATCGGGACGGCATGGGTGTCCCCAGGATGATGCGAGCTCCCGTCGTGGGCCTGCGCTTGACAACCAGCGGCTTGAAGGGACCAGACAACCAGCGGCTTGAAGGGACCAGACCGTGATAGGTCACGCCAGCACAGCCGCGCTGTATGGGACGAAACGTGTGCCGCGCCCGCACCGACCTTTTAAGGTCTCATCCGCTGCTATGACCTTTTACGGTCAGGCCGCGTCTCCCCATTGAGGGGGGGGACACCTCGATAGCGTGACCTCGATAGCGTGACCTTTGGCACGGCGCATGATACACAGTAGGGAGGGGCTCCGCTATATCTAATCTAGCGGAGCGCCGTCAGGCCATAGCGCCGGGCCAACGGCGCGTTGGACGCATAGAGACAATTCAGCTGTATGCATAGAGACAGAGACAATGAGAGGGAGTCTATTGTGGCGATTCGAGAGGCGGAACTAACGGGGCAAGGGCGCCGGCACGATACGGACATGCGGGAGACGGCCCCACACCTCTTCACGCCCTTTACACTGCGCGGCGTCACCGCACGCAACCGTATCCTGATCTCACCGATGTGCCAGTATTCCTGCACGGACGGCGTGGCGACCGACTGGCACCTCGTCCACCTGGGCAGTCGCGCCGTCGGCGGCGCCGGCACGGTGATGGTCGAGGCGTCGGCCGTGACGCCAGAGGGGCGCATTAGCCCAGAGGACATGGGTATCTGGAACGATACGCAGCGGGACGCGCTGGCGCGCATCGCCGCGTTTATCGCCGCACAGGGCGCCGTCCCCGCCATTCAGCTCGCCCACGCGGGCCGCAAGGCCAGCACCTACCGACCGTGGGCCGAAAGCAGCGGTGAGGTATCCCCCGATCAGGGCGGGTGGTGGACCGTCGCGCCCAGCGCGCTGCCTTTCGCCGACAACTACCCCAGCCCGCGCGAACTCAGCACGGACGACATCGCCGCGCTGGTCGACGCCTTCGCGGCGGCGGCGCGCCGCTCGCTCGAGGCTGGCTTCATGGTCGTCGAATTGCACGGCGCCCACGGCTACCTGATGCACGAGTTTCTCTCACCGTTGAGCAATAAGCGTGTCGACACATACGGCGGCGACTTCACCGGACGCACCCGCTTCATACGCGAGGTGGCGCGCGCCGTGCGCGCCGTCTGGCCGGAGCGCCTGCCCCTGTTCGCGCGCCTCTCCTGCACCGACTGGGTCGAGGGCGG
>JAABUL010008501.1_pt1 | contig 10401 bp, 1 predicted proteins | sample 5559151 | NCBI WGS metagenome assembly JAABUL01 (sample SAMN10711876, study PRJNA513368) | rock metagenome | isolation source: Antarctica rocks | place: Antarctica: Victoria Land, Pudding Butte sud | reverse complement strand
AATCTATATTTTAATTTAAGATATTTTCGACAAAGATTTAAAAACTTAATTTTGGTTTTAAAAATTTAAAATTATATTTTTATATTTTATTTTTAGTTGCAAATAAAAATATATATATTAAAATTATTGTTGTTGCAAGTACTTATATTAATATATCTAGAGAATTTGAAAATACTAATACAATTATTGTATTTACTAATACTATTAATAGTTTATATATAGATAAAAGTTCGAATAGCAAAACTAAATTTAACTTTTTTAAAAATAAAATATTAAAAAGTATTGCTAAATTTAGAAACTAGTATAGTAATTTATTATTCAAATTTTTTAAAAATTTTAGTAAAGACAAAGAAATCTAAGAAATATTTATTGTTTTTTATATTTTATAACTTTAATTTAAAATTACAAATAAAATAGATATTATTAAGTCGATTTTTTGCTTGTAAATTAAATTTATAAGAATAGTTATATTTGTTGTTGCTATTAAAGTTGTAAGCTATATAAATAGACTTAATAAATATAGTTTTTTTAATTCGAAAAAAAGAAAGTTTTTGTTTTAATTAATATATAATAGTTTTAAACAAATTGTATTAAATTAATATATTGTTGTATTTATATCGAAAACAATATATTGTTTTGTTTCGAATACTTATTGTTAATTTTGTTTAACTTAAATATATTTTTAAAAAGTTAATTTAAATTTTTAGACTACAAATATAGTTAAAATTGATTTTTTTATTAATTTAAAACTTAACAATTGTAATATTATTTTTATAAAGTAATTGAAGCTATTTTTTTAAATTACTCTTAATTGTTTTTTAAAGAAATTAAAATATTTTTTATTAATTTTTGTTAAAATTGTTAAGTTAATTAACTAGAGTACAATATTAATTAAATTTTTTTTTTTTTTTTAATATATTTGTTACAAAATTAAGCAAAACTGCTATTTAGTAATTAATATATTAAAGATTAAATTAATATATTTAACAAATTTATATTGTTAAACAAATTTAATTTAATTAATTTGTTAATTATAATTTTGTAAAAATTAAATTAAACAAATAACAAGAATTTAAATATATTTAGACTGACCGTTTGGTTCCAACAGTTGGAACCGAATTGCATAAATTATGAAAATACTAACTATATTAGGTTAAAACTTGGCCTAATTAGGTATAACTTTCGGGTCGGGTTATAGATTTCGGGGAAAAACCGACCCGAACGGTCAATCTATAATAGCTATTTAAATAATACTAACTATATAAATACTAACTTTATTAATTCTTTGCAATTAAAGAAGATTTGTAAAATCTATTAGCTAATTTTCTACTTTAATAACAAGTTTTATTAATATATATATTTAAATTACTTTGTTTCGATATTAGAAAAATCTTATATATTTTATACTATTGCAATATATATAGTTGTAGCTAGCAAGTCTATTAATCTTTAAAAGTAGATTATTAACTTTAAAACTACTTCAAACAAAAATAACAAATACAAATTTAAAAACTAGAAAAATATTATAATAAAAGTTACTCTAATTTATTTTAGTATTATAAAGAATCTTTGTATTAATTTAGACTATACTATTTTATTTGTTAATAAAAAATAATTAAAAAATTTGTTATTTAATATAATTATTAAGTATACAAAGAGATTTATTAAGATTTGCAATATAGATAATTATAAATACTCTAGCTTTAACTATATTATAGTTGATCTATATATTTAAGAATATTGCAACAATTAATTTGTTATAGTATATATTAAGCAAGATATCTATCTAGTTAATAATCTGCAAATACAAATACTAATTAATAGTAATATTATCTATTTAGAAAATATAATAGTAAATATGTTTATATATATATTTATTATAGATAGCTGCAATATAACTATAATACTTAGAAATATATCTTCTAAAACTTATATTAATTGCATAACTACAATATAGTATATTATAACTATTTCGAGTATATATCTTCTAAAACTTGTATTAATTGCACAACTACAATATAATATATTACAACTATTTCGATTTACTTTGTTGTCGAGATATCTATTCAAACTAAAGACAATTATCTATCTACTAATAGAAACTTCTTATTTTAATCTAGTTCGATATCTACTATTAATTTTAATTTCGAAAAAGAAATTATAGCATATATTATAGATACTAATATCTCGATAATATATATATAAAATACAACAGCAAAGTCTATTATTCTTTCTAGATATATTAAGCTAAATTATATATTAAATTTTCGAAGAAGAAAAATATTATTATATTAATATAAACAATATCTATCTAACTATCGAAATAAGCTAAAAGCAAAAAACTTTAAATGAATTTATTATTATTGTCGAACTAGCAATAATTGCAGATATTGTTAATCGAAAATATAATTATATATTAGTATCTATTCTATTTTTAGATTAATCTAAAGAATCTCTATATAGTATCTATATATTAGATACTACAAAAATAGTTTCTAAATTTATTATAGTAGAAGATATTACTATTGTAATATTATAGCGCTTCCGACGCGCTAGCGTCTTAGAATATAGCAAGACACGTAACTCCAAATACCGATAGAAGTTCTAGATAGCACAATATTTCTTTCTAATTAGATAGCAAAAAACAGACTTGTACGTTATAACAAGTATTAGATAGAAAGAAAGTTTATTTTTTATTGTTTTTTAACAATTAGTTCTACTACTATCTATTCTATATAATTAAAATATAGTAATACAAGTCTATTATACTTTACGTCTTTTATATTTTAGTATATTAACAAGAAGCAAACGCACTTGTATTTTATAATTTTAATTGTTCTATCTTTCGAAAAAAAAGACTTAAAATATAATAATATAATATTGAACTATAATAGTCTAAGTTACAATAACTGTTTAACTACTAAATTAAAGTTTAAAGAATTTAATATTTTTTAAAACAACAATTGTTTACAAAATATTAATAAAAATAATTGTTATTAGTATAACAACAATAAAGAAGATAGTTTAACTACAATTAAAATTTTGACTTTATATTAGCAAATAGAAATTTTAATAGTAAAGATTTAAGATTTGCAAAATACTTAGTAAACTTAAGTAATAACAATTAAAGAAACAAACTTTTAAGTTTTATATTTTGTTATTATACTATTATTAATAATATTCAAGTTTTTGAAGTTTAAGAAACTAAAATTGTACAAGAGTTAAAATATAAATAAGTATATTATCTAATTTCGAAAGATCGATATTAATATAATACATTTTTCGATATACTTTATTACAAATAAGAACAAAATTCTCTATTGTATATTATTTTTAAAAAATAATATTGCTATATAATAGTATTTAAGAACAAGCAATAGCGCTAAGTTTAAAAGCAAAATCTTTAAAGAATTTAGAAAGTTTCTATTAAATTTAATAGCTAATTTTGCTAATTGTTGTTTTCTTGTCTACAAAAGATAGAAGATTGCTAGACAAAAATTAGATTAAAAAATAATTACTTTTAAGAAATATTTAAATAAGCTAGAGATTTCTTTAGTATTATTTTTAAAAAAGTATAGAATTTATATATTTCTAACTAAATTAAAGTTAAACTTAAAAGTAAAAATTCTAAAAATTAATAATATATTAAATACTTGCAATAAGTTTCTAGCTATAACTATTATATAAGAACAAATATTAAATTGTATTTGCAAAATAGATATAAACAATTTTAAAAATTAGCAAATTATAAAAAGTTCTAATATCTCTTTAAACAAATTTTATCAAAATTGTTGCTTAAACAATATCGACAAATTTAACAAAAGTAAAAAATCTTATATTTCTAAGAACTTGTTAATATTGCGCAAACAAGTCTATAAAATTAGTAACGCAAACTATTTAAATTATATTAAATATTTTAAATATTATAAAAAGAAATATTACAAAACAAATTATTTTAATAAATATAAATAGAACAAGTCTATTGTTGCTACTATTATTATAACAAACACAAAAAAAAATTCAATTTTGTTAATATCTCGCAAACAAAGCAAAAGAAACAAATAAAAATAGTAAACTCGATTTTAGTAAAAGATTAAATTCGATTTCTTAATAACAAGCGTTAAGTTACAAATCTAATTAATTCGAGAATTAAAATAAATCTTATTAATTATATTTATATAATACAATAAGAATTGTAATCTACATTTGCTATTTTGTCAATATCGAGTTTTCTTAATAACCATAATTGTTTTTGTTATAATATCTATAAGTTAATCTATTACTTAATTAACTTATAGAATTAGTATCGAGAATATACTATTTTATTCTATTTAGTAGAATATATAGATTTTAATTTTATATTAAATATGTTAATATTAATTAAACAAGATATATTAATTAATTTGAAAATACAAAGTTAACAACTTAAGATTGCAAATACAAAATTAAAAATAATTAATTTTAAGCAATTTATTCTAGATCTTGTTAAGTATAGTACAATCTATATAATTGTTTGCGCTAATATTATAGAAGTATTAAGCAAAAAATTAGCAAAATTTAAGATTCTTAAAGAATTGAGAGATCTAAAAAATATTTGTAATAATAAATTGGCTAAAATTCTATTAAAATTAAAAAAAGAAAATTATACTATTAAATTTTAAAACAATAAAGAGTTATTGTTTATATTTTTTTATATTTTTTTATAGAATAAGCTAGCAATACTTCGACAATATCTTAATAATATATTAGCAAAAGATTAAATTAAGTATTTAGTTTTATTTGCAAACGTTTCTATTCTATTTGTATTAAAATCGAACAATAAGTTATATTTATATATCGACTATAGAAATCTAAATACAATTACTATTAAAAATTATTATTTATTGTTTTTAATTACAAAAATATTAGATTGTCTATATAGAGCAATGCAATTTATTATTTTAGATTTAAAGAATATCTACTATTGTATTTGTATTAAACGTAGCAATAAGTAAAAGACAATATTTCGTATACGCTATAGATATTTCGAGTATTAGATTATGCTATTTGAACTAGCAAATATATTCGCAATTTTTCAAATCCATATTAATAAAATATTGCGAGAATTGATCGATATAACTTGTATAATTTATATAGATAATATACTTATATATAGCAATAATTTAGCAAAGCACTAATATTATATTAAATAGATATTAAAATATCTTTGTAAGTATTTGCTATATATTAATTTAAAAAAGTGTAAATTTAATACTACAAAAATTAAATTTTTGAACTTTATTATTTTTTTAAAAGATATATAGATAAATTCAAAAAAATTAAAACAATTAAGAAATAATTTAAATTAAAAATTTATTGTAAACTTTAAATATTTTTAAACTTTGTAGACTTTTATAGATACTTTATATATTATTATTTCAAAAAAGCTATCTCTTTTACTAATCTATTAAAAAAAAGTAAGAATAACAAAAAATATAGTTTTTTTATTTAATCGAATAAAGTAGAGCAAATATTTTGTTAACTTTGCAATATCTTTATATTAACTCTATTACTTTGCTACTACAACTTAGACAAAAAAATTAAAGTAGAAACTAACGCGTCTAATTTTGCAATTATAGATATTCTAAATTAACAAAATAACAACAAAAATTAACATTTAATAGTATTCTAATTGCAAAAGATAATTTTAATAAAGCAAAATTATAAAATATATAATTAGAAATTGCTAACTATTGTAGTTGCTTTTAAGCAATAAAAATATTATCTAAAAAACAATATTTACTCTATTAAGATATAATTAAATTATAATAATTTTAAAAAATTTATAGATTAAAAGAAACTAAATTCAAGACAAGTTTGCTAAGTACTTAAATTAGCTATCTATAATTTTGAAATCTTCTATTGTTTAAATAAATTTTTTTTAACAAATAAACCATTAAAACGCTTTAATTATAAAGAGATCTTATTATTAAATATAAGATTGCTATTAATATTGCAAAACAAATTAATATTATTGTTTAACAAAGATTTGCTAACGCAAAACAAATAAAAAACATTAAATAATTCGTTTTTTGTATTTTAAAATAAGCTAGTATTATTATTTAACAAAAAGTTGTTAATACAAAGCAAACAAAAGATATTAGATAATCTAACTCTTGTATTATAACTAGCAAAAGTACTTATTAATAACGCAAAAATTTTGCAACTATAGAATAGAAAGAAAGTTTTTGAAGAACTAGTATCTCTATTTTAATTAATTAGTATATAGATTGTTATTTTAAGAAAAATAATTAGAAATATATTAAAAAAATTGTATAAGAAATCTTAAAAACTAATAAAATTCTTAATAAAGAATCTTTAAACTAAAAATATTTAAATCGAAATTAAAATATTATTTTGTTGCAAGCAAAAAATATAAACTCTAAATTAAAAAAATCTTGTTAAATTTAACAAATTGTTTTATATTTAAGAAAATATAATTATTAGAAAAAAATTAATTTGCAAAAACTATAACAATTCTTTAACAAAATATTTTAAAGTCGAGAAAATTTTAAATTTATTTTAGCAAAAATATTTTTAACTTGTTTGCGCTAAATAGATAAAAATAGATATTAAAATATATATTAAAATATATAATATCTATTAATATATTAAAGTTTTTTATTATAAATTATATAATAAGCTTTGATTCTTATTTGTTGCAAAAAAGTTATAAAAACAAATTACTATAAACTTTGTAACAAGTTTGTTATTAAATAAGTATTATAAAATTATATATAACTCGATTTTTGTAATAATCGATTGTTGTACAAAAATAATTAGATATATATTTATAATTATTAGAATTAATATTGCAAAGCTAGCAAAAGTATTTTTTAATAAAATTGTTTTATATTTCGAAATATTAATTAATATAATAAACAACAAAAACTTTATTTTTACTAGTATTTTCTAATTTGCTATATATTTCTATATACAAATTAAAAAACAATTAAGTATTAATTTTTATTCTTAGATAGATAACTTAATTAAACAACTTAATTAAACTCTTAAATACTATCTTCGTATTTATATTAATATTAAACAAACAAAATAGGCAAATCTATTATTAATAACAAAATTTGTCTATAATAATAGCTATTATATCTTAGTTGAAGTTTTGTTGTTCTATTTAATATACAATTATTATTCGAAGATTTACTATAAAGTTAAGAACAACTTTACTAAAAAAAAAATACTATTAATACAAAAATACGTAAAATAGTTTTATAATTTAAAAAAAATTCTAGTAAAATATTTTAAAAACGTTGTTGCGCAACAAATAAAGTACTATAATAAAAGATATAAGCTAAAGAGTTTTGTTGTAAGAAAATTAATTATACTTTTAACTAAAAATCTAAAACAAAAAAGATTTAGCAAAAAAATATTGTATAAATATATTAAATTGTTTAGAATTAAAAATAAGATTAAAATACAAATTTATTGTTTTATTCTACTTAATATCTATCAAATCTATAATATTTTTTATATTTTATTTCTAAAAATATATTTGTATTGCGCTAATAATAAATAGACAAAACAAATATTGCAAGCTTCGAAACTTGTTAATAGCAAAATTTAATAAAAAATTAAAAATTTTTTAGACAAAATTAAGTTAAAGAAACAAATATAATATAAAATTAAATAAATAAATTAAAACAAAAAGTACAATTAATAGCTAAAAAAAGAATTTCTAAATAATATTAATTAGTTGCAAAAGAATTTTAAAAAACAAATATATAACAAATAAAAGCAAAAAAAATAATACAATATATATTACAACAACAACAATTATATTAACAATAATTTATTTAATAGAATATTGCGCAATTGTTATTGTATTGTTATTGTATAATTAAATTATATAGAAAGATCTCTTTATTTTGTTATACAAAATATTAGAAATAATAGAATTGCTTCTTTTAATATAAATACTTAAAATATAATTCGAAAATAAAACTATTTTATTATTGTTAATTAGTCGACAATATATTATAATAACTTACTAAATTTTTAATATCTTATAGAAATTATTTTAGAACAATTAAAAAAAAAATTCGAACTTATTTAAAAATAAGTTGTTAAACTTTTTAGAATTAATTATAGATAAATCTTTAAAATTGTTTAAAATATTTATATTATTTTAAGAAAAACAAATTGTAAAAAATTTGTTTTGTACAATCTTTTTTATCTTTGTTATAAATTTGTTTTTGCTATTTATATATATTTTTGTATTTTTTATTTTCTAAAAATATATAAGCGAGCAAAGAGCAAAAGAAATTAAAATAAAAACTTATTATATTTTTATTTAATAATCTTATTAACAACTCGAAGTTATTAAAAGATTTTGTTGCAAAATTGTAAAATTTTGTAAAAAAATCTCTTGAACTTATTCTATTTAAATTAATAACAAACTTAGAAACAATTTATTTTAATTTTGTTTTTTTTGTTTCTATTAACAATCTATTTTTGTTTTTGTCTCTATTTTGTTTTAAATTTAAAAAATATATTAGTAAAGTATCGAAAAGTAAACAAAAATACTTATTTTTAATACTTTTTTAAAAAATAGATTAATTAGTTGTTGCGTTTTAGCAAAAGTTTTATTTCGAATTATTTTTGTTTTTGCAAGTTTTTGTTCGAGCTCGATTTAACGCTCTTAAGCAAGAATTAAATTTTGTTTAAATTGTTAAATATAAAATTAAGTTCAATTTGTTATTAATAGACTAAATTTTCTATTATATTGTTAGTTTTTTATTGTACAAACTATATTCTTTTGTATATACTCTATATATTTGAAAATTGTATTTTTTATTCTAAATTTCTTGCAATAATTAATAACAAAATCTTCTATATTATCTCGAAAATATTTAATAAACTAATAAATATTAGCAATTGTTATATTGTAAACGCAAATAAAATTTATTGTAATATAGTAATTTAAATTGCAGTAAAAAATTTTGCAACAAATATAAATACTTCTTTTTTCGCAAATATATATATACTTGTTTATGCAAATTATATATAAAAGATTATTATAAATTATAATATATTAGTTTTATAAACAATAAAGTATTAAAATTGCTTACTCTTTTATTCTCTTAATTTTTTAGAAAATATAATTGAAAAAAAAGAAAAAGCAAAAGATATATTAATTTGAGATTTGCACTATATATATAAGCTTTATATATTGCTATTTCTGCAATAGTTTACTTATAGCAATAAAAGAACTACAATTAAGAAGAGTATAAAAAGAAAAAAAGAAAAGAAAAGAGAAACAACAATATTTATATTTATAATTTATCTAATATCTACGCAAAGCTAACTTTACTTTAAATTCTATTTAGAACTCTAACAATAACAAACAACAAAACAATAATATATTATAAATTGTTATTATTGCTATTATATTGTTCTATAGATTGTATTAGATTAAAATATAGATTTACTTCTATTAAACAAAAGACTTTTTTTCTTTTAATTTTCAAAAAGATTTAAGAAGATTTTTAACAAGCTTTTGCAATATTAACGTTTAGCAAACGTTTTTGTCTTAATAAAACTAATGTAGTTTTTTACATTACTAAAAATCAATACTTTAAGAGAAAAAGTAACTATAATATTATAGCGCTTTTAATGCGCTAGCATTTTAAAATATAGCAAGATATATAATTTTAAATATCGATAAAAATCTCGAATAATACAATACTTCTTTTTAATTAAATAGCAGAAAATAGACTTGTACGTTATAACAAGTATTAGATAGAAAGAAAGTTTGTCTCTTATTGTTCTTTAACAATTAGTTCTACTATTATCTATTCTATATAGTTGGGATATAGTAATATAAGTCTATTATATCTTACATCTTTTATATCTTAGTGCGTTAACAAGAAGCAGACGCACTTATATCTTACAACTATTTACAATACAAGAATAGTATATCAACTAATAGATATCGTTACAATTAATATATTAACTATATAGTAGAAAAACAATACAATTAATATATACAAAGCAAAATAAATATTTATCGATACTAAAATTGATACTAAAATCGATTTGTCTAGAGTCTATTTAATAGAATTATAGAATTGCAAACTTATTAATAAGAAGTTCGACAATCTATATAAGCAAAATAAAATAGTATAAATAAAAACAATAATTCTATACAATTTTTCGATTTTTGTTGTATAATATACTATTTATATTGTCGAGAACTCTGTTAGAAAGAGTTGTATAATAATCGATATTTGCAACCTAAATAAAATAACAATATCGAACAGTTACTTTATACTACTACAATTAGATATTATTAGTATAATAAACAATTGTTTTTATATTAATATTATAAACAACACTAGCTACTTC
>JAABUL010008500.1_pt1 | contig 10402 bp, 5 predicted proteins | sample 5559151 | NCBI WGS metagenome assembly JAABUL01 (sample SAMN10711876, study PRJNA513368) | rock metagenome | isolation source: Antarctica rocks | place: Antarctica: Victoria Land, Pudding Butte sud | reverse complement strand
ATGACCCTGATAGGGAGCTTGATTCTTACCACAAGTCTGACCATTACCGACAGGCCGCCGGTTTGTAGATGGCTATTCTGTTGTTGTTACCCGTTGACACATTGCTGATATTGCCATTTCTAGTCTCAATTGCGTATTTCTATAACTATATTGCAACAAAAAAAAAAATTAATATAGTAATTATTGTAATTTAGTAAACAAAGTCTTTAACAAAAAATATTAATAATTTTTTTTTATTAAAGATATTTTTGTTAATATTAAATAAAAATTAATTAAAACAATTAAATACTATAAAAAGTATTTTTCTTAATAAAACAATTGTACAATTAATATTGTCAATAGTAACAATTTTAAAAATAATATTTTTACAAAAGAAATTTGTTTTAAAAACAAAAATATTAAATTCGAATCTATTTGTTAAAAGTCTAATAACTAATTTAATAATAAATTAATTAACAAAATTTATATTGTTTAAATTGTATATATTCTATATAAATTTGTCTATTTGTAGAAAATTTGCAAAAACAAGACAAAAAACAATATAAAAAATAGTATCTAAATATATAGTTACGTCAAATATAAACAAAATATTTAATAAAATATTCTATATAATAGTTTTGTATTTACAAGAAATGTTGTTGTTTTAACAATATTTAATATTACGTATAATACAAAGAAGAAGCAAACTACTAAAGATTATATAATTAAAATAGTCTCTATTAATATAGATAAAGCAAAAATTACAAATATAGTTTTTAATAATTTTTATTTTAATACAATTAAGTTTTAAATAGACAATTTAATTAGCAAGACTTTAAATAGTAATAGACAAAATATTGCAATTAAAATAAAAACAACAATATTATATATAGTTTTTAAAAATAATAGAATAAAGATTTTTAATAATAGTAATAAGTCTCTATTATAGAAAAAGAACTATATTTTAATCTAAAAATATTTTTATATATTAGAAATTAAGAGAGTTGCGAAAATCTAATTAACAAAATATATTAACTATAAATATTTATTAATAATAGTTTTATACTTATTGTATAAAAACAAATTAATAAAATTATTTAACTTAGAATTAATTTAAATCGACTTTATTAGTATATTGTTAAAAACAAGAAATATAACAATATCTTGCAACAAATTTATAAAATTATTGCAAATAAATTCTTTATTAAGATTGACAACAACAACAATATTATTATTATAAATAATAATTCTATTATTGCAAAGTCGAAACAATTAAAGACAAAAAATATAAAAAATTGCTTATATTTTATATATATTAATATAAAGAGCTTTATTTTTAATACAAATAAAATAGTATTTGATAAAAATATTAATAAATATATTGTTTTTATAAGATATTTAGTAATTGTCTATATCTTAAAAACTAAATATATCTATTTATATATAAAAGATTAATTAAAAGATTAAATATTGTAAAACTTTAATATTGTTTTAATACAATAGAAAATTATATTATTAAATTATATTTTTTGTTATTAAAGTAGTAATATTGTAATATTGTATATTTTTTGTCAAAAAAATATATAAGATATTTAGAAAAATATATTTCGATATTATTATTTTAATACAAAAGAATAAAAAATTTATTAAGATTTTTAGACTTTAATACCAAAAAGTTTTTATTTTTATTATTATAATAACAAAATTACAAACTTGTTGTAATTTAGTAAAAAACAAATATATTTTTATTATTTTATTATCTATTTTAATATTTAGAAACTTTATTTGTTAATTTAATTTAATTTTTTTTTATTGTTTCGAAGTTTTAGAAGATTGCAAAACATATTCTATTTTTTTTAATAAAAAAAAATATTAATAAAAAATAGTAAAATAACAAAGAAATTGTTCAAATAGTACAAAAGAATATATTACTTAAAAAAATATATTAACATTTAATATAAAATCTTTGCAAATAAATCGAAAAAAAAGAAACAATTTGCAACTTAAAAAACAAAAAATTTTCTATATAGAAAACAAGATTTTATTAAAAATCTAACAATTATTGATCAAATATTATTATTGTTATATATTTAAAAATATTAGCAAAAAATTTTTTAAAAAGTTTTGTTTCTTGTTTTTGTACAATAAGAGTTGCAATAATATTGTTGATTATAATATATTTAAGAGCTTCTTAATTGCAAAATATACTATTATTAACAAAGATATTTTTAGAAAAGAAAAAATTATAGATATATTTTCAATTATTGTTGTGTTTCGATACAAGATCTAATAGTAAATATATATATAAATTAGATAGTAAAGTAGATAGTATAATTAAATAATTTATTTGCAACTACTTATTAACGTTAATAATAAATATATTAGAAATTTTGTTTGCAAAAATATAATTTGTATCTATGCGAAAAATATACAAATTAATATATTCGATTTTAGTATTTTGCGTAATTATATCTAAGAAAGCAAAAACAAAATATTTATTAAAATATATTTTTAGATATTTGTATTACTTCTCTATTAATAGAGATTTATTTAATAGCAAATTAGACTTGTCTAACAATATTAAATTATATAGAAAATTCTTCGATATAAAGATTAACAAACTAGATATATTAAAAGATAGAAAAAACAACAAAATTGTTAAATATTATATCTTATTAGAACAACAATTAAGATTGTAGATTTTCTAACAAGATATATATATATACTTATATTTGCAACTATTATTATTGCTATATTTGCTATATTTGATTTATTAACAATAGATATTGTTTATAATAGTAAATAATCTATTAAATATAAATATCGAAGTATTTTTTGTAGAACTAATAGAAAAATATAGTTTTTGCAAAAATACTAATAACAATAGAGATTCGAATTGCTTTTTAAAAATATTTGTAAATTTTTACTCTATCTTAAAATAAAATAATATTTAGTATAAAAAATTATTTTAATCTATTCAAATAGCATAAATAACAAATTTCTAATAATACAATCTAATAGAGACAAAGATTTTGTAATTTATTATATCTATTATATATTAATAATAAAAAATAATATTTTAATAAAACTTCTATTTTATTGTTAAATACAAAACAAAACTAAAAGCAATAAAAATATAAATATCGAAAATACAAAACAAATTTAGAAAACTTTTTGTATTAAAAGAATCGATTGTATTTATTACAATAACAAAAAAAAATTAAGAATAAATTTTATAATATTTTTAATATTTAGTTTGCTATAAAAGATATTGTTTAAATAACAATACAAAATACTAGAAAATATAGCAATAAAACTATTAAATTCGAGCAAAAAGTTTATTATAGAAGTATCTATTAATATTTTTAAATTAATAGAAGCTATAGAAACAAATATATATATATTATTTATTGTTATATTTTGCAATTAAAGTTTCTAAACAACAAAAAACTTTTTTGTTGCTATTATCTACTTTTATATAGTAATTTTTTTTGTTATTGCTTTAATTCTAAAATAAAAAACAACAATCTTATTGTTTAGAGCAATATTCTATATATTGTTCTCGAATTGTTTTTCTAAATTTCTAAACAATAATAATAATAAAAAACAAAAAAATTGTAAGAAACAAAAAGATTGTAAAGAAGAAAACAATAATTAACAACAATAAGAGATATTTCTAAATATTTGTTGTAATAAAGTATCGAATTCTAATTCGAAACAAGTATTTAATTGTATTTTAAAAACAAACTTTCTAATACAAGATATACAACAAGTATTAGATATTCTTTTAGAAGCAATTGTATTAGTAATCTTGTTTTTACAAAATATTATATTGACAAAATGCAACAATTAAAAGAATAGAGCAAGAGATAAAAAAAAATTGCAAAACAATAATAGAAAAAAACAACTGCAAGACAATAATATAAAAGAAACAACTATATAGATAATAATATGCGCAATAAACAAAAAAGTCGAATACAATAAGAAAAAGAAGAAAAGAGAGAAGTACAATAGGCAGTTACTATACTAAATAGTATAGCAAACGACCAAGCACTGCTCTCTTAATCTCCCTTATCCCCAGCACTAGCTCCCCTGTCCTGCAGGGCTCTATTACACTCAGGCTTTCTGGACGTTTGTGCGATCAAATGTTGATACAAAGAGAAATAATCTACCTATTTGCTTGGCTTGTCGTTGGAAGAGGCTTTCAGCCAAGACGCTATCTCGATATTCAGAATGTGGTTCCCCCCCCGCAACTTTTGAAAATCGGTTTTTTTTTTCAGCGCCGAATTGCATTATCACTATTTTCTCAACATCAACGCATCTAAATTACTACAAATTCTATCAAACTATCAATTATAGTTTGTTTGTTAAATAAGATCAATTTTGGGCGTTGTAGACACGATTATGTATATCTATTGCTGTCGAGAGACTTTGATCGAGCGCATTTGGGGGGGCTTGGTGGAGCTTGATAGGAGCTTGGTAAGATACCTAAAATGTGCCGAGACGAAGCTTTGAAAAACGCAATTACACATATAACTATTGTCTCAAGTTGAATTAAGAGACAAGAGTGCTATCAAAGTATTTCTAGATATAGTATTTCTATTCGAGATCAATTTTATGTAGAAAAATAGCGTTGATGTTGAGAAATGGGTAATGTTTGCAATCCGGCGTTGAAAAAAAAAACTGATTTTCAAAAGTTGCGGGGGGGGAACCACATTCTGAATATCGAGGTAATGAGTCATGTACACGTACCAGCGTTCGATCAAGGACCTTCAGACACGTCCAAGTATGTTGCCGATATCACCTTCTCAGTCCAAGTCCATGCCCTTTGGCTGCTCAGCCAGAGCTGCCAGCACTCCTTTTCCTTGTCCCGCCCCGGAAATTTCCACCTCGGCAGCCTTGGCAAATTTCTTGTCGAGGAAGGCTCCGAGCCGTGACCGCTTTCCGTCTTTGTAAGACTTCTTGGGCTTCATTTGTTCCCCCATCGTCATCTTTCCCATTCCCCTGACCAGTCGCTCCTCCTTCGTCCCGAACTTCCACCAATTTTCGGCTATCTTCAGCCGTCCGTGTTCCGTCAATGCATCGGCCCGTTCGCTTTCCAGCATTCCAATGACGGCTCTTTACTCCATTGAACGCCTGTCGGCGTTCTGCTCTGCTTGGTATTGACACTTGAAAATATCCATCAATTGGGCGTACATGGCGTTGGATATGTCGTGTTCACGATTCCTTCCTCGTGCCTCCAGCCACTGACGGTTCTGTTTCTGTTCTGCAAGGAAGTACCTCTCATCTGGAGAGAGCTGCTTGATGGTAGGGTTGCTTTCTTCTCTGGCTTCTAGAATCAGCTGAATCGTAATTCTATATCTAATACGGCAAGCACGATGGCATCAATCGCTTCACCACCCCTAAATAACAACCGCTGAGAGTGTGAACTCGAGCAACTAAGCGGAACAAAAAGAATCGCGATGGATGTATCGGGCAGTATACCTACCCTTTTTGGTGATAAGCGATCCTCGCAAATTCTGCTTGGTCCTCTGACGATGCTGCTCGCGAGCAACAGCCAGGTCTTTCTTGGTCTCCTCGTTAATCGCCATAGCTGTTGTGATGAGAGCGAGCGCGCTTCAAAGATGGTGGAAGTGATGGTGTCGCAGCGCGATCCGAGATTCAATGAGTATTATGTGGTAGGCAAATCTTGCCCAGCCTGGTTAATGATATTCGAGAATGGAGTACCGCTCCACCTTCAACACTATTCAATACTGCTCCACCATCACCAAATATACTAGATCGGACCCATGGTTGGAACACCCTCGTCAATGAAGGTTATCTCAATATTCTCCTAGACGCTCTATTCGTACCCTGCAGTAATTGATAGGACCCTACATATACGAACCGTGTCGCGGCAAATGTGTCTCTATCCCATGCCTCGGCAAGATACTGTGCACCATTCTTTGGTGCTCTCAAACATCAGAGATGGTGATGGGTAAATCAACCAGTGAAGGTCCAGAGCTAAAGAAGCAAAACGTCAAAGCATTCGATTTGTACAAGCAAGGAACCCAGAAGAAGCGATTGCGCAATGAACCAAGTTGAGTGCTGAATGTTTACGTGTAGGGTCCGTTTACTAAACGTAGGGTACGGCTAGAGCCTCTCCTACTTGTTATTTAACTTTTAATATTCCCCGATGCTGAATTAGACGCCCTTGTCGTCGTTCTTTCTGGGACTTAAAGCCTTGTTCCTGCCCAATGTCCTTCTTGCTAAAGCCATCCCTGCAACCCCATGGGGTGCATACCGCAAAGCGGCAGCACGTGTGAGGCCAGAACTTTGGCCAGATTCTACAGAGCTTGGGCCCTGCCTCCTCACTCTTCTCGCCGATGTCCAGGGGATCAGGACGATGAGCTACCGTGTCTAGCTGGCACTACGGTGAAGCCCCGTAGAGCTCGCGTTTACGTGTACGAGGAGGTGTACATTTTCACACTATTTCGAGAGTGGGACTTACCAATTCCCAGAGCACGCAAAGAACTGAGCATTATGTATGGCGTCTAGTATGTGGACAATTCCGACTCGAAGATTGAATCAGCTGTTCACGACCATTATCGTAAGTCTGTATATACTCCAAGCGACCGCAAACCTTTATGCGCAAAATTGCCTTGCTCTTGCGATGGTCAACGAGCTTGACTGCCCTCCCTACGCGACTCATGCGCACAGCCGAACCTCGTCACTTTTCCCTCCATACTATAACGCGAGCTGTTGCCTTTCGTCTCTTGACCATCCTGAAGTTGGGGAAGATTCGCAGCGGAGCCCGAAATGACACGCCTTGTCAGCATAATGCGGTATATCGCCAGATTGGCAGTATTCTCTATTGGACTCGCGTCAACCATTCTAGCAGATGAGTCAAACCCCACCAACGCAACGGAACCCTCAGCGGTATCATTGGGCGTAATACAAGCCACCGACATTAGCCATGTACAACTCGGTCAGGGACAGCCATTACCTCCCGGACAGACAACCTATTTTCTTCACATCGTTCGGCTCGAGCTATACCGGATGACTGTCCAGGCCCGCGGCGATGTGGATCTTGCCGGGGTCCGAACTTTTCGTTATGATAAAGTAGATGCGAACCTCAAGCTCGATATCAAACCTTTCACCAACCGGATACCCATGACTCTAGGAACTTCGTTCTACGGAGTCTGGGAGCTCGTGGGGAGTATGCTCCATCCCGTTCATCAGGGCGATGGGTTCTTTGAAACCAATTGGATGATATCGAAGAAAGGGGTAGTAGGACGTATTGTCCCAATGGGGTACATTGCTATCGCAGACGCCCGGACCCACCCGTAAGATCTACTCGAATCATCTACAGAAGTCCGAGTCATGGCTGACGAGATACCCTAGAAAAGTTGCCTCGAACTCTTCCACGCCAGCACCCTTGCTCGAGGCGACCCTCCCCTCAATTGATCCGTCGGCTCCCTTTCCAATCCCTGACACGCACATAACCTTGCTCATCGGACCTCGTGGCGCCGCCTTGGATTCCGCGGAAGTAATCCTGATCTTGAACGGCCTGTTGAACTTGGCCTGGCAGGATGTCGCGGTCTATCACCGTGTGCGACCTGTCCCCGAAACAAACTCAAGGAGTCACCAGCCGGGGGGAGTCGTCGCGGCACTGCGGCCACGAATGAACGGTGGAAGGTCGCAGGTTACAAGTACGGATCTTGCAGAGGCAGTAACCGGCATGGTATATTATTTTCTGGCAGCACGGGCAGCGTTTGCAACCACGGTGACGGTCGCAAAACCGAATGGGGCTGGTAGAAGAGTCCCTATCGGCTCGATTGAGATCCAAGTTGGACAGCCCAGAGTCGAGATGGGTAGCTCCGCGAATGATACTCTGGTCGAAACTTCGTAACGGGGGCTTCAGAAGGTTACAACCCTCCAGGAAAGTGGACGATGCGCTATGCTTGTGTTGAAAGACTAGAATCCTTCTATAGGCAATTCAATTATGAATTATCAAAGTAGCAAGGACTTCGTCTTTCCAACACTGTGTGCACGGGCCCGCTCAAACGTACACAGTATTAAGCATCCATCACGCAACTGCTCGTGGCTTTCAAAGCCTTCCGGGCTGCATCTTCTGCGTTCATGAATGTAGCGGTTTAACGTTCTTACGCTTCCCGTCTTGCTCAACTGTCGAGGGTCGTAACAAAAGCCCAGTCGGACTCCTACCTCAGCTGGCCCCAAATCCACGAGCTCCCAATCAGATGCACAAGTGGACGGAGTGTGCGCTACTCTCAGTCGACTCTAAGATCTTGGCCAGTAACCTTCGATGATGCGTAGATCGATACATCTTCAGATGTGCATGGAGAGGCATCTCAATTGGATGTTGAATCCTTTTCCGATCAGTCCGCTCTTCCTTACCCTCACAACATACGTTGTTCTGTATTTCTTATCCAGCGGTCTACCTCTCGCTATCGCTTGTTCATGCTCCGATTCCCATCTAGCAAGTCTTAAAATCAGTCATCACTCGCCACTGAATGACAAGTCTGAGCGGTTGAACTGAGGACTCGCAATCGTTGAAGATCGCGATCTTGGCCGAGCGAAAAATAAATCGTTTAGGTAAAATGTAGATTCCTTGTGCAGATATGCCTGGAGGTGCAGCTCTTGCTGCGATGACTTTATTGAGGTATGGCTTGCGTTTCTGGATTATGAGAACGATTGCGCATCAAGAGAGATACAAAACATGTCGGACCTACAATAGTATTATAGGATGGTATGGTGCGATGGTGCGATGGTGTGAATCCACTGTAGATCCTTCATCTCGTCACACTCGCTGCGTACGACAGGTCATGAAACCTTCTAGGATATACAAAGGAGAATCCTCCCTACCGCCGTGATAGAACATTCCATCGCACCCTTTCGCTGGCTCTAGCACACACACACAATCCCTTCCGAACGATAGCCTCACTGTTCACTACCCATCGATTTCAAAATCCCCATCATCAATATAAAGGCCAGAGGAGCCACCAACTTCTCTACAATACTATACCCACTATTAGCACTCGATCACCAGTATGCCTTCACCGGGAGAGCCTCAGATGAACAATTCTATCCCCGTTCGCACAATATTGACTTGAGTCTCTGAGCACGAACATGAACCTCCTCGATATACTCCGCACCAACGGCATCAACATATCTATCGGCGGCCTCCTTCCTGACGGTCGCTGCGGTGTCCCCACCAAATCACCCACTTCGAGCTGGCGGCTTCCAGGTGTATGGGCAAAGACTCATCTAGCGGCCTGCTACATCTCCGCATTGGCTCAGTCGTTGGGTTACACGCATTCAGCCCATATTAGCTCGGACTTCTCCACTTAGGCTTATTGCCTGGCTCTCGTGGATGCATTCGTAGTTGCGCACGGGGACTCGCTGCGGTGAGTACAGGGGTAGCTGGAGCTTAAGTCCGCAAGGTCGAGAGAAGAGGAAGACGGAAGGAGGATTCCGATCTTAGTCCGGGTAATTAGTAGGTACTTAAGGTGGGGTGGGGTGGGGTGGGGTGTGGTGTGGTGTGGTGTGGTGTAGAAGCCAGTCGGAACTCGGAGTAGGAGTGAAGGGATAGATGTTGACGGTCTACGATATGCGCAATAGCATGGGTTCAGCCGGATGTGTAGAGGAGTCGGTCTAGAGCGGTAAGTAAATATGTGCGGTCCTCCAATTAACAGTTCCCCCTGAGCCGCAATAGCCGAGATCGACCGCAGCCAATGGCATTCAACCAGTGACATGCTCTGATGCTAATATACTTCTACCTTACGCATGCCCACAATCGACAGGATTACGTGTATGCTATATGCAGCTAGATCTCGACGGAGATGGAGCTACGAATGTAGTTGGACGTCTGATGCTACTCAAGTGTCACCTCCTTCGACCTCCTCGGCTTTTCCGCTTGTGTACGACTACATATAGAACGGCCGCTCCACGGTCTCAGAGTGGTCTCAATCATACCAGTGCTGCTAGACCCTTCGTTACGATGAAAGCCGGCGCGGACTCGGGACTCCGCTCCCTTGCTATCAGGGAATGCGATGATGAACCTGAGATCAGAGAAAAGTATCGGCCGTTTCTCCTGGGCAAGGAGGACGACAAGGCCGATTGGGTTGATGATCTAGAGCTCGACACTGTCATAGAATTGGCCGCGGAGAATATGCAGAAGACAGGGGAGAGGCCGAAGGTGTTGGTGTTATATGGGAGTCTACGGCAAAGGTTGGCGAAACGTCGCGTCATCGGACGTGTGTCTAGTCTTCCGGTGAAAAGAGAGGGATTGATGAATTTTGCAGGTCATACTCAAGCCTCACAGCGTTCGAAGCTTCTCGCATTCTCTTCAGACTTGGCTGTGATGTCCGAGTGTATGATCCTACCCGCTTGCCGGTCAAAGACGACGTACAGCACCAACATG
>JAABUL010008499.1_pt1 | contig 10403 bp, 10 predicted proteins | sample 5559151 | NCBI WGS metagenome assembly JAABUL01 (sample SAMN10711876, study PRJNA513368) | rock metagenome | isolation source: Antarctica rocks | place: Antarctica: Victoria Land, Pudding Butte sud | reverse complement strand
TTCATTCATTCATTCATTCATTCATTCATTCATTCATTCATTCACTCATTCATTCATTCACTCCTTCCTTCCTTCCTTCCTTCCTTCATGCAGGCATACATTACTTCATGAGGCAGGTGGGGCCTGAAGTAGCATCAGGGGTAGCACCAGACAAGGGATGGGGAGCAGGACTGCAAAAGGTGGAGACCAGGGACATGGCATGAGGGGCAGGGTGACAAAAGGTTCGGCTTGGAGACAGGTAGAAAATTTCTCATGATAAGTTCTTGATATGGGGTGTACCGAATGATCGCTTTCTATGCTTTCTCATACCGCCACTCGTCGGGGGACCATGACTTGAAACGGTCAGGATGCAAGCACAATTGCAGTGCAATACATGACGCATTGAAGTGCAAGGCTGTCCATGTGAGTGGGGGAAAAAATATGACAGAAGTCTATGCCTTTTGGCGATCACAACGGGGGCCTCCTGAGGAGGCAGCCTGGAGCCATGTGAGAGGGTGTCTGTCCATGAGACCCACCTGAGACAGACTCGGTAGGTGTGAAGACAGGAGCAGCCACAACAGCTTCTGTGGCCCCAATGGCGATCCCCAGATCTGCTGCATGTAGCGCTGCTATGTCATTGATTCCATCCCCACAGTAGGCCACGGTGTGTCCCATACCCTGGTAATGCATGGCATGGCTTAGTCAACTGTCTCTGATGTTGCAGGTCTATAACACTGTAAAGACTCACAAACTCTGATGCATGCGGCGCTGCACCACCATTCACATCACCACTACTACTGCAACAGGCTGTAGCAAGTCCAAGAAGAAGGCGAAGGTGACGAAGAGGAGGAGCAGGAGGAAGAGGAGGAAAAGGAAGAGAAAGAAGAAGAAGCAGGAGGACAGGAAGAAGAAGGAACTTGCTGCAGCAAATCACGTGGAGATGGCAATCATCAGGGACCTGCAGGCCCTTGCTGAAAAGTGGAAGAAGAAGCAGAAGGAAAAGCAGAAGCAGAAGGAAGAGAAGAAGGAGGACGGGAACAATGAGACAACAGTCTACAGCAGATCACCTTGAGGTAGCAATTGTCCGAGACCTGCAGACCCTTGCTGAGCAGGCGGACCAGCTGAGCCTTCTGGTGGGCCTTCATGCGTGCCAACACACCTGCGCTACGTACCACCATCTCTACTGTATCTGAGTCCACCTCCTGCGTGACAATAGCAATGATAGCAATAATGATAACAATAATGATGCTTTCCGGCTCATACTGAGCTAGACACGTGCAAGGCAAGTCTTGTCTCTGCATGAAAACAGTGACTGGTGGAATGGTAGATTGTCTGCCCTTCCTTTGTCATTCAGTTCTGTCCTTTGTTTCCCTGACAGGTTGGATCCAGAGACATGGCCCCCGCGGCCCAATAACATGCATGTATCATTTTGACTCGAGTGTGGCCTTTGTTTGTGTAAGCGACAGAAGCAGCCATTGCCCTTGATGTCTCAGCACGAGCAAGGGACGATCTGGTACGCTGACTGCCAAGACAGGACCTCGTACAGGGAGCTCCTCAGGGCTGGTCGTACCTGACCCTAGGGGTACCTGACCCTAGGGGTACCTGACCCTAGGGGTACCTGACCCTAGGGGTACCTGACCCTAGGGGAAGACACATGTTTGATGAAAGAATGAACAAGTGAATGAGAGAACGAATGAATGAATGAATGAATGAATGAATGAATGAATGAATGAATGAATGAATGAATGAATGAATGAATGAATGAATGAATGAATGAATGAATGAATGAACGAATGAATGAAGGCATGAGGCAAATAAACAGAATGGGGAATGGTGAACAGGAAAACAGGACGCAGCATGGCAGCGTGTGAGTGCAGCATGAGTGAGTGAGGGAGCAAGCATGAGACATGCAGCAATGAGCAGAAAACGGTAATTGCATCGACTTGGGCATCCATGTCTGGGCTCATGCATCCGCTGCCCCTGAGCTAAAATGTTGCCGACTTGTCACTGATGCCACGCTGCCCAACATCGACGACAGAAACAGCCAAGACAAGTGAGCGATAAGTCACCTTCAGCATGTGATCAAAGGCGAAGCCTGTGATAGTGCTTTGAGCTCCTTCAGCGATCATCTTGAAAGCATCTTTGTTGGTAATGACCTTCAACATCCCTCCATCCACACACATGCACAGCATCTTCTCTCCCTGAGGCAGTCCTGCTGACTCAACGCTCAACCTGATGTTCTTCACATCAGCTCTGAGGAGATCCAGGCTGCGAGTGTGTGTGCTGTCCTTGATCTCAACGCTGCTTTGATTGTCTGAGACTGCACGACTCCAAGGCTGCTTTTTGCCTTGCTCTCGGGCCCACTTTCTCAACTCAAAGCTGGTTCTGTCCAAATCCTTGTCAGCTTGAGCATGAGTCATGTCATGACTATGACTGGGAAACCTACCCTGAGCTTATGCCTCACCGATGGCACTGTGCCTGAGCTCAGCCCAAGTCTGCTCAGAAGTCTGAGACTGAGTAGCAAGCTGAAACTCGCCACTGCAAAGAGCAGCACTTGACCGAGTCAAGTTGGCACTGAGTCTGACACCCTCAACCTGAGTCTTGCTCGTGCTGCTGGGCTCAAGCTGTGACTCATCGGCAGTGTGACTGTTGCTGCTAGCATTTGCCTGTGACTCAGCACTCAGCAACGGGTGATTTGAGTCCATGCTGATTCTAGCATTGTCTGGATCATGCATGCCAATCATCTGCTGCCTGTACTCACCACGGCTGAGTGTTGAGGCAGCTGAGGCCTGAGGCAAGCTTGTAGGGTGTGAGTCAGCAGGCAGCTGATGCTGATCCAATCTGCTCAGCTGTGCCGATGCAAGCGCTTGATTTGCTGCTTGGACAGACGTGCCAGGCATCCTGGCAATAGCAAGAGCAACAATGTCACGTGAGTGGAAACCAACTATGGATTGCAGTACGTGTCAATGTTGTAAAGCATGTGGGATTGGTGCAGAATTTGTAGCAATACTAAATCAGAATGGAACTGTTTTTAATGCGTCTTCTGTAGTAAATGCTTGGCTCATCAAGTGAAAGGCTCACCAGAGCTGCATGGCATGATACATGCAAAGGCACATGATCAGAAGAAGCCAAGGCTGATGCATGTTAACTTCATTCATGCCTTCATTCCTTGATTCATCATTAGACTTCAAAGATTGTTGGGGCCAGTAATGATTACTTGACCAGTAGACTGAAGTAACAAACAATATCATCTAAACGTTTCAAAGCATGCACAGTCAATGCTCTAAGCCAAAGTACAGGGTATGTCCAGAGTGTGACGCAATGCTGGTGGGGCATGCAAGGGCACAAATTTGTACCTGCTAGCAAATCTTCTCTGAGCATGCAGGGGAGTAGCCTGAGCTGACACCTGCTGAGCCTGAGCTAATGCCGGCTGAGCCTGAGCTGATCCTGCCTGAGCCTGGCCTGCTGATTTATCCATTCCCATGGAGTGCAGATAGGAAGCAAGCAGCGGCGATGGTAACTTGGCAGTTGCCAGAGAAGCTGCAGAAGTCGCTGCTGCAGCTGCTGCTGGTGAAGCTACTGGTGAAGCTGCCTGCAGGGATGAGGAGCGGAATAATGCTGATGATGCAGCTATTGCAGCAGCTGGAGAGGCAGCTGCATCTGCAGCATGTACAGCAGGTGCACATGACACGGAGCAAAGTGAAAGCTGACAGGCGTTGGCTGCAGCTGACACAGCAGGTGCCTGCTGGGAGGGAGCAGCTGCTGGGGAAGCTGACAGCGTCTGCAATGACTCCTGCAGTGAATCTCTCAACGCAGCTAGCCCACTGTCCTCATTGGGGTTCATGTGGAAGGTGACCCTAGGGCTTGGACTGCTCGCCGCCATGAGTCTTGAGTCTTGAGCTAGGCTGTATCTGAGTGCAGCATGACTGAGGTCTTGATGAATATGCTGAGGGCCCCCAAAGCGAGAAGTTGCTGCAGCAGTTGCCTTAGACGCGTGCTGGGGGCTGTTTGTGGGTGCCTCAGAAGCTGGCTTGGTTGCAATCATGTCAAGCACGACTCTTTTGCCGCCCTTTTCGAATATGCCGAGGCTGTGCGCAACTGCACTGGCCGTCATGTAGTGGTCACCGGTGACCATCACGCTTCGTATGCAGCCCCTGTACATGTCCAAACAATGCATCAGACACACAGTCACATGGACAGACTCAGCAACATACAGATGGCAAACCAAATGTCCTGGCAGTGAGTCTTCTGCCCGATGCTCAACAGCTGCACAAAATCTCTGTGGGAAAGGCTGGAACGCCAGGTGGCAAAGGAGGCCAGGCCCAAGATGAGGATGGTGGTCTTGTCTCGCGTCAAGCACCACCCCACAGGGCAGCCAAATATCTCCCACCCTGGGCTTTTCCTCATCAAAGCGCCAAAAGCCATATTTTGCTTTTTCCCCTCTTTCTTGCAACAGACCCTCAGACGCTCAGCAGGTGCAAAACAAATAGAACTGCATAGAAAAAAGAAAAGTAAAGATAGAAAAGCAAAGGAAAGAAGAGGAAAGATACAAACAGAAAAAAAAGGATAGAAAAAGAAAAGAAAGGGAAAGAAAAGGAAAGGCCGTTTGGCATTGATCCTGGGGGTGAGGTACATTTGGCCTTCTCTGTGGGCGGCATTCCAATGACCGCACGGGATGGCATGCATAAATAATAATAACAATTTATATAAATAATTATAATAATTATATGACTGCACGGCACGGCAATGACCGCCCGGCATGGCATGCAGAAATAATAATAATAATATATAAAACTCGGGCTTACTTTTTCTGCAGCTCTGCTATGGTCGATCCCGAGTCGCTGCGCACTGGGTTGCTGATGACCATAAAGCCTAGCAGCCGCACATCCCGCATGTTATCCTTGATGTTAGCCAGTGAAAGCCATGCGAAATCTTGCTTGTTGTTCACGGTTGCTTTGCCGCAAACGACGCCCATGACCCTATACCCCATTGCAGCCCATGACAACATCACCTGCAGCATAATAGTAACAACAATAATGATAATGATAGTAACTAGACCCTATACCCCATTGCAGCCCATGACAACATCACCTGCAGCATAATAATAACAACAATGATGATAATGATAATGATAATGATAATGATAATGATAATGATAATGATAATGATAATGATAATGATAATGATAATGATAATGATAATGATAATGATAATGATAGTAACTAGACCCTATACCCCATTGCAGCCCATGACAACATCACCTGCAGCATAATAATAACAACAATGATGATAATGATAATGATAATGATAATGATAATGATAATGATAATGATAATGATAGTAACTAGACCCTATACCCCATTGCAGCCCATGATAGCATCACCTGCAGCATAGCAACAACAACAATAATGATAATAATAATAATCAGGTTTGGGCTTGGCCAACAGGCTTCAGATGCGTGCGGCGCAAGTCAGCTCCTTCCAGTCAGGGCCTGCATGAGGGCCCAAAAGGGAGCAGTGATGGCTTGGGATGTGAGGATTATCAGTGAGGTTGCACTTGACGCAGCAGCTACGGCGACTAGCAGGGTACTGTGAACAGTAAAAATTGCTGAAATGCGGGCTGAGCCAGCAGGCATGAGGTGCGTGCAGCGCAAGTCAGCTCCCTCCAGACAGGCTTGTGCTGAGCATCACGGGTGTAGCGGTTCAAATTTGACCTGTGAACGTCAATCAGTACAACATTATTCTAAACAGTCCTAGGTTTATCGTGACAGTTCTGACCTGCTACCTGCAGTATGAGTCCTGGCAGTGATGTGCTTGTTGACTTGTGTTAGGTCAGGCTTGGGCTTGGTTGTCAAGACACTGAAAATCAAATCCATGCCAAAGACAGCCCAAACTGAGCTTCTTTGTTACTGATACGACAAAGCAAAGCACAGCACAGCGCAGCGCAGCCCAATACAGGTATACGGCTGGTGGGGACTGGCTTGGGCTATACTCATACTCAGTTGCTCACATGGTGTCAGAATGACAGAGTGCATTGACAACAACACTGAGACGTGCAAAGCGTGCAAAGCATGCAAAGTGTGCAGAGCATGCAAAGCATGTAGAAACTGACCGGTGCCCAGTTTTCAGGCAAGCGATTGTGAGCCACCAGCTGGACAACAGCTTGTGGCGAGCCCTTGAGGAACACCTCTGGCTCTTCTTCTTTGCCGGAGGCCGCCCCTCTGGCAATCACCCCCGACATCATGTGATCCGCATCAAATTCAAATCGGTGAAGCACGTCCAGCGTGACAAACCTGGCAGGCTCTGCTGGGTGTTGCCTCACAGGCAAGCATATAGTGTTGCGTCCCTGCACCAGACAAGGAAGCTGGTGTGAAGAAGAACACTGGATCCGCCAATGGCATATGTTTTACTCTTCACTGTACCAGACAGGAAAGCTGGTGTGAAGAAGAACTCTGGATCTGCCAATGGCATATGTGTTCCTCTTCACTGTGCCAGACAAGGAGCTGGTGTGAAGAAGTATACAGGATCTGCCAATGGCTTGTGTGTCCAGCAGATATTCTGCCAATGTCAATACCAAAACGTCTATACTTTCACAGAAACATCCGTTCTACAGTGGAAATCTAAACTCAAGAATGCCTGGGGACAGTAGAAACGCGTGTCTGAATTGGGCAGATGTAATAGGACAGCATCAAACAAGAAAGGCTGTGCGAAGACTGGATCTGCCAATGGCATGTGTGTCATGCAGCCACTCTGCGCTGCACCAAACAGAATAGTCTGTGTGAAGAAGAACAATGGATCTTTCAATGACATGTGTGTCAAGCAGGCACTCTGCACTGCACCAAGCAAGCAACTGTGTGAAGAACACTGGATCTGTCAATGGGAAGTGTGTCAAACAGACGCTTGCGCATCATCTACACTACACCCGGCAAGAAAATCTGTGTGAAAAAGAACACTGGAAGCTTGCCCTGCACAGGCAACAAAGTCTGTGTGAAGCACACCCGCGAGAGCTGTCAATACTGTCCGTCGAACAGTCTGTGGCCATAAATGTGCGCTGCGTCAAATATGGCATGTGATGGGGCAGTCATGCTGCAGCCTTGGGAAGCCATTGCTGGGTGGCAGCAGTCTTATGGCAAGCGTTGAAAAACCCCGGGGGGAGGGAGGGGGAGATGGGGGGAGGGGGGGTGCAAAAACCCAAGTTGTGACAAAGTCAGCCTCAGTGCCCATTGTCTCAGTTTGCCAGCTGTTGCTCACCCTGGTCACAGCCTGCTGGCCGTGGTCACAACTTGCTAGCTGCTGCTGAAAGCATCGCTGACAATGAGCAGAGCTTGCTAGTTGCTGCTGGAGACACAATTGGTGATGGTCTGAGCTTGCTAGTGGTCAGTGACAACATTGTTGACAGTGAGAAGAAGATGCCGGTAGGGCCTGGAGTGTGGGCACTGCTGCTGACACTCACGTGTGCAATAACAATAATTATCATAATAACAATAACACACAAAAAAAGTAATCATAATAATTCAATGATCTCCAGCTCATGATGAGCTAGGTACATGCAGGACTCACATGTTTGGGCAGCAAAATTGGGCTTGATTGATTGCAAGTGATGGGCATGGCTTTGGCTAGACATGTTTACTTCAAAAGGGTTCTTGCTTACGAACAAAACCTGTTGTCAAGACAACAGATTGCGGAAAACAACATCGTGCAGTTCTCGGTAAAATCAAAAAGTCCTTCTTGGCTAGATTGGCATCACTCAAGGCGGTACCAGTGCGTTTGCAGGTGTGGACTTGACTGTGCATTCGCTGCCGAACTGGTGGGCGGTACATGCTTGGTGGTGATAGTCAATCTCAATGCACCACAAGCCCTGTGGTCATGCTCAATCCTCACGCACATTGTCATCTTGTGTGACAACAGAACCTTATAACAGCAGTTTGCGGGCCTGGGGTCTGGTCGAGTATCTCAAAAAGTATTGCCCAAAGATGGTTGATTGCAGATCCAGCATGACACAACATAATTTGCTATATGATACAATATGATGTAGTAATGACATAATATGATACAATATTGTATGCATGATCTGGTCTCTGGTGCAGGCAGAAGGCAGACTAGCCTCACCAGAAAGGCAGCCCCTGTTGCATGCAAAAGGCAGGTTAGCCTCACCAGAAAGGCAGCCTCTACACCTGTGAAGGCCTTTCGCTCATCTGCATGCCCACTGACATTCCGGCTGCCCAGAGGCACCAGGTCATTGCACAGTGCTATGGACTTGCGCATATCGCTGCTCCATGCGATGGGTTCCATCTTGAGCCCGCCCATTGTGCAGTCTTCACACGGCAGCACTCCGTGTAGCGAGCCCTACATACACCCATCCATTCATATCTTCATGCATGCATCCGTTCACTCATTCAGCCACCACTCATTCACCCATTGAATCAATCATGCATGCATGCATTCATTCATTCTGTTCATTTATGCATTCTGTTCATTCCCCTGTTCATCCATTCATCTGTTTGTTCGTTCATGCATTCATCCACCATTCGTTCAGTCCACAGGCGTCTTCCTTCTTCTTCAGGGTCAGGCACATGTAGTCCTGAGTACAGCCAGATGCTTCCGCGCTGCGGCGGTGATCACCAGCTATCTGATGCAGGCAATGCATAGTTGGCGCTTGCATCAGCTTGAAAGCGTTCATTCTCTTAACACATCACTTGGGCTTCAGTGATACTGCGTGGCTGCTACATGACGGCAGCTGCAGATCACCTTGACACTTGATACTCACAGTATGGTTCATGCAGACAGGTGCAGTGCTGTGCACATATAGCACACAGAGTTTTGGGTTTCAGCATGTCGGAACACATGCATGTCTGAACACCTTCTGGACCTGTACACATTTCATACTGTCGCATGCCGTCAGTTGTATTATGCACTCGCGCTTTCTAGTGTTTCTGCACATCTTTGTATGTGCATGTGTTCAGAGGCACCAAACCTGCAGACAGGTGTCTGCATGGACACATGCATGTGTAAAAACATGCAGACAGGTTCTTCCATCAAACCTGCAGACAGGTGTCTGCATGAACACATGCATGTGTAAAAACATGCAGACAGGTGTTCCCTTCCATCAAACCTGCAGACAGGTGTCTGCATGAACACATGCATGTGTAAAAACATGCAGACACCTGTCTGCAGGTTTGATGCCTCTGCATGCTGCCAGTTGGGCATAGGGGATGCTGAGCTGTCGATTTGTGACTGTGGCAGTGAATGCATAGCCAACCCCATGCTCTTACCTCTCCCATGGTCAGGGTCCCCGTCTTGTCAAACAGAACAAGGTCCAGCTGTGCGGCTGTATGAAGCTTCTGGGTGTCAGACACAAACACGGACTGACGCCGCAGCCGCATGACTGTCACCGCCCTCAGAATGACTAACACGGACGCTAGCAGTGGTGGCAGGGCATTCAGCACGGTGCCAAGCAGCTGAAGAAGAGCAGCAGTGGACCCTAGCTGGAACTTGACTATGTCTGGTAGGAACGAGATGTAAATGATCATGTTGACAGTCAGGGAAAGAAGAAGGAATCTGGCAGCGTCCTGCACACCACAGCAATACTGTAAATTTTGTTGTTTCTGGAATGACACCACATTCCAACTGGAATTGACACAGGGAAGGGCCTCTCAGGACAAAAACTTGAAAGCAAGGGCATGGGCATCATGAGCAAAGCACAGCATGCACAGCGTACAAACAGAACAGCAGGCAGAGCATAGCAAGCTCAGCAGAAGCTGCAAGCAGAGCAGACCACAGCATCCTTGAAAATGCAACAACGCATTCTGATCACATGTAAAGCTGCTTTCCGCTTTAAATCCTATATTTACCCTGAACATAAACCCTAAGCATCAACCCTAAGCTTTCAGCAGCTTTGCCAAGCAAGCAACTGATCTGGGATAGCACAGCACAGCACAGCACAGCAGCTTTAGGTTTGAAAGGCAACCTTAGAGTCAGGATCCCTCCACTGGGCACTCCATGCCTTGGTCTTGCTGTAGATGAGTGGCCGTCGCATGTTGCCTGTGGTGGTATACTCCCCTAAACAGAAAAGGAAAAGAAAGCTTGTGCCATTCAGCATGAACTGACAAAAAAGACTGAGGGTGGGGTGTATTGGGGTTCCTGTGAGGGTCACATGTCTGTGCAGGTGCACAAGCTAGTTACCTGACGTCCAGTGTCAGGTGCAACACACATATCAAGATGACAAGGACAGGGTCTGCCTGCCTGTCCATCCGTCAGCAAAGCATAGCATGGCTAGCAAGCATAGCGTGGCTACTGTGACCAGACAAAATCATGCATAGAATAGAGATGGCTGGTAGGTGGCTGCATGTACCTAACCTAGGGGAAGACATGTGTCTGACAGATGAATGGATGAAGGAATGAACAGATGAACAAATGACTGGACGG
>JAABUL010008497.1_pt1 | contig 10405 bp, 9 predicted proteins | sample 5559151 | NCBI WGS metagenome assembly JAABUL01 (sample SAMN10711876, study PRJNA513368) | rock metagenome | isolation source: Antarctica rocks | place: Antarctica: Victoria Land, Pudding Butte sud | reverse complement strand
CGCACCCTGCCGAGCGATGGAGTGTCTCATGCTGGATATCGTCTACCTTGTCGGTGGCTGCCTCTTCTTCGCGGTCGCCGTCCTCTACTCGACCGCCTGCGACCGCCTTTAAGGAGCAGATCATGATCGTCGATTACATACTCGGCGGGGCGGTAACGCTCGGCCTGCTCGTCTATCTCGCTTACGCGCTCATCCGCCCCGAGCGGTTCTAAGGACCGGCCACCATGACACTCAATGGATGGGTGCAGATCGCACTCTTCTGCGTGCTGCTTACCTTGCTGGTCAAATCGCTTGGCGGCTACATGACGCGCGTTTTCAGCGGGGAACGCACGCTCTTAGGCCCTGTGCTGCGGCCGGTCGAGGTCGGCCTCTACAAGATCTGCGGGGTCCGCGAGGATGAGGAACAGCATTGGGTGACCTACGCGGTCGCCATGCTGTTCTTCAGCGTTGCCGGTTTCGCGTCTCTGTATGCCTTGCAGCGCCTGCAGGACGTTTTGCCGTTCAACCCGCAGGGTCAATCGGCCGTGAGCCCCGACTTGGCGTTCAACACGTCGATCAGCTTTGTCACCAACACCAACTGGCAGTCCTACACGCCGGAAAGCACGATGAGCTACCTCGTGCAGATGGCCGGGCTGACGGTGCACAACTTCCTCTCCGCAGCCACCGGTATCGCACTGGCCGTGGCGCTGATCCGGGGTTTCGCCCGCCGGTCGGCGTCGACGATCGGCAATTTCTGGGTCGATATGACCCGGTGCGTGCTGTATGTGCTGCTGCCCGTCTCCATCGTGGTCGGACTGTTCTTCGTCTGGCAGGGCGTGCCGCAGAACCTGCACGCCTACACCGAAGTCACCACCCTCGAAGGCGCCAAGCAGGTCATTGCGCAAGGACCGGTCGCCTCGCAGGAGGTGATCAAGATGTTCGGCACCAATGGTGGCGGCTTCTTCAATGCGAACTCTTCCCATCCGTTCGAGAACCCGACCGCGCTGACCAACCTGATCCAGATCCTGCTGATCTTCTCCATCGGTGCGGCACTGACCAACGTGTTCGGCCGCATGGTCGGCAACCAGCGTCAGGGCTGGGCGATTTTCGCCATCATGGGCCTCCTGTTTCTGGCCGGTGTGTTCGTCACCTACCCGGTAGAGGCTGGCGGCAACCCCGCCTTCGCCGCCATGCACGTCGATAGTGCCGCCTCCGGCATGCAGGCCGGCGGCAATATGGAGGGCAAGGAGGTCCGTTTCGGCATCGCCAACTCGGCCCTGTTCACCGTGATCACAACCGATGCGTCGTGCGGCGCAGTCAATAACATGCATGACAGCCTCCTGCCGCTCGCTGGCATGATCCCGATGGTCAACATCATGTTGGGCGAGATCATCTTTGGCGGCGTCGGCTCCGGTCTGTACGGCATGCTCGCCTTCGCCATCCTCGCGGTGTTCGTGGCCGGGCTGATGGTCGGGCGAACCCCGGAATACCTGGGCAAGAAGATCGAGGCCAAGGAAGTCAAAATGGCCATGCTGGCCATCCTGATCCTGCCGCTCTCCATTCTCGGCTTCACCGCCCTGGCGGTGGTGCTGCCGGTAGGCACGGCCGCGTTGTCCAATGCCGGGCCGCACGGGTTTAGCGAGGCTATGTATGCCTACACCTCGGCAACGGGCAATAACGGCAGCGCGTTCGCCGGGTTGAGCGCAAACGTGCCGTTCTGGAACGTGACGCTGGGCTTTGCCTGCCTGATCGGACGGTTCCTGTTCATCATCCCAATGATGGCGATCGCCGGGGCGCTGGCGGCCAAGAAGATCGTGCCGGCATCGGCCGGGACGTTCCCGACCGATGGCGGCCTGTTCGTCGGTCTCGTGATCGGCACGATCCTGATCGTCGGCGGCCTGACGTTCTTCCCGGCATTGGCGCTCGGCCCCGTGGTCGAACATTTCGCCATGCTTGCCAGCGCAACATTCTGATCCGACTCGAGGAACACGAAAATGGATACCACTTACAAACAGCGCGGCAGCATCGCCGCGATGCTCGATCCGGCGATCCTTGTCCCCGCCATCGGCGATACTTTCCGCAAGCTCGATCCCCGGGTGATGTGGCGCAACCCGGTGATGTTCGTCGTCGAGATCGTGGCGACCCTGACCACCGTGCTGTTCTTCCGCGATCTGGCCACAGGGGGCGGCCATCTGGGCTTCACGTTCCAGATCGTACTGTGGCTCTGGATCACGGTCCTGTTCGCCAACCTCGCCGAAGCCGTCGCCGAAGGGCGCGGCAAGGCTCAGGCTGCGACGCTACGCAAGGCCCGTACCGAGACGACGGCCAAGTTCATGCGAGACGTTACCAATGGTAGCAAGGCGTGGACCGAGGTCGCAGCGGCCTCGCTCAAGGTCGGTGACCTGGTCCTGGTCGAGATCAACGACCTGATCCCGAGCGACGGCGAAGTCATCGAAGGCATCGCCTCGGTCGACGAGTCCGCCATCACCGGAGAGTCCGCCCCGGTGATCCGCGAAAGCGGCGGCGACCGCTCCGCCGTGACTGGCGGCACCCGCGTCCTGTCCGACCACATCGTCGTGCGGATCACCGCGGCCCAAGGGTCGACCTTCATCGACCGGATGATCGCGCTCGTCGAGGGAGCCACCCGGCAGAAGACGCCCAACGAGATCGCGCTGAACATCCTGCTGGTCGGCCTGACGATCATCTTCGTGTTCGCCACCGCGACGATCCCGTCCTTCGCCTCCTACGCTGGCGGGTCTATCCCCATCGTCATCCTCGTGGCGCTGTTCGTCACGCTGATCCCGACCACGATCGGCGCGCTGCTGTCGGCCATTGGTATCGCGGGCATGGACCGGTTAATCCGCTTCAACGTGTTGGCCAAGTCCGGCCGCGCGGTGGAAGCTGCGGGCGACGTTGACACGTTGCTACTGGACAAGACCGGCACGATCACCCTGGGCAACCGGCAGGCCGCGCAGTTCATCCCGGTCAGAGGCGTCACCGAGCAGGAACTGGCCGACGCGGCGCAGCTCTCTTCGCTGTCGGACGAGACGCCGGAAGGCCGGTCCATCGTTGTTTTGGCCAAGGAGAAGTATAACATTCGAGGTCGTGAGATGGCGCCCCTCGATGCCAGCTTCATTCCGTTCACCGCACAGACCCGGATGAGCGGCATCGACGTCGACGGATCATCCATCCGTAAGGGCGCGGTCGAGTCGATCCTCGCCTACGCCCAGGGCCCGCGTCCGCTCCCGGCAAGCCTTCGCATCCCGAGCGGCGGCGTGGCGGAGGCGGTTCGGCCGACCGGAGCCGAAGCCGCCGCCCGTGACCTGACGGAGAAGGCAGAGAGTGTCTCCAAGGCCGGTGGCACACCATTGGCGGTTGCCAAGGATGGCCGCCTGCTCGGCATCATTTTCCTCAAGGACATCGTGAAGGGCGGCATCAAGGAGCGGTTCGCCGAGCTGCGCCAGATGGGTATCCGCACCGTGATGATCACGGGCGACAATCCGCTGACCGCCGCGGCGATCGCGGCCGAAGCCGGGGTGGACGACTTCCTGGCGCAGGCGACGCCCGAGGACAAGCTGCAGCTAATCCGCGACGAACAGGCCAAAGGCAAGCTCGTCGCCATGTGCGGCGACGGCACCAACGACGCACCCGCCTTGGCGCAGGCCGATGTCGGTGTGGCGATGAACACCGGCACCATGGCAGCCCGCGAGGCCGGCAACATGGTCGATCTGGACAGCGACCCGACCAAGCTAATCGAGATCGTCGGTATCGGTAAGCAGCTGTTGATGACCCGCGGTGCGCTGACCACCTTCTCCATTGCCAACGACGTCGCGAAATACTTTGCCATCATCCCGGCGATGTTCCTGGTGTTCTACCCGCAACTCGGCGCGTTGAACGTCATGCGCCTGGTATCCCCGCAGAGCGCCATCCTGTCGGCAATCATCTTCAACGCCCTCATCATCATCGTCCTGATCCCGCTGGCGCTGCGCGGCGTCACCTACCGTCCGATGGGCGCCGCCTCCGTGCTTCGCCGCAACCTGCTGGTCTACGGCCTCGGCGGCATCTTGGTGCCGTTCATCGGCATCAAGCTGATCGATCTGCTCATCACCACCATTGGCCTCGCCTGAGGCCTAGGGACCATCATCATGCTCAATCAAATCCGCCCCGCTATCCTGATGATCGTCGTCATGACGGTCATCACCGGACTGGCCTACCCGCTGGCGATGACCGGCATTGCCGAGGCCATCTTTCCGCACCAGGCTAACGGAAGCCTGATCGAGAAGGACGGTAAGGTCATCGGCTCTTCGCTCATCGGCCAGAACTTTGCCGCGGAGAACTACTTCCACGGCCGTCCCTCGGCGACCACCGACACCGACCCGGCCGACAGCACCAAGACCGTCCCGGCGCCGTACAATGCCCAGAACTCGGGCGGCTCGAATGCCGGGCCGACGTCCAAGGCGCTGATGGACCGCGTCAAGGAAGACACCGACAAGCTGGCCGCTGAGAACCCGTCAGCACCGGTCCCGGTGGACCTCGTCACCACGTCGGCTAGTGGACTGGACCCGGACATCACGCCGGCATCCGCCCTGTTCCAAGTGCCGCGTGTCGCGAAGGCCCGCAACCTTCCTGAGGATCGCGTGCGTCAGTTGGTGACCGAGCACACCCAAGGGCGCCTGCTCGGCGTCATCGGCGAGAGCCACGTCAACGTGCTTGGCCTAAACCTGGCCTTGGACGCACTCAGGAAAGACTGATGCCTGATAGTGTTTCCGAGGGTGCGCCGCGAACGGCGCGGCGCAACCGGGCAGCGTGGCGATCCAGCCTGGTTGCCGATATCGATGTCGCGACGGGGCGGCTTCTGAGCCGTGACCTCCCGTCCGAGGGCTTTGAAGTCGAGGTCGCGACGACGGCGGAGGCTGTGCTGTCGCAGATCACCAAAGACTTTCCCGACACCATCGTTCTCGGGAGCGACCTCCCCGATATGAACGCCTTCGACCTCATCGGGCACCTCCACGCGCGATCGGCGCCCCCGTTGCTGATGCTCTTGACCAACCCGGCCGAGGCGACCGTCGTCGAAGCGTTTGACGCAGGCGCCCTCGACTGCATGACCAAGCCGTTCCTCGTGGCCGAGCTAGGGGCCCGCCTTCGCCGACTCGTTCGCCGCCGGCTCATCGACCAGGGGCGGCCGACTGCCATCAAAAGTGGTCCGCTCGACATTGATGTCGTGCGCTGGCGCGCTCTGGTAAACGGGATCGACGTCTGTTTGACGTCCAAGGAACACGCCCTTCTTCGCATTCTGCTGGAGGATGAAGGTAAGGTGGTCAGTCACCGGGCGCTCTTGGCCCGTATTTGGGGCATCGATGGGTCATCTTCCAAAGGTCGGATAAAACCTGTGGTGCGAAATCTACGCCGGAAACTCGCCTTGACCTTAGACGGAGCCGTGCAGCTGCTGGCCGAACCCCAGATCGGCTACAGGCTCGTCGTCGCCGGAGCCGCCGCCTTCCCCCGGCCCGAAATAGCCGGATGAACGACCGTGACGGCCGCCCGTCGCCGGACGCCCTCCTGAATGCGCTCCCGCGTGACGGCCGCGGGCGGCTAAAAATCTTCCTGGGTGCCGCACCAGGCGTGGGCAAAACCTTCGAGATGCTGACGGTCGCCCAGGCTCGGCGCCGAGAAGGATTGGACGTCGTCGTCGGCCTGGTCGAGACCCATGGCCGCAAGGAGACGCTCGCCCTCGTGGACGGTCTCGAGATGGTGGCGCGCAGGGCTGTCGAATATCGCGGGCATACCGTTGAGGAGATGGACCTCGACGCCATCCTGGCCCGGCATCCAAAACTGGTTCTGGTCGACGAGTTGGCTCATACAAACGCGCCGGGCAGCCGCCATCCCAAGCGATACCTCGACGTGGAGGAATTGCTTGCCGCTGGCATCGACGTGTTCACCACGCTCAATATCCAGCACGTTGAATCCTTGAACGACGTGGTCGCCGGGATCACGCGCATCCGCGTCCGCGAGACCGTTCCCGATTCCATCATCGACAGGGCGGACGACATCGAGATCATCGACCTGACACCGCAGGACCTGATCCAGCGTCTGAAAGACGGCAAGATCTATATTGCCCACCAGGCGGAACGGGCGGTTAAGCACTACTTCCTGCCTGGGAATCTGGCCGCGCTACGCGAACTCGCGCTGCGGCGGACGGCACAGCGCGTGGACGATCAGATGGTCGACTACATGCGCAGCCACTCCATCAGTGGACCCTGGGGTGCCAGCGACCGCGTCCTCGTACATGTCGACGGCTCACCAGGCAGCATGGCGCTTGTCCGTCATGCCCGCCGGATCGCCGACGGGCTACGCGGGCCATGGACTGCCATCCACGTCGAGGGCGGCGGCTGGCGGGAGCAGGCCCGCCAGACCGGCACGGACGAGGCCATGAGGTTGGCCGAGCAGCTCGGCGGCGAGACGCTCACCCTGCCCGGTGCGGATCCGGCCACGGCCGTGGTCGAGCATGCCCGGGCGAACAACTTCACCCACATCATCGTCGCCCCGTCCCGCCGGGCGCACTGGGCCGAGCTGTTCCTGGGTTCAGTCGCCCAACGCGTTATTGCCCGCGCCGGCTCGATCCACGTCCATGTTCTCGCCGAGGAGAGGAGTTCCGGCACGGAGAGCAAGGATTGGCCGCGTAGAGCCCGCCTCCATCTGCCGACACTCGGCGCATCGGGGGGCAGCGCGCTGTCAGTCGCCGTGGCACTCGGCTTGGCGTTGTTGCTGCACCGGCTGCTCGGCACGACGAGCGTCGCCCTTGTGTTCCTGATGAGCGTACTTGCCAGCGCGGTGGCTTATGGCCTTGCCGCCTCGCTGCTGGCCTGCCTGTTCAGCGTGCTCGCATACAACTTCTTTTTCCTGCCGCCGTACTACACCTTCACCATCGCCGACCCGGAAAACATCGTCACGCTCGTAGTGTTCGCCGTCGTTGCAGTCGTGGCCAGCAATCTCACGTCCCGCATGCGGGCACAGACAGTGACCGCGCAAGCGCGGGCGAAGACGACGGAGGAACTCTATCAGTTCAGCCGTAAGCTGGCCGGGGCGGTCTCGCTCGACGACGTGCTGTGGGCCACCGTGCACCAGGTCGCGCTGATGCTGAAGGTTCGCGTCGTGATGCTGCTGCCCGGCGAGAATGGGCTGGCCGTGCAGGCCGGGTTCCCGCCCGACGACCTCCTTGACGAGGCTGATCTAGGAGCGGCCAAATGGGCCTGGGAGCACAACCGTCCCGCCGGACGCGGCGCGGACACGCTGCCCGGCGCCAAGCGGCTCTTCCAACCCATTCAGACCGGTCGCGGTCCGACCGGAGTCTTCGGAATAGACCGTGACGAACCCGGACCGATGCTGACCCCGGATGGCCAGAGATTATTGAACGCCCTGTCGGACCAGGCCGCGTTGGCCATCGAGCGGGTCAACCTGGTCAGGGACGTGGACGAGGCGAAGTTGCAGGCCGAGACGGACCGGCTACGGTCGGCGTTGCTGACCTCCATCTCGCATGACCTGCGCACCCCGTTGGCATCCATCCTCGGGGCCGCCACCAGCCTGATGAGCCAGCATGGCGCCCTCGAGGAGGCAGACCGGGTCGCCATGCTCGGGACGATCCAGGAGGAGGCGGAGCGATTGAACCGCTTCATCGGAAATCTGCTGGACATGACCCGGCTGGAGTCTGGTCCGCTCATGTGGCGGGGCGGCTTGGCCGACCTGTCCGACGCGGTGGGCGCGGTCTTGCGCCGGGCTAAACGGATCCTGTCCGTCTACCAGGTCAAGGTAGATCTCCAGCCCGGTCTGCCCATGCTCAACATCGACATGGTCCTGTTCGAGCAGGTTTTGTTCAATCTGCTGGACAACGCCGCCAAATACTCGCCACGGGGTTCGATGATCCAACTCCGGGCGACACGGCGTGGAGAGCGGGTCTGGATCGAGCTTCTGGATGAAGGGGATGGCCTACCGCCGGGCGACCTTGAGCGCGTATTCGACAAATTCTATCGCGTGCGAAGCGTGGATCGGCAGCGTGCGGGAACCGGGCTTGGCCTGGCGATCTGCCGGGGCTTCGTCGAGGCCATGGGCGGCAAGATCTCTGCCGCGAACCGCGTGGACCGGACCGGCGCAATCTTCACGATCGACTTGCCCGTGCCGATCCAGATCCCGATCGAAGAGGAGGACGCGGCATGACGGCCAATGCCAATCCGCTGCGCGTGCTGGTTGTCGATGACGAGCCGGCAATCCTCCGCTTCCTCCGGGCCGGGCTATCCGCCCAGGGCTTTGTGGTATCGGACGTCGGTGCCGGACAGCCCGCGATTGAGAGCGTCGCCCGGCACGCGGCGGACCTCCTGGTACTGGATCTCGGCCTGCCCGACATGGATGGGCTGGACGTCATCCGAGAGATCCGGGGCAGCGGGTCGGCCATCCCCATCATCGTGCTTTCCAGCCGGGATGACGAGGGCAGCAAGGTGGCCGCGTTGGACCTGGGCGCCGACGACTTCGTCACCAAGCCGTTCGGGATTGACGAGCTTTTCGCGCGCATTCGGGCGGCACAACGCCATCGCCTGCAGCAGACGGGCGAGCGGCCAGTATTCCGGAGCGGCGGCCTGTCGGTCGACCTGGTGCGACGGGCGGTGACGGTTCGCGGGGAAGAGGTCAAATTCTCCAAGCGCGAATATGAGCTGCTGCGGCTATTCGTGGCACATCCCGGAAAGGTGCTCACCCATCGGCATATCCTGCAGGAGGTCTGGGGCACCGACACCGACGTGCAATACCTCCGCATCTACGTCAGAGCCCTCCGCCAAAAGATCGAGCCTGACCCCGAGCAGCCCACCCACATTCTGACGGAAACCGGCGTCGGCTATCGCTTGCGCCCAGCGGACTGACATGCGGACTGACATCCTGATTTCCCGACGAGGCCGTGTTTGATGAAATTGACCGACTTACTTCAACCGGACCGCATCATCCTTGGTTTGAAAGCTGCCGATAAGGGGCAGGCTCTAGCCGAGATAGCGAAGCGGGCGAGTTCGCACCTACCGATCCAGGCTCCCAGCATCCTGGCGGCGCTATTGGCGCGCGAGAAGCTCGGATCGACGGGATTCGGGCGCGGCTTCGCGCTTCCGCATGTCCGGATCGAGGGAATAGAAAGCCTTTTCGGGCTCATGGTTAGGCTCGCTAAGCCGATCGACTATGAAGCCATCGACGAAAAACCAGTCGATGTCCTATTCCTGCTCCTGATACCGGTCGACAAGGGCAACGAGCACGTCGCCGCCCTGGCAGCGGTGTCACGGAGCATGCGGGAGCAAGCTGTCCTGGATTCGGTCAGGAAGGCGGGAAGCTCGTCCGCGTTGTTAAATGCCTTGGTCGCAGCCGAGCGCTGATGTCGCTACCAGGGACGTTGTCCCTGAGTAGCCTTGAGATCGGCGGATTTCCCGCGAAGGGCTGAGTATGTTCTGGCCGGCCTCTGATGGGGTGGACGCCCCCCGACGGCATCTACGTGCCAAAGTGGAGGCGTTGACCAGCCACTTGAGGAGGCGTGGGACAGGCTAGCACGATCGGATTGGACATCGCGAAGCGGGTTTTTCAGGCTCATGGGGCGGATGCGTCCAGCCATGTGGTGTTCCGCAAACGGCTGCTTCGGGCAAAGCTGCTTGACTACTTTGCCACCCAGCCGGGGTCACGCCATAGGACGGGTGCTGGATTCACGTTTAGCAGAATAGAGCGTGAACACTACGCGGCTTGAGCGGAAGCTGGGAGAATGCCCCGCAGTGGCCTGAACCCATTGGGGCCAAATACTGGGTCCGCGTTCCAGAGGTAATCCCCGGTAAGATTGATGTGCTGCCAGCCAAGCGGGGCCAGGTGCGCAAGCGGGGCGTCGGGTATGATGTCGCCGTTGCGACGCCGGGTTTCCAGCGCGCGGCTGAGATAGACGGTGTTCCACAACGTGATCGCGGCCGTGACCAGGGCAAGGCCGCTTGCGCGGTGCTGTTGGGCCTGCGCCGTGCGGTCGTGCAGCCGGCCGAGGCGATGGAAGCAGACCGCGCGAGACAGCGCGTTGTGGCTCTCGCCCTTGTTGAGTTCCGCCGTCGATTGGCGGCGCAATGGCGGTCGTTCAAGCCAATCCAAGGTGTGCAGCGTTCTTTCAATGCGCCCGATCTCTCGCAGCGCCAGCGCCAGCCCATTCTGCCGGGGATAGGCACCGAGGCGCTTGAGCATCAGCGAGGCGCTCACTGTGCCGGTGCGCACGGAGGTGGCCAGCCGTAGCACGTCGTCCCAATGTGCCGTGACCAGCTTCTCGTCGGGGCGCCCCCCTCCGTGCCAACGATGATGAGACAGCGACCCCCCGGAAGTTTACCCTTGAGGGCGCGTAGGATTTCTCACTCATGCCCATGCACGCGACACAGAA
>JAABUL010008496.1_pt1 | contig 10406 bp, 11 predicted proteins | sample 5559151 | NCBI WGS metagenome assembly JAABUL01 (sample SAMN10711876, study PRJNA513368) | rock metagenome | isolation source: Antarctica rocks | place: Antarctica: Victoria Land, Pudding Butte sud | reverse complement strand
TCGCCTTTTGGTTCTAGAGCAGCTGCGCTACGAGCGAACCAATCGCATGTACTGGGCATTGCTCGACCAACAACACATTGAAGGCTGAACATGAGGAAATGAAATGTTTTCTACCAATTCCGAGTGCGGCCGGACACGAGTGAGAGCAAGTTGTCGTCAAGTATATAAGACGATACAGAGCTGCTTTCCGCTACAATGACCCATTATCGCAGACGTCTCCTTTCCATCCTCATTCGTCCCAAGCTAGTCTTTTCCTGAGTGATTTACTTGCAAATTCCTAACAAAATTCCTTGCAAACATCGCTTTTTTGCCCACTTATCTACCCTCCCTTGTAACCTTTCACATGATGTATACCAAAATCCCCTTCACCGCCGCTCTCATGGCCGCAGTTGCACACTCGCAGCGTCTTGACAAGGTCACTCTTGTTGGCAGTCTTGATTACCTCCAAGCCGGTCTGATGGCCAACATGCCCTCCGTGCCCAGCACCCAAACTCAATGGTCTGCGGGCTGGATACCAGCGGACTGCAAATTTTTGACCGAGAATGCCGGCCTCTCCGCTCAAGACGTTGAGACCTTCGAGGTCACTTATCAAGATGTATGTCTGACAATAATACAAACTTTTGACTCTTCGAGTCTAACACCCACTGCAGTGCGGATCCCCATGGATCCTGTGCCGCCACAAGGACTCTCCTGATCCCTTCTCTAACATGGTTGACCTCTTCGGCCGCGTCCCCGTCTCCGCCAGATCATGGGTCCGCCACATGATCGCACTACCCGATCGTACGTCTGAGTTTACCTCCTTCATACCTAATGTCCACCAATTGACCGTTGACCCCACTCGCAGCCGGTAATGGTCACGCCTACAATCTGAACGGCAATATCGCTATGTTCAACCGCATTGACGGCGACCTGACAGTCTTCATCCATGAAACCGCCCACTCCCTCGACCTCCTTGGCGCCTACGAACAGTCCACCAACGCATTGTCCTCCTCTCAAGCTTGGCTCGACAATTACGCCCAAGACCCCAATATCCCAGACGGCTACGCCCAAAGCAGCATGCTTGAGGATGTGGCGCAGAGCTCTGTCGTCACAGCGTTTAATCTTAATGTCCCGGGGGGTTATGGCTCGGTGGAGACGAACTATGAGAAAATCTTTCATCAGTACGCGACCATCCAGACAGCACAGGCAAACGCAGGAAATTTATTGGTCCCCGGCGGCCAGTGCAAGAGTCGCTTGCCGAACAGTAGTCCTGTTCCTCAGCAGTCAAGTAGCACGAGTAGGGTGATGAAGAGGGAAGAAATGGGGGAGAAGCCGAATGTGGCCTTGGAGGCGGGATTGAAGGTCATCGAAGGGAAGGAGTTTGATACCTCGGGTTCATGTCAGCACACCTGGTGATTGCGCCGCGATGGCTGCCAACGAGGTTGGGTATGGATCTGAGAAGGTGGAGAAGGACTAGCTTGATTCTGCATTGGTTTTGTTGTCTTGAGTATTTTTTTAACTGGAGCGGGCGAGAGGCGATTTTGAAATAGGGAATTCCACGTTTAATGGGCGGCGCGAGAATCGAGCTTCTTCGTCAATTTCATTTTCCGGGCATTTGAGCGAATTTGCCACCGCTGCCACCGGATTAGGCTATCCCCTTCGATCGCTCTAGGCAAATTTTAGTCTTGAGAAGGTGTCTCTCAACATCATCGACCAAAACATAGATTTCGACGACCTGACTCCAATCCTTGTTCGAGTACGTAAGGAAGGTCGGCGAAGAGTGATTCGTATTATCGCCGACCCCAACAAGAAGAATGAGGAATCTCCGTTTGCGCCTTCGAAGTCTGGGAATAAACTCAGTGATCCCTGTCTACTTAAAACAACATGCGCGTACATGGGTCAGCCTCATCGATCATTAACGTCCGCGACTTCGACTTCAACAATTTATCGTAAGACGACAACACGTTATCGCTAATTTGGTTGGTTTGTACACTAAACTTACAAATCCTGGCCTGCTCGTTAAATGTATGGACCTAATAAATCCAGCGTACGAAATGTCCGTCTGCCTTACCTTCCAGCTCACGAAACGCTCAACCCAGGAATTCTGACGTCCCTTCGTCTCCATCCTGGATATCTAGCCGGAGAAAAGCGAACACCTCCAGAATCCCCGCACAGTCCGACCGAGCCCCACCACACATAAGAAGGTAAAAAAATAATCCTGTACCCCCCTGAACCCACACGTTCGAACTGAGATGCAGAGTAATTCGCCGACGGGAACAATAGCAAGGAAGCTATACATGCATACCGAGCGCTTGCATCACGCTTCGAGAAAGGATGTTTCAGCAAAAGAGCGAAGACAGTGGAAGCGCGCTACGTTAAAGAGAGGTACAACAAGTGTTAGCGTAGGATGCGTACCGAGAAGGCTCAGAATCTCAAGACATCTGGAAAAAGATTGCTATGGTTGAATTAGCCAATTCATGAGATTTGGAGAAGAGACAGACTCTCGGACGACCCTGGGATGGGCTGTAATGACGGTACTTTTTTGGACTGCGTCCTGTCTAGCTTGCAGCCTCTCTTTCAGTAACTCCTCGCGTGAGACGGCTCGTCCAATACTTTGTATCTTTCAGTTTCAAGACTACGTTCCTTGTTGGCGCCGTAGAGTTGGACAAGCACATCCCCTGTAAATCGTGTAGAAGAATACACTGGATGGTGGCTTCTTTTGCGTAGATAACGTTGAAGCCGTTCGCAGAACACGGAACTAATCGTAAATATGGCTGTCAAAGATAGCAAATATACCCTTCGCAAGAGGAGCGGACGTGTTGGAAGAACGGAAGGTCAGTGGCCACAGTAGGGATATTTTTGAGATCTTTCGGATTGTAGAGCTGCTAGAATCAGATCTCCCTGCTCGAAGGGAACTGTTTTCCCCAATATCATATCCTCTCAGCGAAGGGTGGTAATCGATGCTACCAGACAACTCGGCTAAGCGTGATTCGGATCTCGGTTACAGAATAGTAGTCAAATCATCTCCGAAGCCACCTTCCCTCCCTTCCACAAGCCCATAAAACCTCTTCTCCTCTTCTGAGACCATAACAAACAGAAGAGCGCGCATCCCAAAATCCCGACCAAACCTAGCCACTGCACAAGCGGCGTTCAATAGATAATCAAGCCGAAACGTATATGCCGCCGCTGCCAGTAGCTCGAAACGCAGAGACTGCGTTTGATAGGCATAAAGATCATTGGGTACATGCAGTTCTGAGGCAGTTGTTTCCCCTTGCGTCATTCGTGTCCACACCTCAAGCATGATATGGAGTACAGCCACAGCCACAGCGTCGAAAGAAATGACATTCCCATAATGAGAATATCGAACAGACCCCCCGAAGATCACGTCGGTATGGGGATCCGCGACAACCTCGTGGGGTGGCGGGGCGTGCGCCGGGTTCCGGAGTTGGCCTTGGAGAAGCGGACCGCTGGCGGAGCGGTAGATGAAGTCGCATTCCCGCAGGTTGTAGCGGTGTTGCAGGGTTGCGATGCTCCAGAGGACAGTTTTCAGGTGCCAGAGCGTGAAGGTTCGGGGGTCGGCGTAGAGGTCAGAGCCGATGTCGAAGTGGTAGTAGTCGCTCTCCATCTCGAAACTCTCGTCTTTAACTAATTGGGATTCGTTTCCTGATTGGTCGCTTAGTTGCTGGGCGGCGAGGTAGAAGGAGTCGATTAGGGCGATGTAGACGTCATCGGCGGCTAGGGGCGAGGAGTCGAAGCGGAATGTGATGGCGTCATTTGAGAATCCGGGACGGTGGACTTGGGTTGTGTAGGAAGCGGGAACGTTGGACCGTGTAACATTAAGAAGGGAACTGGCCTTTTTTGAGCTACAGGCAGGGCTACGAACACTATCTAACGGAAAATTTACCTGGACGATAGATTGGGGAGGAAGTCATCGTGCGAGGGAAACGCTAGTAATGGAGAAGCCGCGACGACGCGCACGAGAACAACCACGGACAATAAGAGACTAAAGATCATGATGGAAAGCCGGAGAAACTCTGACTTGTCAAGAATGGAACATTTCTTGGAGCAATTCGACTAATATTTATGCGGGGAAGATACTAGAAGGGTCGGATGTCGCGTTCCCTCTAGATAAGCCTCATCTGTACGACTGAGGCGAATCTGTTGCGATGGGAGCGTCTCGATGCGCGATAATATCAAACGACTTTGATTGGAGCGGCTTTCTGGAATGCAGTGTCCTGTAAAGTCCACCTTCAGTGATGTCGATACCCTATGAAGTATCGAAACATCTAGCTTGTCCCTAGCTTTACTTTTAGTAGCGCGTTTAGGGAACAAGTAGCTTTGAGAAGCATGCAGGTGCAGATGATCTTTGACTTACTTCGTCTTCCATTGCAATCTTAGCATCTTTAGCACCTGAAGGCTTGCAAATAGTAACAGCGCTCATTTAGAACGCTTGTATCTTTGAATTCTTGGACGAGGGTGAATTCGTCTTGCCTGCTTTCTGATGACACATTCGATCGTCGAACACACGTAGAGCTGGTCATGCTGGGTCTCACCGGTTGGCGTTTTGGAAATTTGCATTTGTCTGGTCTCGATTGAGCATGTATGCGAACATCTCTCGGGCTTCCTCCTATTTCAGATAAGTTGGCACATCCGGATTGTCGTCGATGCTTTCATATATCTCCTTTGGTCGCTCGAACATATCCAGGCCATATCGGACAGCATTCAACAATCGCCCTCTGTGGGTGAAGTACGGCTGAATATAACCCTTGTGCGAAAAGGAGGTGATAATGGTCACCATGTCGTCCAACGACGGCATACAAGAGCTACAGTGTCAGCCCGCGTTGAACATTTACGGTCGGCTTTCCCATTCGTAGATGCTCTAGTCTGACAGTGCCAGTGACGCCATCATAGTAAGTGGCTTGGGGATGCGCCCACTGCTCGCCGCGATGTTGCCATTGGAAGCTGTAGTAGTAGAATTGGCTTCTGAGCGTGACTCGGAGTGGAAAGGCGCAATTGCGGAGGACTTGCACGGTAGAGATTCGTGGAACTTAATCGACATCCGATACAAGCAACACAATGCCTTTTGTAGGTGCTTGATTGCCGGAAAGAGACACCAGTGCTTGCTCGAATGGGGCGTTCCGGATCTACCGCTCATGCTCCCAGGCATCGCCGCCAGGAAGCTCCGCTCAGGTCATATTGACAACATGATGGATCATATCTGAGTGAAAGGGCTGGAATTGCGACCAACTATTGAGAAGACGCAAGGGTTTAGATCCTTCTTGGAATCTTGTCGCTGCCTCGAGGATGACAAAGTAATCCACTTCATCCCACAGCTCATTCAGCCGGATTTCGAGCCATTCTAGCTCGGTGTTGATGAGGAAAAGATCATATACTTTACGTGGCTGATCTCGTGTTGCATAGATGTCCCACCAACGTCGTTGGTAGCATTCTTCAGCCTCCTGGAGTGGCATAAAGCCATGACGTGCTTCCGTACTGTTCGCAACGTGCGATCCCCGACATAGGGGTGTGGGAGTATGCGCATCTTGTTTGAAGCGGTTGTGCAGTATAGTGACGAGGAAACAGCTCCAGGTAAGAAGGCCAATGGGCCTCAGCAGCTGACATGGCTTCCAACGTGGCATCGTAGACATTCTGAGGAGTGGGAAGACAGGAACAATCTCTAATTCGGAAAAACTATCAGTCGATGGCTATCCAATTTCGAGTCGCCCAATGGCTATGGCACGGGCGCGTAGGAGTATTTTAGACGCTGTGTCTGGAGGATGGGAGAGTTGACAGGGGTGATCAGCCGCAAAGCAAATTTCCCTCGGCTGCACCGCCATCACCACTCCTGGTTAGGAAAGACGTTAAGTGACGGGAGATGGGCTTCTTGCTGCTCGTCCTTCTATTGCTGCCTTGAGGATATAATTGCAGCGCTGAAGCTCTTGTGAATCGCAAAATCAAGGGTCTTTCAGCGTGGCATAATCGGCGATTCAGGCTATTTTGGGCTCCGTTCCACGGGCTGCCACAGTTTTGGCAGGTACATATGCCCCATTCCTGTCAGCTTTAAATAGTCACGTGTACAGTCTGGGGAAATGCCAAGAGAAGCGCCAGACTCCAAGATACTTTACTTACTTTACTTTAAGTAGTTGAAGTTCTTGGCAGTCTTGGCGAGAATCACCCTCTCCTTCTACTTCTACTTCATACACCGTGAGCGACCAGCAGACCCTCGCCCACTCCACGTACTCTGAGGGTACGTACTCTGGTTACGCGTACAGCTTGGGAAAAAGGCCTTGCTTCAGGGATGCCAAGCCAAGCGCCAGGCTGCAAGATAATCAAACTTTTTTGGCCTACTCCTACTACATACATCTTGGGCGACTAGCAGACCCTCCCCCTTCAACGTACTCTGAGGGTACGTAATCTGATTACGCGTACAGTTGGAGGAAAAAGCCATGCTTCAAGGATGCCAAGCCCAGCGCCAGGCTCCAAGAAAGTTAAAGAATGACCCCCTCCTTCTACTTCTACTCTCTACACCTCTGTGACTAGCAGACACTCCCCAGTCCAAAGCACACAAATTGATCGGCCTCCGATAAGGGACCTCTCTGACGGAGCAGTGGTTTGCTAAGAAGCGATTACTTCAAAGCTAGTCAGCTAATGACTGGGTTACACGGAGCGATGAACCGTCATGGAATGCTTCTCGGAGTACTTCTTGGCGTATTTGCCAACGCTCTGTCCGCAGGATCTGTGCTTCCAAGAGAACTCGTCCTTCCAAGTTTTCATCCCGAGATTAATGTCGGCGCCATGTATATCGAGTTGACGGACACCAGTCGTTTGGACCCTTTTTCCAATGGCACGAGCTTTCGAAAAATTATGGCGTCACTTTATTTCCCCTTGGAGAATGGCTTACGCTTATCCTGTCTTCATAATCCGCTTACTGGCGACCACGTAGCGCACAGATTACCATATATGCCTCCACAAACATCCAAGCTCTACGCGCAGCTTCTGATCCCTTATGGCTTCCCCGATCCGACTTTCGATAGACTGTTCAGTCAGTGTAGTCTGGAGAACACAAGACCAGACGCGCCTACCTCTTACCCGCTTATAGTCTTCTCACCTGGTGGCGGTGAATCGCGGTTGCTCTACACTTCCATATTGGAGGATCTTGCTCGCCAAGGCGCCATGGTGGCAGCTATCGATCATCCCTATGATGCATCAATCGTTGAATTCCTGAACGGTGAAACCATTATAGGTTCTAATCAAAGACTTTCGAAGGAAGAGATAGGTTTACTGGTGAGCGTACGGGCACGAGATATCTCATTTCTGATCGATCAACTGGGTCGTCGCGCCTTGCTTCAGCCCAGACCCATGAACGTCACCAGCGTTGTCGCTTTCGGTCACTCAGCTGGCGGTGCTTCTGTCGCAGAAGCTATGCTGCACGACTCGCGCATCAAAGGAGGGATCAATTTGGATGGGAGGTTGTTCGATTCGATGGAGATGGCAAATACTACACTCTCCCGCCCTTTCCTTCAATTTGCGTCAGAACAGTCGATAAACAGATCATCCTTGCCTTGGGATCAAGAATGGCAGCATCTTAGAGGTTGGAAGTTGGAGCTATGTCTTAAAGGCGCTGCTCATCAAACATTCTCCGACTATCCACTCCTGGCCGAGGCTTATGGTTTGAGAGCAAAGCTGGGTATAGAAGGAGAGAAGCTGCTCGGGAACATCGAGGGTATGAGGGGTTTGGAGATCATGGTAGAGTACGTGAGTGCTTTTACCAGATTCGTGTTGAAGGGAAGCAATGAAAGTCTTCTGCAACTTGGCGGAACAACAATGTATCCTGAGGTGTTGATAAACCGAAGTGGATGACCATGGCATCTCTGGGTGCAGTCGACTACGTTGCATTAGGACATCATGGCATGTAGCAGCTTGGGTCTTCGCTGAATGAGCTGCTCCCTACACTCGAGAGGCGGGGGGGGGGGGGAATATACATGGCTTGCAATCTGGCTAGTGGAAAGCAAGCCTCCTCCAGGATGACCGTGCATTCTGCCCAGTTTGATTGCCCGGCCTATCGAAGACTTTGACATCGGCTCCTAGAATAATTCGGGCGACAGCAGCAAAAAGAGCAATAGAGCAAGTATGAAAGTGGGTGACTAACTCTGTATCTCCCCACGGGTCCGCAATATCGTTCTAGACCTTGAATCTGAACACTTTTCTGCGTGCATACACCGCTGCACCGACCTGCCATTGTATCCAGAAGAGATTCTTCCCATCATCACTTAAAGACCTCCCTTGACATTCTTTAGAATTTTTGGGCTGTGGCCCTAGCTGGCAATCGCTCAAGTCATTGTCTTATAGAGGCTGGGTTCGAAGCCGAGCGCAACAAAGCCAAAGGGAAAAGGACTAGACACATTCTAGCTAAAACTCGAGACCAATCTGTGTCGGGAATCGAGAAACAAAACCCCAGTGTAGCCTGCATACAGATGCCGTGAACTAGCTAGAATTATTTCGCAGAGCAGATAAAGTTCATGCGCGAGAAAAGTCCATGTTGAAGGTAAGTAGGGCGAGGGACAGCGACACGTCATTGGCGAAATGAAATCGTCCTCTTCTTTGGAATGTTCATGGCAAGAAAAACATTGTCCAAGGGCCGGGGCCGTCGAGCAATATCTGAGATAGCTTGCTCAACTCGACAGACAGTCAGTCAGCGCAACGCCAACAGTATCGTGTAGTCGACTTATTTGTGGTTTTTCTATCTGCTGGGTTTCCGCACTTATCTCTCCGCTTCTTTGCGACCTCAACCAATCAGACGGGACTCGATTCAATAATTTCCTTCGGAGGCCGGCCTGTACTGTGGTATCTCGCAACAGACTGGGAACCGACGTACCCAAACGTACGACTTCATGCAAAGACCCCGCAGTACCCCTCATCGTTATCCTGCGTTAGTAGGAGGACTCTTCGCACGGATCAGTGTCAGAGCGAAGAAGTCCACCAATAGGCTGTCCAGTACTGATGGCCCGCCCGACGTATTTCCACTTCACGCGAGCGATTGGTAGGATTTTCCTTGCCTCGATTGCGGCTTGTGGATTTCGAGACTTACACATTCATCTGCCAGCTTCGTGGGAGGAGTGTCTAGCCATATATCTCAACACCGCAACTCGGCTCCTCTCGTCCTCCTTGCCCCGCGCAGCGGATGCTCTCGCCGATAATTATGATTGTATCCCAATAGAGAACCTTGAGCAGTCGAGGAATCGGCCCACTGCAGGAATTACCCCAGTGCAATATTACAACGTCTCCAACATTCGTTACCTGGCTACACGGCTGGGCTTTCTGCGAAGGCGCACTCCTCACATCCCGCCAACAGACCGCAAGTGCGTTGAAGACGGCTCATTGGTGTGTATCTCCACAAGCTACCTATCACCCACGCTGTTCAAGCAGGCCAACCCGGCATTTAGCAACCTTTAAGCCGTCATTCCTCCTGGTGGCTTCAGCCAGGCATAGAACAAGGATTTTCGGTTCCTTGATGTCGGTGCTCCCATAGAACTGTTCCATCAAAGGGCCGGCAATGGCAAGCTGGCACCCCTTCTCTTTAACATCCACGGTGGCGATCCTGTTAACAGTGAGAAGAGGGCCCTCTTCTATCCTCCAACGGACCCACTCAAGGTAGGCAAGAACGGATTCATCTATTTCCATTTACTCATCGCGTGCGTGTTCCCCTAAACATGGTAGAAGTATGAAGTTCGAGGGAGATACTCTGTACTTCCGGTTCCCTGTCCGATCCAAAGCCATCTTCGTTTATCGTACCAACCCCCCAAAACATGGCTTGTAGACTAAAGCTTCGCTTTAGAGTGCATAAAAAAGCCTATCTATCTTTGCGGGGGTGAGTAATTCTTGCAAGCCATCTCCGAAAGAATCCGCTGTTGGCGACTGTGGCCTTGAGGGGTGCGAAGGAAGCAAACCTCTTTAGCCAGGAAGTTGCGTAAAACCCATCGCTCTTGGCCATAGACCCCATCTATCCAGCCCTTGGCAAATTTATTTTTTGCGGAACGTCGGCGTCACCGACGCACTTGGGCACAAAAGCTATCAACTCAAACGCTGCACAGGCCAATGTAAATGTACGACACTACACCGTTCCGTTCCATGTTGTTAATACTCGTATACTCTGAAGCGAGATGTACTGACTTCACGCACCTGTTTTTCCCTATCGACCAGAGCCCAGAAATCTCCTTAGTTGCCCGCAATTCTGGTAATATTGTCACCAACCCCTGTGGCTTACAACTACTGCAGGGAATATGGATCAACCTCTAAAATGCGAGTTACCGAAGTCTGTGTGTACGTTCTTGCAGTGCGGCTACTGCTTTCGGGACTCGAAAAGGGCAGAAAAGATCTGGCAAAGTGCCAGAAAAGATGCGGCAAAGATGCCATTTTCTATATACAGG
>JAABUL010008495.1_pt1 | contig 10406 bp, 11 predicted proteins | sample 5559151 | NCBI WGS metagenome assembly JAABUL01 (sample SAMN10711876, study PRJNA513368) | rock metagenome | isolation source: Antarctica rocks | place: Antarctica: Victoria Land, Pudding Butte sud | reverse complement strand
TCAGGACAAATGCACGGCCGCGCCGCTCGTCGACGACCATCGCGTGGGGGAACATGCCGATGGGTATTACCCGTTGCAGGGCTCCGCTCCTCGCGTCCAGCACGTCAATCGACCCCGGCCCGCTGCCGTCGTTGTAGTTGACGGCGAAGACATGCCCGGCGCGCGCGTCGACCGCGAGGATCATCGGGTCTCGTCCGGTCGTCACGACACGCATGGCGTCCGTCGTGGGCTGGACCAGGACGGCCGACCCGCCGGCGATGGCCGCGACAAGCGCGACAAGGCTAATAATTGCTCCGCGCACTCTCATATGTACTCTCCTCATCAAGGCGACGCCGGCCAGCCAGAGCGTCAGTGCGGCGGCCAGCAATACGAACATGCCCGGCGCCAGCATCACGAGCGTGCCCAGGACGTTCGCGGCCGGTATGGGGTCCCGGAACACTGCGCGGGCCAGGCGGCGCATCAGACCATAGTCGACCACGAGGCTGTCGGTGTGGCGGGAGACGGACACGATGGCCGTCGCCAGAACGTCGGCGCCGAACCACGCGCCGCCAAGGGCGCCGAGCGCGAGCGGGGCGGCCAGCGCGCGCAGCGGCCATGGCACGCCGCGCCGCGCCTGGCGGATGGAGCGCGCCAGCTGGCCCGCGTCGCCGAAGCGGCGTACGGCCTCGCGCGCGGCGTCCTCGTCCGCGCTTCCCGCCGCGCGCAAGTGCGCCGCGAGGTCGTCCAGGTTGCCGCGCACCTCGGCGACGATGGCGCGCGTCTCCTCGGGCGCGAGGCATAGACCACGCTCCAGAGCGTTCAGGTAGGCCTCCGTGGCTACCCCCATCCCCCGCGTTTCGTCTGTCGCGCCGTGGGCGAGCGGCGCGTGCGTGGCTGGGGACCAATCGATACTCATGGCATCACGAACTGAATGCGCCACGGGCCAACAACGGCGCGGTGGCGTTGCACTGGCCAGGACTGTTGCGAGTACACGACAAAGCTCCGGACAGTGAGCGTGAGGCGCGTCCCACGCGGTAGCGCTGCAGTGGCGGACTCGGGCCCGCAGTGCGCGCCGCCATGATTGACGGAGAGGCACGGCGAAGAGGACACTGTCTCGATGGGTTGCCCGTGTGCGTCGGCCAGGTCGGTGTTGAACGTGGCGATAAACCATCCACGGGGGACCACGGCCGGTGTCGCATCGACCGTGTAATCGATCATCGTGGAGGTGAGACCGCGCAGCACACGGGTTAGATTGACTCTGACGCCGTGCGCACTGACGACGATGAAGGGATGTGTGCCGCCGGTCAACCGCCGCCACGGCGCGAGATTGACTGGCACATGGACGGTCTCGCGCGACGGCGAGCTGTTGTCGCCGCCGAATTGGACCACGGCCTCACGGGCGTCGGACCGCAGTGCCGCGAACTGGGCCAAGCCCTGCCATGCCGTCCGCCAGGGCATCAACTGCTGAATGATCTGTCCGGGTTGTGGATGCCCGCTTTGGGCGGACACGCTACACGGCGTGCAGTCCGCGATGTCATAGCTCCGACCCTGATCGTCGATGAGGCTCGGCGCCGGCTCACCGTCGCGCGCCGCATCGGGGACATGGAACTGCACGTACGTCGCCGTGCGATCCGCGAAGACGCTATCAACGACGATCGGGCCGCTAGGTTGGCCAGGCGCGGGCTGGAAACGCAAGCCCGCGGCCAGCAGGGCCGCGCGTCCCGGGATGGCCACGGGCCGAGGAACAGCGTGCGGGACCGTGCCCAGAAGGGCGAAGGCCAGGACAAGGTCGGCCAACACCACGAGCCCGGCGCCCATGCCGGCACGGTGCCAGCGCACGCGCGTCATCCCGCACAGCACAACCATGCCCAGCCAGAGCGAAAACCCGGCTGCGACCAGTAATCCCATGCCCGGCCCCAGGAGATTGACAGCGACAAGGATATTGCCCAACCACCACCCTGTCCCTCCCGTCATGATTGTGTTCGCCAGGGTGTGAGCGCTCCCATAGTCAACCATCAATGTATCCGTATGGCGGACGAGGGCGATAATGGCGGTCAGCAGCGCATCCCCGCCGAGCAGCACTCCCGTCAGGCCGCCGGAAACGAGCAACAGGGCCAGCACTTGTAGCGGGAGCGGCGCGCCGCGCCGGGCCCGCCGGATGTCGCGCGCGAGACCACGCGCGTCATCGAAGCGGCGCACCGCCTCCGCCGCGGCGTCATCGGCCGCGTAGCCCTGCGCGCGTAGGTGCGCCGCGAGGTCTTCCAGATTGCCGCGCACCTCGGCCATGACCGTGCGTGTTTCCTCGGGGTCCAGCTTCAGGCCCTGTTGCAGCGTGCGCAGGTACATCCGGTACGTGTCCATCATTCTCCTCCTCCTGCGACACCGGCGGAGGGCGCGCGGTGGGGGGCCAGACGCCCAAGCCGCCAGCGCATCTCCATCAGTCGCCAGGTCAACCGTGCGCGGCGGCGCAGGCGACGGCCGCGCGCGCTGAGCGCGTAGGCGCGGCGCGGCCCGCGCAGTCCCGGACGCCAGCGCGCGTCCAGCAGCCCCTCGACCTCCAGCCGGTGCAGCGCCGGCAGCAACGCCCCTTCCGGTAGGTCGGCGATGCCGGAGCCGCGCGCGAGGTCTTCCACGCGCCGCGCGAGCGCGAAGGCGTCCATCTCGCGTTCAGCGAGCAGGGCCAGGGTCAGGCGGCGCGCGTCGCCGCGCCGCAGCAGCGCGCGCAGTTCGGCGCGTGGGCGGACGTGCCCTGGGATGACCATGGCCGGTTGGGCCAAGGCGGCCTGCACGCGCGGCCACAGCGACGGTGGGGGCCACAACTCCCCGGCCTCCTCGCGCAACGCCGCGCGGAGTTGGGCCTCTATGGTTCCATCATCCTTCGTCATGCGCGATACCTCCGTCGTCCCTGTTCATGCTCAACGCCGTTTCATCCACTACATCGGGCACGCCCCGTTCGCGCAAGCGCCGCAATGCCTGGTGGAGCGTGGCGCGGACCGTGCCGGGGCGGCAACCGAGCGCCGTCGCGATCTCCTCAAGTGAGCAATCGGCGTAATAGCGCAGCACCACCATGGCGCGCTGGCGCGGCGCCAGGGCCGCGACGGCCGCGCGCAGGTCGGCGCGCGCTTCGGACGCTTCCAGGACGGTCTCTGGCCCCGCGACTGCGTCGCGGTGTTCCAGGGCTGCGTACTGGACCGGCGGCAACGTCTCCAGGGGTACCGCTTGCGCGCGCCTGCGGTCGTTTAGGCTGAGGTTCGCCGCGACACGCCCGAGCCATGAGCGCAGCGGCGCGGGGGCGAGGCTCGGCAGCCGTTGCGCGAGGATCAGGAACGTCTCCTGGGCCACGTCCTCCGCGCGCGCCGTATCCCGCACGATCAGGTAGCTCGTGCGGTAGACGTGGGCCGCGTGCAGCTCAAAGAGGACATCGAACGCATGAGCGTCGCCCCGTTGATACGCCAGGATCGCCGCCGCTTCGTCCACATCATCTCCTTCGCGCTACCCGTGTTGTCCACCTTCCACTATGTAACACACCTGGGAGCGACGAAATGTTTAGTCTCATCGGCAATGGGCCACAATGAGGCGCCGGATTCCCGCTCAGGGGGCTAGCCGGTCGATGCGCCACGATCCGTCGGGCTGGCGCGTGTAACGTAGGCGGTCGTGCAAGCGGCTGGGGCGGCCCTGCCAGAACTCGAAGGCGTCGGGCGCGACGCGGTAGCCGCCCCAGTGCGGCGGCGTGGGGATGTCGTCGCCGGGATACTGCTGCTCCAGGTCGCGCAGCCGGTCCTCTATCTCCGCGCGGCTCACGATGGCGGCGCTCTGGGGCGAGGCCCACGCGCCGAGGCGACTGCCGCGCGGCCGGCCGCGGAAGTAGCGGTCGGTCTCATCGCGCGACGCCTGTGCGACCGCGCCCGTGATACGGATCTGCCGCTCCAAGGCCGGCCAGAAGAATACGAGCGCCGCGACGGGGTTGCCGGCTAATTCCTGTCCTTTGCGGCTCTCGTAATTCGTGTAGAAGACAAAACCGCGCTCGTCGTAGCCCCTGAGCAGGACGATACGGGCGGACGGCTGGCCGTCGGCCGTGGCAGTGGCGACGGTCATGGCGTTGGGGTCGGGGATGTCGGCGGCCTGGGCGTCCGTGAACCAAGCGTCGAACTGGCGGAAGGGGTTGGGAGCGGCGCCGGCCTCATCGAGCGCGCCGCGCGTATAATCATCGTGTCTCTGCAAGCTGCACATAATAAACTGATACCTCACGCAAACGAACTGAAATCTCTATAGCCTACACAATCAGCATGGCATACTACGGCTATGACCGCATTGGATGACGAGACGGCGCGACGGCTCCGGCTGTACTTCGGTGACCGCCTGGCCGCGTATGGCGACGACCCGCGCGGCGTCGACTGGCACAGCGCCGCCGCGCAACAGGCGCGCTTCGACGCGCTTCTCACGATTGGTCTAACCGAGGGCGCCACGGTCCTCGACGCGGGCTGTGGGCTCGGCCATCTCTACCCATACCTCCAGGAGAAAGGGATAGCCGTCTCGTACACAGGCTGCGACCTATCCGGCGCGCACATCGCGCGCGCACGGGCGCTGTATCCACACGCGCGTTTCATTGCCGCCGAGGCGGCGCGCGTCGTGGCCGCTGAAACGTTCGACTATGTCATCGCCTGCGGGTTATTGCATCTGCGCGTGCCGCGCTGGGGACGTTGGGCGTGGACGCTCGTCCGCGCGCTGTACGCGGGCTGTCGTAGGGGCCTCGCCTTTACCGTCCCGCAACGCGGGTATGCGCACCCACCGGCGCTGGCTACGGTCGACCCGGCCGACTGGTCGGCGCGCCTGCGGGGGCTGTGTCCTGATGTCGCCACGACGACGCTCGCGCCGTGGGGCGACGCCGTATTTTTCTTGCATAGAAGCGTGCAAATTGAAGAAAGGTAGCCTATGCGGGTCTTGATGATCACCAAAGCCCTGGTCGTGGGCACGTACCAACGCAAAGCGGAAGAGTTGGCGCGTCTGCCGGGCATGGAGCTGACCGTCGCGGTCCCGCCGTACTGGCGCGAAGGGGCGCACCACATTACCCTGGAGCGCACGTATACCACGGGGTATGAACTGGTGACGTTGCCGATGGTCTTCAACGGGCACTACCACGCCCATTTTTATCGAGACCTGGACCGGCTGATCGCGCGCGTGGCCCCGGACGTCATCCACGTCGACGAAGAGCACTATAACGTCGCCACGCTGCAGGGTATGCGCCTGGCGGATCGGCGCGGCATCCCAGCGCTCTTCTTCGCCTGGCAGAACATCCCCAAGCGCTACCCGCCGCCCTTTTCGCTGATCGAGCGCTACACCTTACGCCACGCGGCCTACGCCATCGCGGGCAACCAGGACGCCGCCGACATCATCCGCGCCAAAGGCTATCACGGTCCGATCGCTATCATCCCCCAGTTCGGCATTGACCCCGAGTTATTCACGCCGCGCGAACAGTCTGACGCCGGCCCTTTTACCATCGGCTTCGTGTGCGGGCCAGGGCGGCTGACCCCGGTCAAAGGGCTGCATGTGTTGCTGGAAGCCCTCGCGGGGGTCGACGGCGCGTGGCGGTTACAGGTGATCGGCGACGGCGAGAGCCGCGACGACTGTGAGCGGCTGGCCGGGCGGCTGGGCATTGGGGCGCGCGTGGCGTTTCTGGGCGTGCGGCCCTCGACCGCGATGCCGGAGATCATGCGCGCGTTCGACGTGCTCGCCGGCCCCTCACTGACCACGCCGACGTGGAAGGAGCAATTCGGCCGCATGCTGGTCGAGGCCATGGCCTGCGGCGTCGCGGTTATCGGGTCCGACAGCGGCGAGATCCCCAACGTCGTCGGCGACGCCGGCGTGATCGTCCCTGAGAGCGATAGCAAAGCGCTGCGCGCCGCCATCGTGCGCCTGCGCGACGACCCCGCCGAACGCCGGCGCCTGGCGGAGAGCGGGCGCGCGCGCGCGCTGGCGCTTTTCACGCAGGAAGCGGTGGCGCGCCGCACCTACGCCGTCTACCAAGAGATGCTGGAGGGAACGGGGTGGCGCGCACCCCGCCGATGATCCCTTTCCTACGACAGCAAGCGCGCATACCGACCGAATAGGGGCATGCGGCCAAGGATTTCTTGCTCCTCCGGGCCCACCACGCGCGACACACGCAATCCCAGCAGTATGACGACGATGCCAACGGGCAGCCCGACGAGGATGCCATAGGGATGCAAGAGCCACAGCACGAGCGTCGTGAGCACGATAATCGCTCCAACCCGTAGCGCGGGCGCGGCGAGTCCGAGCGGTCCGAGCGCGCGGCGCAAGACGTAGAGCACGATCACGCCGTTGACGACCTCCGAGGCGACGGTGATCGCGGCCGAGGCATAATACGAGAAGCGCGGGATAAAGATAATGTTCAACACGACGTTGAAGACAAGCGTGATGATAAAGGATACCGTGACGACCTTCTGCTTGTGCACGGCATAGAGCGCGTTGTACAGCATCGTCAGCAGAAGTACGCAGGGAAATGTCCAGATCAGGATGCCCAACGCGGGGGCCGCGTCAAGGTACCGTTTACCTCCCACAACGTGCAGCGCCTCGGTCGCGAAAAACGTCGTGAGTAGCGCGATCGGCGCCCCAAAGATAAAGGCCAGTGTGGCGGACATACGTATCAGGCGCACCAGGGTCTGGCGCGATTCACCACCCAAACGCATAAAGGTCGGCAGCACCGCCGCGTTGGCGCTGCCGACGAAAATAGAGACGAGGATGTCCAAGGGCCGGTAGGCGACGCCGTATTCGCCCGTGGGTACGCAGCCAACTTTTGGCGCGTGATGGGCGCACCCACTTAACACGTAGAGAATTTGGCGGTCCGCCTGGTTGTACAGGACGTTGGCGAACGTCAGCACGACGAACGGTAGCGCCCCCGCGAGTAGCGCCGGCCACCAGCGCGGGTCGAGCTCTAGGCGGCGGGGCAGGAAGCGCGCGTAGACGATCCAGGCCGTGATCACGGCGGTCACCGCCGCGACGACGGCGGAGACTGTTACCAGCGCGAGGACGGCATGTCCAAGGGCCAGGACGACTAAACCAAAGATAGAAGTTGTAGCCGTCCCCACGATGGTGAGCACAGCACTATACGAGAGGCGCTCCGAGAACTGGAAGGCAAGCTGCAGCGTATTCGAGACAGCTTGGGGTACGAGCGTGAGGGCGAAGACGTAGGCGGCGTCGCGCGTATAGGGGGGGAACAATACCTGGGCCAGCACGACGATCAGCGCGAGGCACACAAAGGAGAGCAGCAGGCGGATCGCGAGCAGGTTCGACACGTACCGCACCGCCAAGCCGCGGTTGACCGATACATCGCGTACCGCGAACGTCCCCAATCCAAGGTCGGTGATCACACCGAACAGGGCGACCAACCCTGTCACGTTTGTATAGATACCCATAGGCCCCGGCTGCAGCGCGCGGCTCGCGTAAACCACGAATAGAAGAGAGAACACCCGCGAGCCTGCGTTCGCTATGGCTAGATAGCTCGCGTTCCGAACGGGGCGCGCGCGGCCTTGTCCCCCTTGCGCTTGCCGCATCGGGTCAACCTCGTCGTTTATCTCTACTGTCGTCATGCTGGCCGTCCCGCCTGACAGATCTCATCAATCGCCGATCACTTCATCACTATAAGCCATACGACGGCTATACTTCGGGTGAGCCGCAATCTGACAGCGTGGTCGATCGATGTCAAACCACCTTTTGCAACCCGTCTCGTGCGAGACAGGATGCGCCTTCCAATTGTCCTATGGTGGTAGGCAATAGCACCGCATACTCTAATTGCGACATCCTCACCGCGCACTCTTCTCTATCTCAAGCGTCGTGACGACAGCTGGTTGGAAGAGCGCTTGGTGAATACGCCTGAATTCTTAGTGAATTGACAAAGGACATCGATGAGCACACGAAAAATCACTCGGGCCGCGGTAACATCGTGCCTTATCACGCTCGTAGCATCAACTTTTTCGGGGAGTGTTCCGTCCCGCGCTACCAGCCTCAGTTTCGGATGGACTACTCCCACGAGTCTGCCCGCGCCACGCTCAAGCGCGGCGGTTGCAGTGGGACATGATGGCAATATCTATGTTTTCGGCGGTACCAACGGCGAAACTGAAGACTACAACAGTGTCTTCATCTACCACCCGCGAAGTAACGCGTGGAGCATGGGCGCGACGATGCCCTTTGCCGTGGAAGGCAACGCGGCCGTTACCCTGCCTGACGGCCGCATCATGGTCATGGGGGGCGGCACAGGCTGCCATAACACGCAGCAGTGCACGACCTACAAAACCGTCGAGGTATACGATCCAAAGCTTCATTCATGGTGTCTACTCGCCCCGATGCGCACGTCCCACTATCGCTTTCCCGCCGTGCTCGGTCCGGATGGTCGCGTCTATGCTATCGGTGGTTGGGATGGTCGAGAAGCGATAGCGACCGTAGAAGCGTATAACATTCGCGCCAACACTTGGACCACCGTGACCAGCCTCCCACAGGCGGAGGAAAGCGCCGCGGCGGTTGTCATTCGCCATAGGATTGCCGTAGTAGGCGGCTTTGATGGCAGTTTTGCCGCGAGTGGAGGCGGTACATTTTACAACAATCTGTTCGTGTACGACGGCAAGACATGGGAGAGCGGTAGCCCGATGCCGACCCCACGGGCACAATTGGCGGCCGGGGTGGGTCCGCAAGGTCTCATTTTCGCCATGGGAGGCTACGCCCCCAGGAGATATCTCTCGACGGTAGAGGCGTATAACCCTCAGTCGGATACATGGTCAAATAAGCCGCCTTTGCCAAAGCCACTCGCTATTTTTGGCGCCGCTATGACAGCCGACGGACGTATCTACACCTTTGGGGGCTGGGACGGCGCCCCCTCCACGCAGGTCGCTGTGTATGGAACGCGTGCGGCACGGCATAACCCCTTCACGAACTGAGGTTTCCTATGCTATTCAGATCAACGTTGTTTGCGTTTGTTACAGCACTAGCTTTTATCGCGATGACGCTGCCCGCGACATTATCCACCCCGATCTCGCTCAACTCCAGGCCAAGTCTTGGTTGGACGACGCTTACTCGCTTCCACAGCCTCGCGCTCGTCCCGCGACAACAGTAGGACGCGACGGTAAAATCTATGGTTTTGGCGGGTTCACGGGGGCAGGTGGCGCCTATCAGGTGACAAACACTGTCTTTATTTACGATCCAGGTCGCCGTACGTGGAGTCAAGGTACGCCCATGCCGGTAGCAATGGAAGGCGGTGCGGCGGTTACCTTGCCAAACGGACGAATCGTCGTCATAGGTGGAGGTGTCGGATGTTTCTTCACGCAAGCATGCGCCATTCTGCAAGTCGTACAGGAGTACGATCCGCATAACCATGTGTGGGGTTTGCTCTCCCCTTTGCGTACGCCTCGTTATCGATTCGCCGCCGCGCTCGGACCTGACGGCTGCGTCTATGCCATCGGTGGCTGGAACGGCCGATCAATTATGTCGAGCGTCGAGGTGTATACTCCCCGCACGAACACATGGAGACCTAGCGCGAGTCTGCCGCGAGCTGAGGAGAGCGCGGCCGCGACCGTGACGCACAACCGGGTCGTCGTTGCCGGAGGGACAGACGGCAACGCCTCCTTCTATAACGATCTATTTGTCTTCGACGGACGCCGTTGGAACAACGGAAGTCCGATGCAGACCCCGCGCGCCGACTTTGGCCTGGTCGTCAACGCTCAAGGACGCCTCTACGCTTTCGGCGGATACAACCCCACCGACAACTATCTCACTAAGGCGGAGACCTATAATCCGGCAACCGACACCTGGACCGCCATAGGTGTTTTGCCACGGCCCATGGCATCGTTTGGGGCGGTAACGGGACCGGATGGTCGCGCATATGCGATTGGTGGCTACGACGGTAACGCCACGAGTACGCAAGTCGCCGCGTACGGCGCGGTAGCCCCCCGGAAAAACCCGTTCACCGGTTAAAGTAACGGGCTATCCATCCTTGATCCAGCGCAGCAGGCAGTAGTACTCTGTCAAGCGAACTCTGAGCAGTTGCTCCTGGGCCACTCCCCCCTGGGACCGCCGGCATCCTGCCGGCAAGCGCTTGCCGGCAGGATGCCGGCGGTCCCAGGGGGGACATCCTGCCCAACTGTTTAAACCAGGCTTGACGGACTACTAGTGGGTCACGCCCCATTTAGGTGGAATTGATGCGTAGCAGCCCATCGCGGTTGCTACCCGCCCTGTGACGCTTGTTGACTGGCCGGGGGTGGTACTTGACCAACTCCAGTTAATTGGGGCGTGACCCACTAGCAGTCTGTCGGAGAGAACGACGTGATGCTGTCCGTGACCGGAGTTCCGCCGCCGGGATGGAGTGCGCCGCCCGTAGGCGCGTGTGATCGACGCGCGGCCAGGGGCGGGACACGGCCCCGGAT
>JAABUL010008493.1_pt1 | contig 10410 bp, 11 predicted proteins | sample 5559151 | NCBI WGS metagenome assembly JAABUL01 (sample SAMN10711876, study PRJNA513368) | rock metagenome | isolation source: Antarctica rocks | place: Antarctica: Victoria Land, Pudding Butte sud | reverse complement strand
GAACGAGGTGGGGATTCAGAGTCAGAATCATCATCGCTAGACGAGGCTTCACGTCTCCGGGATTCTCGGTCACGAGGCATCGCGGTAGAAGAGACTTTGACCTCTCGAAGTTCTGAACAGGGGACAGTTGGTTGTCAAACGTGTGGTGAGAGTAGCCAGTAAGATAGGGTTTTTAGAGTATGTGGATCTCCCAGGCCCTTGAGAACCTTTGAGTAACGTGAGGGAAAGAGATTTACAGGGACCTGATAGGCATTTTATGGCACATCGATCTATCATTGCTCGCTTGGAGTCATTACAGTCCTCCAGCTTTGCTCTAGTGACAAGAGAGGCATGACACAGCTCGAACCTAACACTTAGACTCGCAAGCAAACATGGAGTCAAAGGCACGACAGACTTAGTAGTCATGAGTCAAAACAACAACAGTGAAGCCTCAACTGTAGAGAGCAAACGGACGAGCGATCGACCCACAAGTAGATGGTTTTTGGACGGAGAAGCTACCTAAGGACACGCTGAACGGCATCTTCAATTGAAATCTGAGAGTGCTAATCAATGGAAAGGCAGTTCTCAGGCAAGCCTAAGGAATGCAGATATGAACAGTTCAGGGTGACTTTTTCGTCCAAGTCCCCAGCTCAGCTTGACGAGCTGGGAGACGCAGATATATCCCGGATAAAGAGGCCTTGTAGTTGGAGCATATTCAGAACCAACACTTGCAGTGCTCATTTTCGGCCTGTCCTGGACTCTTACTGAGGACGGACTTTCTTGAAAATCTGCGCAAGATTCCAATATCCTTTGACTACAAGACGTAGGAAGTAAGATATGACAAAGAATTCGCAACAACATCGATGATGCCAAGATCTCAAGCTAGGCACGCAGGTTTGCAGATCCTCCCGTAACGGTATTAGCGGTTACAGGTCTATCTGGAATCCTTGGCGCTCTTCACACCATCAAGGAAAACGAAGCTCGATCTTAGGGAATTGATATGTATATACTACAGATAAGAATCTATCTAAGCCTTAAATATAAGACATTTTCAAAGAGCATTAAAGTTTCTATGTTGACTTCAGGTAATTCTCGATGCTTGGCGATATCTTGACACTTTTCGAGAATATTTTATATTAACTCTGGCACAATCAAAGCTTACTTAAACTTGCTCAAATTCAAGCAATAGCTATCTTGATATATAACCTTTCTTTTAAGCTCTTTAATATTCTTCTATCGCTCAATTGCTAATAGTATATATATGGTGGAGGAGGGGAACGTCAATTTTTGAGCGCCAAGGATTCCAGATAGACCTGTAACCGCTAATAGGGCTGAGCCTCGGCTGTCACGACCGTCCCAACCGTCGCCAGAAAGATTTCGATGGATCTAAATTACAATCCACTCTACTATACATTTTCGAGTCGGCGCATCGCAAGCCATGGCTATCGCCAGCTCGACCAAGACCGTAACCGATATCTACAAGCAAGCCCATTTCCACCTCCCTATGACCGTCTCTATACCAAGGAGTTGGATAAGGTCATATGAAGACTTCGTGCAGAAAAATGCAAGCCAGGTCTCACAGATCGAGTCAGCGCTACGATCGCTGACTTACATTCTCCCTGGTCTCTACGCTCCCTACGCGCTAATGAAGGGCTCCATGCTGACAACAATTAAGGCCGCTTCAATGAATCCGAACTTGCATCCGAATCACGTACGTCTACTATCCAGGGAAGGCTTACCTTCGCAAGTCTTACCACAGGCTGACCATCAATCTTCATAGTACACACAACAATCAACCTCCTCTCCACCTACCACACCTCCCTTCTCCCCTCCCCCTCTCACCCCAGCCCCCATACCCGCTACACAACTCACCACCGAGTCCGCTCCCGCCTCTACGCCCGCTCCTCCACCCTCCTCCGCACAATCCAATACACCGAGCTCCTCTGCGAAATGTTCTTCAAGCGGCGCGGCGGCGACGCCCTGCGCTGGCGCCTTGTCGTCTTCCTCGAGATCGTCAAAGCCGTCTGCCGCGCCATAATGCTGAAAGTCACTGGCTGGAAAATGGGCATCAGTCCCGCCGTGCCTGATCAGCGCGCTGGCGAAGAGGAGGCTGGCGCATCCGAGGAACCGGGGATAGAGGAGTTATTGGACGGCGGGCCGCCCACAGAACAGTGGAAGATGTCACGGACACAGCACACGCTCTCGCCGCTTCCGGAGCGTGGAGCATCGATAACGGGGTATCTGTCCACGCGTATCGTATCGCCGGATAGTATCAAGCATGCTTCGTTGCTAGTGAGGAGTCTTTCGTCCTACCAAGCGCAAGCGGCAGAAACGCTTTATATACTACGACCAGTCATATATGCGCTGGCTATGCAGCGCTTCCAGGGCAAAAAGCGGGACTGGCGGCCTTGGGCACTGGGTCTTGCGATGGAGGTAGCAGCAAGGCAGCTAGCGAAGAAGGATCTGCGACAGCAGCCGGGTGGCATGGGAGCCATGACGGGTGTGGAAAAGGAGGAGTGGTCGAAGCGAGGGTGGTCGGTGGCTTGGTGGGGTATGAGAGGAGCGTTCTATGAGAATATTACGAGGGTGTGGATACAGGCGTTTGCGGATCGGCTGAAGGGAAAGCCGTTGCTGGATATGGTTGGGGGAGTCATTGAGGATTACGAGTACCTTTGGGATGAGTATCACTTTTCGACAGCAACCATGTAAGAGATGTTCTTCCGGTGTCTGATCTCCGTATCTTTATCGTTGTACATTTTTTATCTCAACCTTGGCACGGCTTTTCCGTGGCGTTCCGTGGCGTTCCGTGGCGTTCCGTTTCCACCCTGGCGGCGATCAACTTCTCAACGAAGCGCTTGCAATTCCCGGTCAAGGAACACACAATCGCAATAACGGGTCGACTAGTGCGCCGGCAAGATAATCTTCTATTTAGTTCAGTCAAGCAACGATCATTGCACATATGAAAGAACTGAAAAGCGGAAATGCTGAATGACTGGTTGTCCAGTGGAAGTCCATCATCGAAGGCTCAAGTATTCAAAAGATTCTTAAGATTCTTAATTCCTTCAAGAAATTAACTCGGAAACCTCAGAACGAAGAGAACATAGGAACCAGCAAAGAACATATCTTATCCCATGCGCCAAAAGTTCGGTACTTTGAGCCGGCCAAGCAACCATTGTTGCACATATGAAAGAACGGGTAAGCGGAAGTGCTGGTTGATTGATTGTCCAGTGAAAGTCCGGTTCTTCAAAATTCTCAACGGAGATTGGCACAGAAAGCTGATAACAGATAGACTATAAAGGCAGCATAAAAAAATATCTTATCCCAAGCAGGATGCTTTTTTGGGACAGCCAAGCATTGCACATATAAGATAACGGAAAAGCGGAAATGCTGATTGACTGATTGACCAGAGCGAGTCCATTATTGAAGGGTCAAGTCTCCATAAATCGTTGAGATCTCAGCAGGGATTGGCTTGGAAAATCAAAGTGAATATCATCGCACAAAATGAAAGAACGTAAAAGCGAAAATGCTGATTGACTGCTTGTCCAGTGAGCGTCCATTGTCAAAAAGGTTCACAGATTATCTGCAACTCGTTCCTGCCATATTGCGTAGGTCATACCTTCCGTTTCTGTGATTCAAGATCTCATATACATCCTCTCGTCTGCCCGAATCTTCCTACTCTCATACCAGCTTCAAGTCAAATTTCAATTCAAAAGAACAGCTTGACGTTATGGCTACTATCGCGGTCTTTGCTACCATCCTCTTCCTTTGGCGGCTTCCTGCGCTCCTCCGGTGGCTCGGCTGGGCTCGTCCTACCCTGGACGAGCTCCGTGAGGAGGCGGCGACTTTCGCTCGCCTTGCCCAAGTGGCGAGGATGTGGGAGAAGCCGCCTTCGCCCAACGGCTGGCCACTAGGGGAGCGGCAGTCCGAACAATGGTCGCGGCGGGCTTTGGAGGTGGGGGCGGAGTGGCGGAGGAGGGAGGTGGGGGGGGTGGAGGGGGTGGAGGGGGTGGTAGGTGGACGTGTGGGTGTGGTGGGTGGGTGTGGTGGGTGGGGGTGGGGGCGTGGATGTGGGTGGGGGTGAGAAGGGGGAGGGCGGTTGAGAGGGAGCTGGTGTAGTGGGTGAGGAGGAGCAGTGGGTAAGTCCTCTCTCGCCAACTTCGCAACCATACCAGTAACACTGGCTGACAGAAGGACAGCCGTTATTGGCTTAAACCTATTCTTTCGGCATCCTTATTACCTATCCTTACTGTATCCTTGACCTCGACATCGGCCCGGCCTTGCCGTGGCGTTGGGGCTCCGCCATCGGGCGGTCCAACGGGCCACTCCCATCCTCAAATAGAGCTCCTGCTGTTCCCGATCAACAGAGAAGATGGGATGACGGCTAGTGTCATCTGAGGCCTCCATCACATCTGCCCAGATATCGCTACGAAGAGGCTATAGGATCTCCTGCAAACTCCGCCTGACAACGGAGTACCTGATCCAACGCATATCTACCATGGGCCTACGGAAATGTACAGCATTGCATACACTTTCTTCATTCGGCGCTTTGTAAGAGTACCTGCTGTCAAGCCAATCAATCGAAAATAAGGAATACCTGTCGCGTGATGATAGTGAGCCCTATGCTTCATTACCTTCCCATGGAGAAGATTTGGTCTTGCGCATGTCGAGCTTGCTGGATGAAGTATCTCTACTCTGTCTGAAAGCTACCAACGCCCATTCCGAGACATCATAAGAAAAAACGAGAAAACATTTTCCAAGTGCGTCAAATGGAGGATGCTCACTTTGCTCGAGCAAAGCTCGAGCAAGACCTACTGAACAAAGGCGGTTCTCTGCCAGACCATTTAGCTTGCAAGTATTGCAATCGAACGCATCCAAAAGAAAATTTCGGAGTGCGCAACCGAGACGCTGGAGATGGAGTCGAACCTCTATGTTCGATGGAGGCTTGTGGTCCAGACGCACGCTTTTGCTGGCGGTAAATACCGAGCTTATTGGACTACACAGCTAAGATCGAAAAGGCGAATTGGGAAACGGCGACCAAAAGCTCCTGAAAGACAGACGGGTATCGGCGTATCGAGCGATCTGCTGTCTCTGCTGCGGTCGACTTGATCTCCACGAAAACGACAAACACAGCCGTCCAATCTGCAGCAATAAATGCAAAGCGTGCGGATTCGCGAAGCTCCCTCATTTCGAAAGACACAAACCCCAGCGACCCCTGAAGACTAATGCCAACATCAGCTTTGTGAGAAGGCGGACGAACAGATACAGTCTCGAAATCCGCGATCTAAACGGGAGTTGACATCCCTGGCGAACCCCTCCCAATGAGCCCCGGATCTGGCGAGAGCGATGCTTCTCCCCTGAGATTCTCCAGGCTGTGAGAGCTAATGAGTGTCTCCTCCACCAGGATATCGACCGAAACCTCTTTTCGCTGGAAAGTTCTGTCGTCCTCTACACGAGTCCGGAGTTGAAACGCATCGCGATGTTGCCTGATCAAGGATGTTCTTGTACAGTCCTGTCACACCCTGGGAAAGGCCTCGAGCGAAATGTATCGAGGCGCCTGGTCGAGCATAGTTCTGCACCAAATTCTCAAACGTGGAGAAAACGTGTCTCTTACGGACATCATCGCTGAAGCTTACCAGGCCGCTTGCTGATAGTCACGCAATTGCACCATAGGAAGCTACGATCAGTCGCCCGCAGCTTAGCATAGATCATGGGATAGATTATAGTGTTCGATAGACTTTAGCACGAAGACCTCTCCACTAGAGATAGCTTTAAAGAACAGATCCTGGACGCATAATGGTACATCCTTTAGATCTTCCTATCTGACCAACACACAGTATTATTCGCAGTAAGTAAGTTTGATGCTTGGGGTACATCATCAACCCGGGATTGTCGGCCCCGGCTCCAGCAATCTCGAAAACTCTACAGAAACCACCACAAAACCCCCCAAAAACATCTCCGCCAGCGGCAACAACTCCACCATCGCCCTCCCCCATCAAAAAACACACCCCCCACAATCCCCACAGCCCTCACAACCCCCATCACAACCCCCTACACACCCCCCTCCATTTCTTTGAGCCGCATACATACACCCGATCATCGCCACCAGCACAACCACGCCCAAACCCGCCGCCAACGCATAATGCCATTTTGGCGGGGGGTTGGCAGGGGTTCCGTTATCTGGGGGGGTGCCGCTGATGGTCCTTTTCTCATTGTTGTTATCGCTGCTTGAGCGCTCGCCGGGTTTTTGGGTGGTTGTGGAGGGTGGTGAGGCTTCGCGTGTCGCCTTGGGATTGGGCGCAGTCTTCGCGTCTGCCCGTTTTGTGATCTTGCTGTTTGGGAGTGCGGCCACTGTAACCTCTGGAGGTGTGCTTTGGAGAGGCGGCTCTTGTGATCTTTTATGGAGGCCAGAAGCTGGAGTCGTGGGTGGACGCTGGGAGAGTGCGGGGACGGAGTGGTGCTGGCTGATGGGGTTGGTATGGGAGAGGAGGGGAGTGGTATCGGTTGGCGCTGCGATGGTGCTGGTGCTGGGCTGGAGGAAGAGAGAGGTGGCGAGGAGGATGCTGAGGATGGCCGTGGAGAGGGGGGAGGGCATTGCGTTGTTGAATTGGTCAGCAGTGTGGTTTTCTCTGCTGCCTGCAGCTCTGCAAACCTCTCCTTCAAGAGGTGCGAGATAGTTAGCGAGAGAGGTAGCCGCCGGGGCTAAAAATGGCAGATGGAAGAGGAATCTAAACGGAGTGGGAGACTGAGATATAGCCACCGGGACTGAAGAAGCTCTTAGAAGAGAGTTAGACATAGAATGAGGGAGCCGCGGAACCTTATGTACTGGAAAGATGCGAAGGAGATGCGCTTCATAGGGGCAGGGTTTCGAAACCGCTGGCGCTAGTGAGACATCGTGGTGAACAAAGGAACGAGGAAGATGGACAATGAAGACTTCTCAACCAAGTGAAACGCGCTGAGTGAAGCAAAGGTGGTGCATTTGTGCTACCGGAGTCTTGTGGCCGTTTTGTATAGAGGTGGCCGCGACGTGGGTGCATGGTAGGTTGAGGAGTCTGGATCTATTGGCCAGGGCAAAACGGTGAGCCGTTCTTTCAACCCGATCTTTAAACCTGACTCGTCGGAAGTGACGCACTTTCAAAGAGGATTTGTTATTGCAAACAGTAGTCGTTTTTTTCTCACCTCGTCCATCTTAAACGCGAGACCTTCTGTGCATCCAGCACAGGAAGCGCTGCCCATGTTACACCGGCAAGAGCGGCCAAGAAGGTAAGCGCTTCCATAGGGAACAACAGCATCAAAAGATTCATTGAATATTGGAACCGCTATCCCAAGAACAAGCCCACCAAGACCCTAAAAAGTGATCTGAAACACACCGAGAGCAGAGCGAATAAGACTTCTAACCCTATGATGACGCCTAAGACAATAGTTGCGGTTCTGTACGTGCCACTGACTTTGCCCGAGCAGTCGCATTTAGCGCTCTCGTCGGTGTTCCGGCCGTTGATATGAGCCTTGATTCTGACCCGGCGCGATTGAGCTGGCAAGCGGTTGCTCCTTTCGGTGTTTGAAGTGGTGGTATCCCTGGCGTCGAGGTGCTCTGCGGCTATCCTAGGAAAGCGTTTCCCCACCCCTGATCCAGACTCCACCGCCGAGTTCTGATCTTTTTCTCCTCTCATTTGGACTTCAGGTTTCATGTCTGTGTTTTGAAGATCCCTTCTAACATCGCGGTTCAAGTTGGAAGCTGTGGCCACGGTAGCGCTTGTGAGGGCAGCTTCGGATCGCTGAGACTGCTGAATGAGCGTTGTATGCTCTGCTAGCGTGTTGGTGTGTGTCGATCCTATGATAGCTGTGGCTGTAGGAACTTCATCGTTGGCGCGGCTCTGCTTTGCGAGAGAGCAAAATGGGTCTAGGGCTTGGACAGACAGAGCGGTCAAGACCAGCGGTAGGAAGGTGTTGAAAAGCATACCAGGAGAGGTGTTCAGATAATTGCTCTAAGAGCGAGGCGGGCCTGCCGAGTGCAAGTATGAGGATGTTTGAGGATCGGTGGGAAATCTTTCGACAATTGAGGGTCTACAATCGAGGACGATTGGGGAGAAGCTTGGGCGTGAGACGCAGAAAAATCATGAGGAGCAAAGTTCTTTATGTAGAGATTTCATAGCCAAAAAAAAGTAAGCGACTATGGGAGCAGGGTTCAGGAAGACAAAGAAATGAACGGTGGAACACCCCAAACGCTGAAACGGAAACACGTCAGGCTCGTGTAAGTCTCTCCTAATCAACTTTGGAGGTAAACCTCAGCGAGAACATCGAGAATGAACAATGTCTGTTCATCTGCTAATGAAAGACGTTTGAGGATGAATGATCCGCATATTCGAAACAATGAAGGATGATTCAAGAGATAGGGAACATCACATTCACCAAACAGCAGGCGAAATCTGGGACATACTTGCTCACAAAGTGCTGCTACTCAAGCGATAAGGCTCCTAGCGATGACTTCCCAAGCTTCCATCAATCCGTACGAACTAGCAAACAAAATCAGCGCTGACCCTCCTTTAGCCCAGATACTCACTTCTCGAAATATGCTTCGCAAGAGCTAATCTGCTCGGCGCTGAAATTCAATAGCGAGTACTGTTGCAGCTCTTCCACACACTTTTCAAGGTTGACGGCAGCTTCCACCACTTCTGGTGGAGGAGTTGCTCCCTTCTTCACGACATGCTCGGCTAGCTTCATTAAATATTTCCGTCGTACACATGCTGATGGGCAAGATTGAGCTACCATGGTCATCCATTCCAGAATGACAATCTTGCTGGTCCCAAGTGACCGACAAAGTGCCCAAAAGTCAGATTCGAAAGGCACGTTCTTTGCACCATCCAAAGTCGTGACTCCATTCGGTAGAAGTTCGGAGCTCTGGAAGTCCACATTTTGAGATGGTTGGCTGCTCTCAGATTCCTTAGGTATGTGACGTGGAACAATCCACCCTTGGGCCTCGTTTGAATAGGTTTCTGTAGGATCTTTCTGGCGGCTTGCCGGCAGCGGATGAGACATTATTGGCTAGTGTCAACGCTTCGATCACAGCGATACTTTCGGTGTACTCGTTGTGGAGGCTTTGGCTGTGTTGTTAGACCGGTGTTGAGGTATACCATTGTTTTGATAGTCAAATTTATGAGTCCTTCCACTACGGCCAGCACAGCACACGACGTGATCCTCAACAACGCATAGCCGACGCATAAATGGTCCAGACACTGCTGGCATCGCGGCAAGGCGCAAAACAGAATACATCTCTAAACTAGATTGCTGATCTTGCTGGGATGGGAAGTTAGGCGCAATCCAACATGATCTGCGCTGAAGGCGTCCAATCCAGTCTACGCAATAACATCGGAACCAGTGGCCCAATATGATTTGAAGGAAGGGGCAGAGATTTGAGAAACGCAAATTTTGAGGGAAGCATCTTGTAGAGGGTGCGAGATAGAGAAATCGCAAGCAAGACGACAAGGACATCTTAGCTAGCTGCTAGTAACTTATCCAGCCAGCGCACGAGTCAAACCAGTTTTGGTTATCAGATCCAGTTGGGTCGAACCCCGATGAGCCACGATCTCCACAAATAAAACAAGCACCTAATCGCGCCGAGCCGCAGTCAATTTCATAGCGTAACTCAATGGTAGTCACACTTTGTAATAAACTTACGTACCTGACAGCGTTCCGTCCGCGTCAGCATAATGTTGTTTGTCAGGAAGCTTCCAGCGAGTGCAATCCAGCTCAGAGTTGACGCAGGTTGTATTTAAGAGTCAGCCCTTATTGTGCCTTCATCTTAGTACAGTCATACCGCACATTCGTTCCAAGCCTTACGAACAGGAAAAGCAGCAGCTTTGGAAGCAACAGATTATGGAGTCTCGAGCGATGGCTAGCCTACGAGAAGTGCTTCAAGGACCATCGAAAAAGTCCAGACTCAACAAGGCCGAAGAGAAAGCAAGTAGATCCAAGCAAGACTCTGAGCCGGAAGAAGACGAATCTGACAGAGATGACGAATTGATATCACTGGAGCTTCCCCTCTCAGGCAACGCAATGGCGCAGATCCGCGAGATTGACGCATCGAAACTCATGGCCACAGACATGATCCGCATGGAGGACACTTACATAACACTCACCATTGTGATAATTGACTGGCTTCGCCTGAAAGGTGGAGCAACTGGTGTCGCTATGTTGGAAGATGCAGTTCTGAATCAGGAGGCAGAAATTGTCGTACTGGCGGAATTGGCCGCGGAGAGCAATGCGGAGATTCCAGAGAAGATGGAAAGATGCTGGGAAGAAGCACAAGGGATGCGAAGGGCTGTGATCCGATATCATGAAGCGAGATTGGAAGACTGGGACAAAGCAAGAAAGGAGAAATTGGAGGGGATGCGTCGACTTTTGTCCGTGTAAGCAGCCTGCTGTACCATCATCCCT
>JAABUL010008492.1_pt1 | contig 10411 bp, 17 predicted proteins | sample 5559151 | NCBI WGS metagenome assembly JAABUL01 (sample SAMN10711876, study PRJNA513368) | rock metagenome | isolation source: Antarctica rocks | place: Antarctica: Victoria Land, Pudding Butte sud | reverse complement strand
CGAAACGATTGATCCGAAACGATTGATCCGAAACGATTGATCCGAAACGATTGATCCGAAACGATTGATCCGAAACGATTGATCCGAAACGATTGATCCGAAACGATTGATCCGAAACGACCGAACTGAAACACAAGGGCAAATCATGTCAATGCCATTTATTCCGCCTCTCACCGTTCTCACGTCCAACCCCCTGGCCGCTGCCCTCCAAGCGGCCACAGGCTGCGGCCCAGACGCGCCCTGTGAGATCACACTGACCGCCTTTTCGTATGACGACGTGGCCGGGGTCGTTCGGGCGGAAGGAAGGGTCTGTGCGAAGTCCGCACCCGCCGCGCTAGCCGAACCCGTCCCGTTGCCGCCCAGCGCGCCTGCCGCGCCATCCGCACCCGCCGCGCCCGCTCCTTTGCCGAGCGCTGTCCGTAATCCTTTTTCTATTCCCGCCTGCCTGCATCAAATCTGGCTGGGTGGGAAGCCGCTGCCTCCCCGCTGGGCTGGGTTTACAGCCCGACTGCGCGCCCTGCACCCGGACTGGGATTACCGCCTGTGGACGGAGGCCGACCTGCCCGCGCTGTGGGACGCCGATCCGTTCCTGCAATCCTTGAACCTCGCTACCATCTTCGGCCTGTGGCAGAACTTCGGCTATCAGTCAGACATTGTACGGCTCGCGCTCTTGTGGCTGCATGGGGGCGTTTACCTGGACACCGACTGCGAGGTGTTCCGCCCACTTGACCCTCTCCTTTTCGGCTGCGATGCCTTTTGCGGGGCGACGTTCCCTGGCGAACCGTTCCCGCAAGTCCACGTTCAGAACGCCGTCCTGGGATCATGTCCCCGTCATCCGTGGCTGACGCTAACGCTGGCCCGGCTGTCCGAGGGGTTGGCAAAAGCGACGGAGGGCACCCGCGACGGGGCTATAACGCTCCGGCAGGCCAAGTCCGAGCTGATGAACATACTGGACCTGACCGGGCCGGGCCTGCTGTCCCGATCGCTGACCGAATACCGCGCCCGTCCCGTCTCGCTCGTTTCTGATGTGCGAGTCATCCCGGCCCGGTTCCTGTTCCCCGCCGGCCCGGACAAGCCGCAGTCGCCGGAGCAGTACCCAGACGCTTTGCTGCTGCACCGCTGGGACAATTCCTGGGGCAAAACTGAATCCAAAAATACTGAATCCAAAAATGATGAACAATCTTATTCCTGATGGACGCAAGAGTTTCATTGTCGACGGGATGGCCCTCCATGGTCCGTACCAGCGACTTACTATAGTGCCAGGGTTCCGGGGAACAATGATTATGCCGATTCTGACTACGCCGACCCTCAGCCCACTGTACCAGGCGCTCCTCGGCGGGACCCTGCTCGTCGGCGTCCTCGGCGTCGCGCAGAAGGCTTTTGAGTGGATAGCAGGCCGCCGTGATGACGCCACGACAAAAATCCAGGAAAACAATGCGGCTATCGAAGTCGCCCGCATCCAGCGCGCGGCGGATGAAGCGAAAGAGGCGCGCGAAGAGGCGCGCCGGCTGCTTGCCGAACGCAAGGAACAGGTCGCGGAACTGAAGGCGGACGGGCTGACGCTCCGCCGCGATCTTGGCGAGCAGATCAGCGCGCTCAAGCTCGAAATGAAAGAAGAGTCAGAGCAGCGGCAACTTGTCAAACTCTCTGCCGATGCCGCTCACATCCGCTCAGATGAGATGGCGTCAAAGCTTGAACTTGCCAAAGCTGATCGGGACGAACTGATGCAAAAACTCGTCGCTGTCGAGGCGCGGGCCATAAACGCCGAGCAGCATTCTGCGGTCCTAGAGAAAGAGAAAAATGCCGAAATTGAGATAATTTCTCAGCAGCTCGAAAAGGCAAACCGGAAAATCAGCGAAATGGAAGCCTATATCCGGGAGCATAAAATGACGGTGCGCCTGACGCAAGGAGACCAGACGATCACCGCCAGCATGGACCCGCCGACGCTCGACACCAACTTTTAGCTTGTAAAAGGAGCCACTTTGAACCTCAATTCTCTGAACATCAACACCCTCCGCGCGCGCGGACTGACAGCCAGCCAGAAGCGAAACCTCGCCGCCCTCATCACAGGCGGCCTCCTGACGCTTAACGAACACTGGCCGCAGGTGACGGCTCTTGTCGGCCAGCACTATCACGGCCTGCCCGTCCCGCCCGGCGTGACGCTCTCTATCCAAGTCACTGCGCTTGTCATCACATCCCTGTCGCGCGCGCTGAACCGCGCAAAAAGCGGCACGGGGACGGGCATCGTCGGCGGCGCGCCGGACCACGCGGCGGAAGATGCCGTTGCCACAGGCACAGACGGCGGGAACGCAGGCACAGACGGCGGGAACACCCCTGCCGCGCCGCTGACACTCCCGGTCCTGGAGAAGCAGGTCGGGTCTATCCTCGCCACGGACGTGCTGGACTATGCTAAAAGCCGTCTGACGGGCCTGCCGCTGCAAAGGGTGGTTGCCGGCGCGGCCCAGGCCGTCGCAGACGTAGAAGCGGAGAAGGTCGCCAGCATGACCAACATGACCGGGTTTCTGCCGGGAGAACTCGCCGCCGCCCCGCCTGTAGCGGGAGAACTCGCCGCCGCCCCGCCTGTAGCGGGAGAACTCGCCGCCGCCCCGCCTGTAGCCCCTACCTCTCAGGCCTCTCAGTCATCCCCGGCCTCTCAGTCATCCCCGGCGGCAGCGCCCCCTGGCCTGCCCGCTGTGCCGCCCGCCGTTGTCAACACAGGCGGGGCGCAGATCGTGACGCCGCCCGCGCCGGAGACCGCGTTTGTGGACGGGGCAAGTGAGCCGATGCCAAGCCCCCTGCCGGGAGAACTCGCGCCGCCTGCCGCCGTGCCCGTTGCGGGCGTCTCCCAGGAGTAACCACCATGTCCTATACCATTAACGACAACGAAGCGAAGCTACCGCGCGCCATCGTCTACCTCAAAAGGCTGCCCGATCTACGTGGTCGTTGTCTCGGCTATTGCCGGGCCGCGCTGGACACCATCAGCCTGCGCCTCCCGCCGCCCCAGGAGCCGCACAGCACGGCTCTGGCCTGCTACCACGCACTTGCCGCCGATCCTACCCGCTGGGGCTGGGTGCGGGTAAATGACCCCGCCGCTCATCCCATCAAACTGGCGTTCTTCGGCAACTGCGGATGGGAAGTCGCCGACAATGGGGATACCATCGAATGCGGCCACGTCGCGCTCCGTCTCGGCGACGTGCTCTACAGCTCTAAGGACTACCAGTTTTTGCCCTACTGGGAGGCCAGACTGCTTGGCTACTTCATTCCAGCCGCGTGATTTTGTCACACTCCGCCCCGCGACGCGACGCGAGGAAGTGTTCGCGGCTGCAATAAAAGGCGGCAGGTTCGGCTTTGGTCGTCTGGCTGCGGGCCTTGCTCGCGTAGCGCGTGACCGGCTGGCCGCAGAAGCCGCAGGGCAGTGTGACCTTACCGTGATGCCCCGCCGCGCGCTCGCGAAACAAGGCGGCACACACGGAAGAGCAGAAGACGTGCCCCCCGGTTCGGTTAGCGGGGGCGGAGTGGAACTTCTTGCCGCACTGCTCACAAGTTCGGGAGGAGGCGGGGGAGGGCTTTCTGCCGGGGCACTTGGCGGCGTCCCGGCGAGGCATGAGTTTCTGGGGCAAGTCGGACATTCAGGCAGCCACCTTCCTCCCGTCTATTTCGGATGCGGTGACGAAAACGGGCATCGGCTCACCCTCGGCCTTATAGTACTCCTGCGTGTAGTCCCACCACTCGTCGTCGCTGGCACGGAACCGCTCGACAAAGTAGACATCTGGGGTTTCGGTCACACCAAACATCACTTTGAGGCCCTGGTAGGACTGCACAGCCGCGAACGAGATAGGGACGAGGTTGCTCCCCTCGTACCGGCTGCCCTGCCAGAAGCGGTCCTGCATAGCGTCGAATGCCTCCTGGGTGGCGAATGCCAAGATGCCGGGGTTGCTATCAGTGATGGCACTATCGGTCTTTTTGAGCGTAACTGCGTAGATCATGGTCGTGGTCTCCTCTATTTCTCTGTTCTGCTTCTATTATACCCAGGCCGATTAGATTTGTCAAGCCTGTTTCTATCATATTTTTAACTATTTTTCGGTAGGCTATTCCCATGAACTTCGGAAACATCTTCAGAGGCCCCATTTTCAAGGGCGTCGCGCAGGGGCTGGTGGACGCCGCCCTGCCCGCCATCAAGGCGGAGCTGCTGGGGCTGCTGACGAAGGCCATCAGCAGCGCGGGCCTGCCCGCCGCTTACCAGGCCCAGGCATTGACGCAGGTGCAGGCTGCGCTGGACAACTGGGCGATCAAACTATGACGAGCCGAGGTTGATTACGGCCTCCGAGGTTCCCTGATCCGTCTTCCGCGCAACCGCCTGCATAGCCGCGAAGCACTCCCACCAGGCCGCTGCCACGCCGGGCGGCCATGCAGGGTCAAAGGTGGGGAACTTGCAGAGCAACCCTTGATACCACTTCCTGCTCATCCCCCGCCCCCTTTCTCCGCCCTCAGTTCAGCCGCCTTCGCCCTCACCATGTCCGTCGTCATCAGCACTCCCGCCCGACGATACTCCTTCCGCGCCTGACTCAGCAGGGCCGGATCGTATTCCGGCTCCGCCGGATCGTATTCCGGCTCCGCCGGATCGTATTCCAGCTCCGCCGGATCGTATTCCAGCTCCGCCGGATCGTATTCCAGCTCTTTCTGCTCCTGAGAAGAAGAGAAATCATCCGGGGCTGCCGCAGGCGTATCAGGAGTATTTTTAGTGTTTCTCAGAGAGGTCTTAGGAATAGCGCGTACCTTTTCCGCGCGCTTGTTCGGTGGTTTTCCACATCCCTGTCTGAGCGTTTTGCCCGCGCTTGTTTGCAGGTTTTCAGCAAACAAGTCTGCGTCACCTGAAGCAGCCCCGCGCCGGGTTTCAGCCTTCGCCTTTTTCTCCTCTGCTTTGACCTTCTGGCGAGCTTCTTCCTCTATCAGCCATTGGCGCAATTGCATGGCAATCCGCTCTTTGTCGAGGCTGTAGTAAAGCCGCGCGGGGATACCAGCCTTCTTCTCAATCAGTATCCCCGCCTCACGCATCTTGCGCCGCGCCGTTTCCTGTTCCGTGCGGGTTAGCCCCGTTTCTTCCTCAATCTGTTCCTGGCTGGCATAAAACGATCCGCCCCGCGCCTTCGCTGTGTCCATACGGGAATAGAACCAGAACTGAGACAGCAGGAGGCCGACACACGCTCCACCGAAGGCGCGGGCGAAGCTAGGGCGGTGGGCAACGATGTTCTCGCCTCCGAGGAGGTCTAGCACGGGGTCTAAGGGCTGGAAGGCTTGGCTCATTCCGCGCCCCCTTCTGCCGTCAAGAGTGCTACGAGTCTCTGCGCGTCATCTATAGAGCCGCGCAGAGCCGTTTCCAGGTCATCGGAGCCATTGGCCCAGTGGTACAGGATTTCTTGCAGGGAGGCGAGCAGAGCCGGGGCAGCGGCAACAATACGGGCTTGTGCGCGGGGGCTTGACGCAGAGGCGTCAGGTATGTTAGAATCGTTCACGTCTCAGCATCCTCCTAAGAATGCGCTGGGAAAACCTAACAGCCCCGGCAAGGGCTATCGGTTTCGAGGGGCCGTCACGCTGATGAGATTAGCGCGACGGCCTTTTCGTTTGTCATACCACTCTGCCACGCCCTGCATAATCCGCCAGTCCGTTTCCACACAAGGAATAGGCTTCGCTTGACACGGCCTGGCGAGACTCATTGTATCATGCTGGCGAGACTCATTGTATCATGCTGGCGAGACTCATTGTATCATGCTGGCGAGACTCATTGTATCATGGCGGCGAGACTCATTGTATCATGGCGGCGAGACTCATTGTATCATGGCGGCGAGACTCATTGTATCATGGCGGCGAGACTCATTGTATCATGGCGGCGCGGCAATGTCAAGTTTTTCGCAGTCTGTCCAGTAGCGACTTTTCACGCCAGCCGCTTTCTCGGCGAACGGCCTCCCGCGCCTCCGCAAGTTCTGCCCGCAACCGCTCCGCTTCTTCCCGCATCCGCTCGATCTCCGCCCGCTGCGCGGCCAGCTCCGCCGCCAAAACCTCGACTGCCTGGGACTGTCCGACCAGTGACCGCGCCGCCCCAATTAGCTCATTGAGCGCGCCTGTTTCCTCGTCGTAACGGCTTCGCACGGCCTCAGACGGAATACGCGCGGGGTCGGGAACGGCCAGAATCGGGTCAGGCGTACCCCACCGGGCCAGCAGCGCGGCGGGGATGCTGTCTGGTATCTCGCCGGGGGAACGATGATAGTAGGGCGCAACCAAGTCAGCAACACGGTAGTAGGACGCGATAGAGGTACGGTAAGCGGGCTGGGGGAACTTGCCTTCGGCCCGCCACTTGCGGAGGGTGGAAGCAGCCACGCGGAACGCCCGCGCCACGTCACTGCCGAGTGCGAGAGGACCGAGCGGCGGGATGTCATGCAGAGGCAAAGCAGCAAGGATTTCGGGGACGGGCGGCGGCGGCTGTGGGTAGATTTCCATAGGGATGATAAAGGCGTGGAGGGCGTTCCGGCGCGTGGCCCATCGGCACGGCAGGCGTTCCGAGGGCGTTGCGCGGTGCCGTGCCGATGGTAGAAATAATAGGGAATTATGTAACATTCGCCCGTTTTATGTAACATTCGCCCGTTTTAGGCGTTTCGGACTTGCTACTCGTCTTAGTGCCCGCCGCCGCCGGGCAATCAGTAGCGGGACGCATTAACCGCGTTCGCATTATAGTTCACCGTGTCACGGAGATCGTCAATCTGCTTCTGCTGGTCATCAATCTGCTTTTGCTGTGCTGTGATGGTCGTCTGCATCCCGGAAACAACCGACGCATGATAAACAAGCAGGAGGAGGGAGGCTGCCCACAACGCCGTGAGGAATATCTTGGGCTTGCGTGCTGGGACGGACACGGGAGACGTCAAGGCCGACGCAGTGATTTCGTCGTCTGGGGATCGCTGCTCAACCGTCTCGGCCTGGCCCAGCGCCACCCCTGCGCCGGGAGGAAGGCGTTCATTCTGAAAGGCGACATAAGGATTCGCCGCGCTCCTGTCCCTCTTGGCCGCACAGCGCGGGCATTCTTTGTCGAAAGCCGTCAGGACGTAGCCGCAATCGGGGCATTGCATCTGTCAGTATCCCATCGCTTTCATCTGCTTCTTGCAGTCAGCATACGACCCGCCGCCGCTGGCCTCCATTTTCTGACAAATGCTGTCTACGCCATGATCTTCTGCCTCCTGGCGTTGGGCCGATTTGACAATCAGGCCAATCACGGTGATTACGAGGAAAGCGAGAAAAACCCCCCAGAATGGACTGAACCGTGAAGATCGCATTAAATCCTCCGAAAGCACAATTCTTCCACCCTGCGCGCAATACGATGCCGCGCATCATCGGGATCACTGCCGCCGGTGTAGGCATACACGCGGTCAGGCAGGCCGTCAAACAAGCTGGGGTAGTTGATCACGGCCAGCCACTCGGCGATCTCATGGCAGAGAAACCGGCACACCTGGCGCGCAGAATGGCAAGGGTTGTAGGCGATCACCCAGCCCTCACGCAGCCGGTCCTCGCGGGAAAGGCGGGCCGTGAACCCACGCGGGCAGGCCCGCAGCGCGCCGACCGGGACGCCCAGGCGGACGCAGAGCATTTCCCACTGCTGCACAGACCGGGGCATTCGGCCCCCGCTGGCGGCAATGAGCAGGCGGCGGATGCGCTTCGCGGCCTCGCTGATGTAGCGGCCCGGCCTGGGGCGGCCCGTCTCAAACTGAAAACCTGTCACGCCCGTCCCCCTTTACGCTTCTCCTGTTCGACCATCCCGATCACCATTGCGTCCATGCTCTGCCGGAGCTGCTCCCTCGCGTCATCGTCCAGCGCGTCGCTGCTGTAGCCGGCCTCGTGCAGGATCGTCTCGATAGGGCCGGTTTTCTCGTTCGGTCCCTGTAGCGGCGCGAAACCTGCTGCAAGCAGTCCCGTGTTAAGCGTCCTGCGCTTGACGCCATCATCAGAGTCCGGCCCCGCCAAAACCTCAGCCAGCGAGTAGACGCTTGACTTTGGGCAGGGGAGTAGCCGCCGCTCATATTTGGAGATTAGGGCTTGGTCAACGCCTGACGCCTCGGAGAGATCAGACTGCGTAAACCCTCGGCTTTTTCGCGCTGACCTCAGCCATTCCGCGAACGCCTCTAGTTCAGCGTCGCCCAGGGTCTTTGTTTTGACTGGCATAAACCCGCTTCTATTGAAAATCCCCCGATACAAAAAGCCTTGCAATCTGCTACTCCTTATTATATGAATTAATTTCTTATAAGTAAAGACACTATTTTTCATATTTTGTTGCACGTTTCTATGAATATATGTCATAATTAGGCATGAAACGAAAAATGGCGCGTTCGGCCTTGCGAAAAATGCGGGATGCTCGTGGCCTTACAGCCGAACAGGCCGCCGGCCTCATCGCCGCCGAACTGGGGCGCAAAAAACCCTACCACTACTCCACCATCATTAAGGCCGAAACAAAAGGCATTGAAAGTATGCGATTGATCAATGCTTATGCTGCTGTCTACAAACAGAGTCCCGAAGACGTTTTTGCCGCCGCTAGTTCATAAAATATATGAACTTTTTTCTTAAAACCCTTGACAAATATATGAATATAGTTCATAATAAGGCATGAGGGTTGAAGACCAGAACGAAGAACGCTTTTGGAGCAAGGTCAACAAGACGGAAGGTTGCTGGCTGTGGACAGCATGCGTTTTCCATCACGGCTACGGGCAGTTCATGGCTATCAGGGGCAGTAAATATGCACACCGATATTCCTACGAGCTTGCTCATGGAGCGATCCCTGCTGGGATGGAAGCGCATCACATTTGTAAAAATCGGGCCTGCGTGAACCCTGCTCACTTGGAACTTCTCTCCAAAAGCGATCATGCGCGGTTGCACGCATCTATTCAGGATAGAACGCGCTTCCGTGTGCCACGAAAGAACAAGACGCTAAAAACGCATTGTTGTCATGGTCACGAGCTTACGCCTGAGAATACACGAGTGCGGGTCAGTAACGGCTGGCGCTCCTGTAAAACGTGTGAAAAGCAACGATACCAGAAATCCAATCTTCAGCCCTTAGAACACCAAACATTCTGAGGAGAACAACGGCCATGAAAACACAGGCAAGGGCAATCAGCAAGGCAGCGGGATTTATGGGGGCCGGCGCGAGCGACCGGGAGCGGATGCGGGACAACCGGCAGGCGGCGGAGGCGGCGCGGGCGCAGAAGGCGGCAGAGGCCGTCATCGTAAACACCGTCGCATTCATCGGGGACTACATGGAGGCCGGGCGGATTATCCTGGACACCGACGAGCCGCTGGTCATGGCCTTCCGCATGGCCGGGGACATCATTCCCCAGGCGGTCGTGACGCCGATCCTGGACGGCACGCGGATCGTCGGCGTGAAGGCAGAACAGGGGCCGGGGCGCTGCCTCCTGCCGGAGACGCTGACCGCTTTTGAGCGGGTCGTCTGGGCGCGGCTGGCTCGAAACCAGGCGGCGCGGGCAGAGCGGGCGGAAGCGGCAGAGGCCAACAAGCCTGAGACCGTCAAGCCCTGTAATCCCAAGCCCTGTAATCCTGAGACCGTCAAGCCCTACGGCGGCCAGCCGTTGACCGAGCGGGCGGGCGCGTCCGCTGTCCTGAGCGCCAGCGCCTACGCTTTCGAGTTCACGGCCACGAGCGGCGCGGACGTGTACGGCTGCTACGATGCCGCAACGCACGAACAGAAGTACGCTTTGGAGGTGGTCGGCGGCCTGGTGACGCACTGCAACTGCCCGGATCGGCTGTACCGGCGGCGGGTCTGCAAACATCAAATCGAATTGGCCGTCGCGCTCCAGACGGGCCTGCGGACGCCGGGCGGGTCGGTCGTGATGGCGGCCTCGGCCCTGTCCATGCTGCAATCCGGGCCGCGCACGGTGGCGGACAGCCTGCGGGCGCTCAGGGAGGACTACCACGCGGCAGCGGTGCGGGCGGTCATTTTGACGGCGGCGCAGGTGGAGGCGATCCAATGAACCCCAGAAATCCAATGAACCCCAAAGAAGTCGAGCTGCAACTGAAACTGCCTTTGGTCATCACGCATGAGTGGCTAAAACGCCACGACGCCTGCGACAAACATCTCAGCCTGTTTGACCAGGAGTGGCCGGACGGGGCGGAGGTGTCGGAGGCCAACCTGCGGCGCGCCATAGAGATCGGACTTGACATGGAGTGGCTGCTGAGACTACTGCTCCCGCCGTCAGTGTACGCCGACTATGAGGCAAAACGCGCCCCGCTGTACGCCGACTATGAGGCAAAACGCAACGCGCTGTACGCCGACTACCAGGCAAAACGCAACGCGCTGTACGCCGACTACCAGGCAAAACGCAACGCGCTGTACGCCGACTATGAGGCAAAACGCAACGCG
>JAABUL010008491.1_pt1 | contig 10412 bp, 2 predicted proteins | sample 5559151 | NCBI WGS metagenome assembly JAABUL01 (sample SAMN10711876, study PRJNA513368) | rock metagenome | isolation source: Antarctica rocks | place: Antarctica: Victoria Land, Pudding Butte sud | reverse complement strand
CCTGGTTCGCGATGGAGAGCACTCAGAGCAAGACTGGCCTCTGATGGGGGTAGCCCATTAGATCTGCTGGCCATCGACGAAGAGAGCGGTGTTGAACTCTCGCTAGGAGAGATCGAAGTATCAGTCAACGGTGTAACTCTCTTCGCGATCAAACGAATGCAATGGCCGTCTGTTCTCTCGTGGGGCGAGAGGCTTTTGAGCTTCGAGAATTTCGTGAATGGCGTTGGGAATGAATGGCCATTCGAACCCTGTACAAGAGGCTATGGATAGCGTTGACTAGTTATCGTCGAGGCTGAGATGGAAGTCGCCAAGCCAAGATCTCAAGACAACCCTGCTCCAATGAAATACTACCAACAATCCTAGAGGAACCGGAACCCGTCACAATTCACATACCCCTTTATAAGATAGCTTTCGACTCCCATAAATTAGATTACGTTAATCTTCTTTCTTGTAATCGGATAATCTAAAAATTAATAATAATAATAATAGTAAAAATAAAAATAAAAGTAAAAGCAATAGTTATATATGTATTTTAATTATTATTAATTAATTAAGTTAATTAAGATATAGTAAAAAAGATAAATATTAATAAAAATAAAATTTAATAAGAAGAAGAGAAAATTAATTAAATATAATAAATATTAGATTGCAAAATATATTATTTAATTAAATATAATATAAATAAACTAGTAATTTTAATCTTTATTAACTTTTGCAAATTAATTAAATAATTCTATTAAATAAATATATACAATCTTTCTATTTATATAAAATTTACTTTGTATTTAATTTTTTAATAAATAATTATATATTATTTATTATATTAGTAATAATAGTTTAGTTAATTAAGATTCTTAAAATATCTAGATTAAATACTTTAGTAAATACAAAATAAATCTAAAATTAATAATAATTATAAGAAACTAAATTATTAGTATAAAGATTTAAATATTATATTTGTAACTAAATTTCTTCGAGTTAAATGTTACGAGTCTACGCTAGTATATAGTCTACGCACAAGTACGTAGCATTGGGAACAAATAGCTACATATGCTCTTATAGCTTTGCGAGAAAGCACTAGAAGCATTGCTCCCTTTGCTTTCTAAAAAAGCAACAAGAGCATAGAGATTTGCTTTCTTTGCTTTGCGAAAGAGCAAAAAAAGCAAAAAGAATTTCATTCAATATATAGATTCTCGAATACGACTCTCTTATGAATCGTGTTTAACTTAAAATAAGTTCTTATTTATTGTTATCGCTACATCTAGTTGCAATCTTTGTTATCAAATAATTGCTTATATTTCTTGAAGACGTTTACAAATCTTTTCAACAATACAATTTACTCTAATATTTTCGAAGAAAGTATTAGCGTAACACTTTGAACACTCTAAGGATGTCTATATTAGATTAACGCGCCTCTACTTCAAACACTAGCTTATTAGCATCACGTCGACTCTCTATTGAAGAAAATAACAAAATCAAAATAAATAAACCTAACATTTATCATGAAGATCGCATCGACTTGAAGAACTAACTTATGCAAATAAATATCTATTTTATCTTCTATTTTGTTTTAGCGAACAAAAAGACGATTTTCGCATCAACATTTCTTAGAGAAAGAGTTTAAAATTGATTCAAGTTAAATTTACGCAAGTATCTAAAAAATTATAACGAAAATTCTTGTACAATGTTTACGAATTTCGACAATTTCAAAAGAGAGCTTCGAAGAATCTTTGAAACATTTAACGAAAAATAAATTGCGAAAAAAGTAATTTAGCATTTAACTCAACGAATCTTTGTAGCAAATTACGTCGTTAGATTTCAAAAATATGTTAATTTAATTAAGTGAAACGATGTCGCACTTATAACAATGTTTCGACGAGATTTAAAGAACAATTTAAAAGACGAAATTATGCGTGACGAAAAACGCATTAACGACATGTTTAATCTTATTAAAGTAATCATCGATTTTAACGACAAACTATATGAAAGAACTATAAAAAAAAAATATAATTAATTTCAAGAAAGAGTAGAAATCTTCTTTGAACTAATGATTAAATATTAGTAGAAAGAATCTTGTTCTAATTAGAAATATAATAATTTTAATTATCGTAAGTTTGCATTTATAAAACTAGATTTTATTTAACAACGTAAAAAAAAGAATTTTAAAGAAAAGCAAAATAATAAATTCTAAAAAACGTGCTATTTATGTGACAAATCGAATCACTTCGCAAAAGATTGTCGATTATAAAATTTAATAAATCGTCGATAAATCAATGCTATGTTAAGAGAGATACTTAATAGCTAAAACGACATTAGAAAGCAAATTGACACAAAGACGAAAACTCTTAAGATTAAATTGAACGACAACTACTATTTAATAAAAAATCTAAATTAATTACAAAAAGTTCTAGATGAAACATTATTAAACAAAACATTCGCATCTACGCAAGAAGTCAATTAAATACTTAATGAAACTATAGAAACACAATGACTAAAAACGTTATATCTTTATTTAGCAATAAACTTGAACGACGAATACGACTAAAAGAACTTTCACGAATGTCTAGATAACATCATAAAACATCTTAAGACTTTAGCTAGTTCATCGAAGAAACAATAGATAAACTAGATCATAAATAAATGCGAAGAAGCGCTAAAAAGCGACGCCACTATAAAAAGAGATATTGTTAAGGAAATCGAACAACAATTAAGCAATGTTAGTTTATCTAAATAAGCGATAAAGAAAGCAAAGAAATATGCGACACTTAATTGAATAAAATGCTATAACGATTTATGCTAAACTTATCTAGAAGACAAAGAAGAAGTCAACTAGTTTTCTAAAAAATTAAAGTTATTTATTTAGCATAAAAAAGAAGCTTAGCGCAAGTAGACGTTCGAAGCGAAAGTTACAACACAAGAATAAAGAAAAGTTTAAATTTTTTAATAAAGAGCATACTAGAGAAATGCAATATGTTAGTCTAATAGTAGCAACTAAACTTAATAGTATACGCACAATGTTTTATTACATTAGTTAAGATCAATAATCGTTAATTCATTGCAATGATCGATTCTAGTGCGATAGATAATTTTATGATTAAAGCTTTTGTTAAGAGAGAAAGATACTTTACTTAAAAGAAGTCTAACGCATATAATCTAATAATTGTAGATAAAAACTTATTATTTGACAAAAATAAAAGAGTGAACAAAGAAACGAAGTTATTATCAATAGCTATTTAGCAACATTACGAGAAACTAATCTTTAATATAGTAAAAATAGTTACTCATAATATCGTTCTAGAAATGCCTTAATTAAAGCAACACAATTTAGAAATTAACTAGAATACACGAGTACTTAAATTTGCGCAATGTGATCACGTAATTCACATTCAATCTACGCATTAACAACGTTTAATAATAGATAAAAGAACGAGTTAAAAATTGATTGCAAACAACGATTTTGCATTCTCGCAAAAGAATGATCTAACAAAGTTCAACTTAATAAACATTAACAAAGATTAGTTAAATTATAAAGTCAAAATAAATGAAAAAAATTACGAATTTTTTAAAAGTTTTAAACTATTTAGTATAGCGAAGAAATCGCTAAAATACGTATTACGAATATACAACAATTAAGAGCATCTATTCTAAGAAAAGAAAACAATAAAGATTCTTTCTAAACATTAATCGTAAAATTACGAAATTAAACTTAAATTAGACAAGCAATTTACGTTTGAATCTATATATACTTTATTTAAGAAGAAGCTCGAAGTACTTCGCAAATACTTAACAAAAAACGAAAAGAAAGAATTCATTAAGAAATTCCAATCATAGACAAAATACTTAATTCTCTTTATATTAAAAAAGAATAAAACTCTTCGTCTATGTATTAATTATCGAAAGCTAAATAATATTACAATTAAGAACCAATATTTATTATTCAATATTAGCGAACTTCAAGATTAACTATCTAAAGCGAAGTACTTTATCAAATTGAATTTACGAGAAGCGTACAATTAAATTAGAATAAAAATAAAGAAAGAGTAAAAGATAGCTTTTCGCACACGATATAAATTATATAAATACATAATAATGTCGTTTAAACTTACGAACGTCTCGACAACGTATTAAGAAATAATCAATGATGTACTACGACAATATTTGAATCGATTTGTTATAGCATACTTAAACGATATTATAATTTATTCGAAAATTTTAAAAAAGCATGTTAGGTATGTCTTTAAAGTATTAAAATGTTTAAACATAAAAAACTTACATCTTAAATTAAAGAAATGCGAATTTTATTAAAAAGAAGTTAACTTTCTTAAATTTGTTGTTAAACGACATAAAGTACACATAAATCTTAAAAAGCTACAAACAATTAAAAAATAAAAATTATCGACAAATGTTAAAAAAATATAATTCTTTCTAAGTTTTATAAACTACAACAAAAAGTTCATTAAAAACTACTTAATAAACGCGATATTATTGACAAACTTTACGAAAAAGAATACGTCATAATTATAAAAACTCGCAAAAGAGAAATTATTTTAAAACCTTAAACTAAAATGCTTGAAGAAGCTAGTACTAAAAATGTACGATTCGCAATTATTAAGCAAAATTAAAATCGACGCATTAGATCTAATTATTAATGCATACTTTAATCAAAGATATAAAGATATATAACATCTAATAACATATCTTTTAAGAAAACTTTCGTTAATCGAACAAAACTATAATGTTCACAATAAAAAACTACTCGCTATAGTAGTTTCCTTAAAGTTATAAAAAGTATACATAGAAAAATCATTAAAACTTACGATTCTTACAAATTATAAGAATCTTGTGCACTTCACTACTATAAAGCAACTTAACAAAAGACAAATATAATAATTAGAAAAACTTAAACAATACAAGTTTAAAATATAATATATCTTAAATAAAAATAATGATAAAGCAAACGCACTTAGCAAAAGAAATAATTATATAGAAACGAAGAAATCGTTCAATTATAGCATACTTAAAATCAATAAAAACGAATCATTATTAGCAAACAAATACGAGCTAAATGTTACATTACGAATATTTTAAGACAATACAAAAGAGTTTCTAATAAAGAAAGAAAAACTCTAGATATTTATCGACAAGATTGACAAATATATAAAAGAGCATTATGACGAATTATTGCAAAAACACTTAAGAGTAACTAAAACTCTTTAGCTTTTACGTTAACATTGTTAGTTTTTATAAATAAGACAAGTTATCGAAACATATATTAAACGATGTCTTAATTGTTAGCAAAACAAATATAATACGCATGCGAACTATGACGAAATCTAATATTAGAAATTACTTAAATCGTTATAAGATGAAGTCACAATAAACTTTATTATTAAGTTGTCAAAGTTAACGAATCTAGCAATTAGAGACAAATATAATTCGATACTAGTAATAATTAATAAGCTTATTAAGTACTTACATATTATCGCATGTAAAAAGAAGTTTATTGTAAAACAATTAGAATACATTATATTGAATCGACTTATACGATATCACAATATATTCAAAGAATTAACTAGTAATAGAGACAAGCTCTTCACGTCTAATTATTGAAAGACGTTTCTCTTAATGTTAAATACGAGACTTCAAATGTCTATTATCTATTATTCGATTACGAATAATTAAATAAAAAGAACAAACTAGAGTCTTAAGCAATATTTAAGACATTACATCAACAATACTTATAGCAATTAAGTATTACTTTTATCTATGACACAACTAACACTTAATGCTAAGATTTCGAATATCACTAAAATAACTTTATTCTTCGTCAACTATAACAAGAAATTAAATCTCTTTAAGAAAGAGCGCACGCATTTGTTAGCGCAATTAGTTATCGAAAAAGTAACGACACTAAAAAAGATACACAACAACATCTTAAAAATGCAAGAAAGATCGATCAAATATTAAAATAAAAAACGAAAAACGACATTTTAGCTAAAAGAGAAAGATAAAATATATCTTTTTACAAAAAATATTAAAACAAGAAATTAAATCATGTCAAAGTCGAATCGTTTCTCGTTAAAAAGACTAAGAGATTAGTTAATTACAAACTCGATTTACTTAAGAACGTTAAAGTATTTCTAGTATTTTATATATCATTGTTGAAATTAACAAATTCAATCACGCCTTTACAAGATATCTTTTATTTTTATTAACAAAAGAAAGAACAATTTAAGATCGAAAGAATTCTACAACAAAAGAATCAAAAATATCTTGTTAAGTAGAAGAGATATTTTATCTTTAAAAACACTTAAGAATCTATTAAGAATTTGAAGCACTATTAACATCGTTTGCAACAATTTCGTCAAAAGAGATCAAAAAAGTAAACGATCATTTTTTCATAATATTGAAAAAGACAACTTGTTTCGAAATTACATCAGTTAAGAAACTTAAAAAAAAAAATCGACGAAAGAACTTAATGAAATCATTTTTTTTAAGTTTTTCAACTCGTCGTTCATTATTGTTTGTTGTTCTTCTTTTAAGTAATTAAGTTGACGAAGTAGTCGTTGCTACTTCGCATTCGTCTCACGAAGCTCTTCTTTTAGTTTTTGACGCTATTTTTTAAAACGACGTCATCGAACAATATCTAGAGGCGCCAAATCGCACAAATAGTTATCGCAAAAACATTTTACACATTTATTGAAACTCTTTGCAACACGACATTGCTTGTTTAAGCGAACACATTAATAACAAAAGCGCATTGCAATACAAGAAATATTAAGTTCTACAACTTAAATAAGGCGACGTTGATAAAAAGAAATTTTGAACTTAATACGAAACATATTAAAGTTTGCTTTTGAAACGAAAGTCTAAAGAGAGAGAAATAATGTTACGAATCTACGCTAGTATATAGTCTACGCACAAGTACGTAGCATTAGGAACGAATAGCTACATATGTTCTTACAACTTTGAGAGAAAACATTAGAAGCATTGCTTTCTTTGCTTCTTAAAAAAGCAATAAAAGCATAAAGATTTGCTCTCTTTGCTTTGCGAGAGAACAAGAAGAGCAAAAAGAATTTCATTTAATATATAGATTCTTAAATACGACTTCCTTATAAATCGTGTTCAACTTAAAATAAATTTTTATTTATTGTTATCGCTACATCTAGTTGCAATTTTTGTTATTAAATGATTGCTTACATTGTCTAAAGACGTCTATAAATCTTTTTAACAATACAATTTATCTTAATATCTTCGAAGAAAGTACTAGCGTAACATTAAATCTCTAAATATTATATTATATCTACTAGATTAATTATTTAAAATTAAATATTTATAAATTTAAAATTAGATTTATTAATTTATAAAATTACTAATTATAATAGATTAAAACTTAATTTAATTAAATATAACTTTTGAATTAGATTTTAGATTTTAGAAAAAAATAAATCTAAACAATTAATCTAATATATACGAAAATTATTAAATATATTAGTAGTAACTTAATCTTAATTAATAATTTCTTTTCTTAAAAATAATTTCTTAAAATCTATTATCTATTTACTATTGTTAAGTTTTTAAATTTCTTAAAGTAAATAAATTATTACTAACAAACAAAATCTATAATCTAGAGTAAAATCTCTTATATGATTTATAGTTTTTCTAAAATTAAAGTATTTGCTAGATATTTTCTTAATAATATTGTTCTATATTGTATTATAATAAAGAAATAATATATAAAATATTATATATAAATAGATTAATTGTTTTTCGATTTTTGGTTCCAACTTTTAGAATCGACCCGAAACGTTAAGAAACCAAATTACTATATATAGTATACTAGTATACTATATATAGTATATTTGATTCTAACTTTTAGAATTAACTTAACTCTTAATACTAAGAATTTGTATTTTAGTTCCAAAAACAATTAGTCTATTAATATAAACAATTCTTATAATAATTCTAGAAAATTACTAATCTTAAACATAAATTATTTTATCTTAACTAATAGAATTATTTCTTTATTTTAAGATTAAGTTTTCTTTTCTAGTAAATCTTAAGAAGAAGAAAAAACAATATTAAAGTATATATAATAGAATAAAATCTTATAGAGTATAATTGTATTTTATATAATTTAATAGATTATAAACTTAAGTTTATATTATAATTTTTGTATTATTATACTAGTATAAAAGATATTAAATTTTATTAAATAAATTATAAGATTATAAGTTTAATTTTATAAAGATTATAAATACAATTATAATCTTAGAATTTATTATAATTCTAGAATATTTTATTGTATAATATTTTACAAGAATTAGCAATACTATTTGCGTAATTTATATATAAAAAATTTGCACTTTATATATTATATTTGCTTTTAGAAAAATATTAAAATATATATAATTAAATAAAATCTTATAGAATACAATTGTATATTATATAATTTGAAAAAACTAATTAAGAAGATTAATTTTACTCTCTAATATAATAAGAAAGACTTTATAGATATAGATTTTGTTATTATCGAAGTTAAATATAAAGTAATAATTAATTTTGTAATTAAATAGTTTATAGTTTATATAGATACAATTAGTATTATTATAATATATTATAGATTAAAAAGTATATTAATTTATTTTTGTATTTTTATTATTATATTAAAGTTACTTCTTATAATCGAATAAGATTAATTTTTATATTATAACTTAAATACTATAGTATCTATTAATTAATTAAGAGATTATATTAAATTTTCTATATTTATAAGATACATTCTTAGAGTTTATTCTAGAATTTATACAATTTAATTATAACTTTAAATATAATTCTAAACTTTAATATTTATAACTTAACTAGAATATATATTGTAATATATTCTTTCAACTAATTAATAAATACTATAGTAATTCTACTATAATCTAAAATTCGATCTTATTTAATCGTAAAAAGCAACTTTAATATAATAGTAAAAATACGAAAATAAATTAATATATTTTCTATCTTCTAGTATACTATAGTTATCTATAACTTAGCAAGTTTCTTACTTTTTCTTTAGATATTAATTATAGAACTAGAAAAATAAAAGAACAATATAATATTGTTGTTTTCGAGATTGCTTAGATTAATTACGTTAAGTTAATTAATCGAGTTCAAGTTAAATAATTAAATCAAATTAAATTAATTTATTTTCTAAAGTTAAAATCGAAAAGTTAATTTAATTTCTAAAGTTAAAATTAAAAATTAATTCGAGTTAAATTAAGATTAAGAGATAAAATCGAAACTTAATCTAAAAAATTAATTTAAATTATTATTTTTAGTAAATTCTATTATTTTAGTAATAATTTAATAGAAATAGTTAATTTATTGTACTTAATTAGTAATTATATTAGAAATATTTATCTATTATAGTATTATTATAATTTATTACTATAATATATTATCTATAATAATAATAATAATAAAGTTAAATTTAAATCTTTTTATACTATTTTTAGTAATTCTTAATATAATAATGTTATTTTCGATTTCTTAGCAATTTTATCCGATTTCTAATATTGGAATCGAAAATTAACTTAAGTTAAATTGAGTCGATTTTAAATTAATATTAATTTAATCGAGTTTCGAATTAATTTCTAATACTAGAATTGTTAAGTTAAGTTAATTTTAAAAGTTAAAACTAAAATTTAATTTAACAATTAATCTAAGATTGTTATAGATAATAACAAGTTAAGATTCTAACAAATCGATAGCAATAGTCTAGTATATTCTTCTTTTTCTTAATGTATCTACAAGATTTGATTACTAATTATATAATTAGATTACTCGAAGCTTGCTATACAATTAAAGCGACAATAGATATCGTTATATTATCTCTATTATTTGGTATATTGTTCGCGCTGCAATTGCATTATTATCTACGATTATATCTATCAAAAGCGAAGCTTGCAAGAAAATCAATCTAGATATATTCCACGGAAGCAATACATGTGCTTTTGATAGAAATATTCATAGACCAATCTTTTAAAATAACAATCTAGAGGATAAGGTGTTTGAGGAAGTCTATCCGCCGAATCGTTTTCTAGATGTTAATAGGAATCGCGCATTCTACTGACCAAATGCGTGAATTTCGTGTTCATCAACTGGATTGAAGTCTTAGAGTAATGTGAAAAGAACCTTTTCATAGCTACATCAGCGCCCATTCGTTGCTGGAGGTCAATGCCACTTCACTTTCCGTCCTCTACGCCGCCGCAACAGCACCGAACCGGTACTGCGCCCATTTCATACTCCCCTCAGGAAGAGCCCACAGACGTTCGCCCACATCCGAACCTGCAGCGCCGGCAGCGACATGAATCGGCAGGAGATGCTCCAAGCTTGGATGTGCCGCTTTGGCATCACTGCGCTTC
>JAABUL010008488.1_pt1 | contig 10414 bp, 10 predicted proteins | sample 5559151 | NCBI WGS metagenome assembly JAABUL01 (sample SAMN10711876, study PRJNA513368) | rock metagenome | isolation source: Antarctica rocks | place: Antarctica: Victoria Land, Pudding Butte sud | reverse complement strand
GGCCAGCACCAGCACCACGGTGGGGTCGTGGCGCAGGTGCAGCAGCAGGTTCTGGTCGAGAGCATCGAGGCTCGCGTACAGGAAGTTGAGCTTCGGGTGGCGGGGCGGGTCGTCGGTGTAGCGGTCGGCCGTCATCAGGGGGTAGTGATGGTGGCGCTGGCCGGCATCGACCCAGGCAGTATAGTTCAGGACCTCTTTCAGGCCATTGGGCAGCATAAACGGCACCGGCCGCTCGCCGGTGTAGACGTAGTCGGCGCCCTGGTCCGACATCTGAAACTTATCCAGAAACGCCGAGTAAAGGTGGCCGGCCGCGCGTAGGTCGGCGTACTCCAGCTGGGGCAGACTGGCCAGGCTCACCACTACCCGCGGCACGTTCAGGCCGCCAAAATTGGCTACCTCGTGCGTGGTGCGGCGGTGATACTGGAACGGGTCAAGCGGCTCGGGGCCAACTAGCGGCTTGATGGGCCGCGCCAGCGCGGCGCGGCCGGTGTAGCGGTCAATGAGCATCCGGGCCACCGGCGCTTCGGCTTCGGGCGCTTCGGTGAGGCTCACGCGCACGGTGTCGCCGAGGCCATCTTCGAGCAGCGTGCCGATGCCCACGGCCGATTTGATGCGGCCATCTTCGGCCTCGCCGGCCTCCGTCACGCCCAGGTGGAGGGGGTAGGGCTGGAGGCCTTCCTCGTCGAGCTTCTGCACCAGCAGGCGGTAGGCCTGCACCATCACCTGGGTGTTGCTGGCCTTCATGCTCAGCACCACGTCGTAGTAGTTTTCCTCTTCGCAGAGGCGCAAAAACTCCAGCGCCGACTCCACCATGCCCAGCGGCGTGTCGCCGTAACGGCTTAATATTCGGTCGGATAACGAGCCGTGGTTGGTGCCGATGCGCATGGCCGTGCCGTATTCCCTGCAAATCTTGACCAGCGGCCGGAATCGCTCGCGAATGCGCTCGACCTCGGCCGCGTAGCTGGCGTCGGTGTACTCGATTTCCTCGAATTTCTTCTTATCAGCGTAGTTGCCGGGGTTCACGCGCACCTTCTCCACGATGCGGGCGGCCAGCTCAGCGGCGTTGGGCGTGAAGTGGATGTCGGCGATGAGCGGCACGTTGCAGCCGCGCGCCCGCAGCTCCTGCTTGATTTTCAGCAGATTCTGCGCCTCTTTCACGCTGGGGGCCGTGATGCGCACGTACTCGCAGCCGGCGGCCACCATGCGCAGCGTCTGCTCCACCGAGCCCTGCGTGTCCATCGTGTCCACGGTGGTCATGCTCTGCACCCGAATGGGGTAGTCGCCGCCCAGCGGCACACCACCGATGTTCACCACGCGCGCCACGCGGCGCTTATACTCAGTCAGGCTGGGGCAATAGGTCTTGTTCATCACGCAGATAAGCTAGGGCCGGCCAGCAGGAGCAGCGGCGCACCACAAAGGTACGACCGTGAGGAATGGGTAGGGGGTAATGAGTAATGGGCACTAGAAAGAACGTCATGCTGACGAAGAAAGCGTCTCTACTGCGCAGCTAATCTCAATCGTTAGAGTTAGTTACGCGGTGGAGATGCTTCCTTCGTCAGCATGACGTTCTTTTATTACTTATCCCCTACCCCCCCACCTGCTGGCGCAGGCGTTGCACCTCGTGCTCCAGCTCCAGGTTGCGGAAGGTGACTTTCGCTTCGAGGTCGGCGTAGGAGTTTTGCAACTGCTCTTGTAGCTGGCGCATCTCGGTCACGTCAGTATTGGTGCCCAGCCAGCGCACCAGCTGGCCCTGCTCATCGCGCATGGGCTCGATGCGGGTCAGAAACCAGTGGTATTCGCCATCCTGGCCGCGCAGGGGAAAGGTCAACTCCCAGGGCTGCCCATTCGCCCAGCCCTGGGTAGCGGCCGCCACCACCGATTGCACGTAGTCAGGGTGGTGCGCCTTATCCCATCCCCAGCCCTGCATTTCGTCCAGGCTGGTGCCCGTGTAGTCGTACCAACGCTTGTTGTACCAATAGATGTGACCATCGGGGCGGGCCATCCACGAGAGCTGGGCCACGTTGTCGGCCAGCGTGGCAAACTCCGACTCCCGCTCGGCTAGCCTATCAGTAGCCAGCTTCTGGTCGTGAATATCGGTGCAGGTCCCAAACCACGCTACGATGTTGCCAGCCGCATCACGCCGGGGGAGGGCCTGACCCAGGAACCAGCGGTGTTCCCCACTCTTGCTTTTAAAGCGATACTCGATTTCATAATCAGCACCGGTGGCCAGCGAGTGCCCCCACACCTGGCGGGCGCGGGCCTGGTCGTGGGGGTGCAGCAGGCTGTTCCACATGTCGGAGCCCACGCTGTCGGCCAGCGTGTAGCCCGTAGTCAACCCAGCGCTGATTGAAATACGTGTGAAAACCGGTGGGGTCGGTTATCCAAACCAGCTGCGGAATGAAATCGGCCAGAAATTGAAATTCCTCTTCCGTTTTGTGGGCTGAGGCAGAAGTAGTGGCGGGTTTGGTCACGGCAAAAGCGGCTATAGGGGACTAGGCAAAAAATCGGGATTACGGACGGTCGAGCTGCATTTCCAGACCCGAGCTAAAATAGAGATTGAGCTGACTGCGAGCCCCGTCGGCGGTACGACGCAGGCGCGTTACGAGCGCCCGCATTTCCTCAGTCGGAAAACTCAGGCTCAGGTAGGGGCGGTTGAGCAGTTCGTCGCGCTGCACGGTCCAGCTGCCGATTTCGCTGAGGGCAGGCGAATGCAGCTCCAGCGATTCATCACTCAGCAGCAGGTTAGTGGCTTGCGCCAAGGCACTGGCCGGGTCGGCCCGGTTGATTACCCGGTGGGCTACCCGCCAAGCGCCCGCCAGGTAAGCATCAGGCACTTGCTGAAGATTAATGTCGAGTAATATATTGGACATGGAAGCGGGAAAAACCGAAATTAGTGAACCTTTGGCTGGATACTATCGAAAGCGACAGGTAGCAGGATATCGGCCATTTTTTGCCAAATTCCGTTCCTAACACCGGAAGTCCACGCCTAGTTTCTACCTGGCTGGCATCTGCTTTTAATTCATTCAAAATCAATAATTTACTAGCGTCGCTTTCCTGGCTATTGTCTACGTTAAACGGTCTGCCTGAGGGTTCTACCGCCAACTCTCTTCCGACGTGACGGACGAAGCCATTGGCAGGGAGCCGGCGCAGGAGCAGCGGCTGGCCCACCGCGCCGTATAGGGCAGCCACCCGGCGCGCTTACACATTTACCATGAAATATTTTTCCCTACCCCCCAACCTACCGGGCCAGGTGCTGGCCGCGGCCCGCCACACCGGCCTGCGCGCCTGGCAAACGGGCCGCCTCTTCAGGCAGCTGGCCCAGCGTACCCTCGATTCGGTGCAGGAAGTGCTGCGGGCCGAAATCCAGAGTGGCCACGCCCGGCTGGTGGCCGATTTTTTAGCCGATAAGGCCCTGCCCGCCGCCCGCGCCCTGCTGCTGGAGCGCATGGCCGCCCGCCTGCTGCTGCGCATAGGCCTGCGCGGGGCCTTCATGACCAATATCGCGGGCTGGGTGCTGCCCTTCGTGCTCGAAAAGCTGTTCCAGGCCGCGCGCACCAGTGGCCTGCTCGCCCGCCTTGAGGCCAACCCCACCGTAGCCGACGCCCTGGGCCGCCTCGATGAGCTGCGCCAGGCCGCCAGCCGCCTGATTTTCCCTGACGACGCCACCGAAGCCCGCGTGCTCACCGACGAGGAAGCCGCCGCCCTGCTCCAGCGGCCTACCCGGCAGCTGGCCGCCCACGATGAGCCGCCGGTAGCCGCCGATTAGCCGCTATCCGCGGATAGCGGCTAATACCCACGCTTCAGCTCAACCTGGTTTTCCAGGGGCTGGCCGGCTTGCAGGCGTTGTAGGTTGCGCAGCAACTGGGCCACTTTGCCGGCGGCCTCTTCGGGCTGGCCGCCGCCGGTGTGCTGGGTCAGCAGCACGTTGGGCAGTGCCCATAGCGGGTGGCCGGGGGGTGGGGGCTCGGTGGCCGTCACGTCGAGCACGGCCCCGCCGAGGCGGCCAGTTCGCAGCACGGCAACCAGGGCCGGCTCGTCGGTGGTGTTGCCGCGCCCCACGCTGGCGTAGAGGCCGTGGGGGGGTAGGGCCGCGATGAGGTCGGCCGAAAAGAAATTATGGGCACTGCCGGGCAGGCAGTTGACTACGATATCGGTAGTAGGCAGCTCCGCCGCCAGCGCTTCGCGCGAGTGCAGCTGGGCCCGCGGGTCGGTGCGGGCCAGCAACTGCACCGCGCAGCCAAAGCCGCTGAGCTGCTGCCGCACCGCCTGCCCGATAGCGCCCGCCCCCAAAATCACGACCCGCTTGCCGCGCAGCAGCCCCATCCGGCCCCGAATGGGCGCCCCTACCCAGCGCTGCCCGGCCTGCAGGCGCACCAGCTCGGGCAGCGCCCGGTACAGCGCCAGCAGGCCCGCCACCATCGTTTCGGCGCAGGGCCAGGCAAAGTAATCGCCCATGTTGACTACCGGCGCCGCCACCGCCAGCCCCTGGTAGCGGTCAAAGCCAGCCGAGTCAAGCTGCCACAGCTGCAAGTTGGGTAGCGCCTGCGCCAGCCAGTCGCGCGGCGGATTGCCGAAGAGTACCGTAACCTGCCGCAAATCAGCCGGCGAGCCGGCAGGCTGGTCAGCCGCGTGGGTAATGGTAGCACCGGGTAGCGCTTGGTGAAGACTTGCCCGCACGTCTTCGGGCAGGGGGCTGTACACAAATAAATGCATCGGCAAGTACCCGTCAGGCGGGCAATAGTGGCACTTGCTATACGCACCTAAACGCCGAAAGGGGTAGGGCTCCCCTCGTGCGAGTGGAGCCCTACCCCTTTCCTGGTTGGTAGCGCGCCGTGCTTACGCGTTGCTATCCAAGCCTTTGTTGTTGTTTTTCAAGTCTTGCTCGGGGGTGGTGTCCGAGCCTTGCAGCTGGCCAGCGGCGGCCATCAGAGCCGCGCCCAGCTTCTCGACGTGGGTGCGCGTGTTGCCGTCGGCCAGGTGCGCCGTGCGGGCCGTCTCGTTGCCCAGGCGGTGCAACAGGCTGCCTACCTGGCTGCCATTGTAAGTGCCGCCGTGCAGCAGGGCCTTCAGGTCCTGCAGGTCCACTACCAGCTTGTGAAACTCGGGGTTATTGGCTGCTTTCAGGTCTTCAATCCAGCGCTGCAAGTGGTTGTCGGTACCAGCGCGGCTGGCTTCTTCTTTCAGGTCGCCCGTCAGGAGTTTGATTGCGCCTTCCAGGTGCACCTGGTGTTGAACTTCGGTCTTTTCCATTGGTCTGTGTAAGAGGGGTGGGTAGGCAGGCTATCGCCAGCCTGTCCGTCTCCCAAACGCAAGCCAGGGCATGGGGGTTGGCTTTTTCCACAGTTAAGAGTTAAAAGGTAAGAGTTAAGAATTGGGGGACAGCACGTGCTTGTTCACGTGTCCTCCCCCCAATTCTTAACTCTTACCTTTTAACTCTTAACTTCAAAAACCTACTCAATCTTGCCCATGCGCTCTTTCACGGCCTCCAGAGCCACGCGCTGGTTCACGATGTCGGCGCGGGCGGCCTCCTGCTCTTTCAGGTTAGAGTCAACCTGGTTGTTAAGCTGCTGCAATTCAGCGGCATTAGCCGCCAGTTGCTGCTGAATCTCGAGCTTGCGGGCCTTGTTTTTTTCGATTTCCTTTTTCACGGCGTCCGACTTGCCAATCACCGACATGTGGTTGTTTTGCGAGGTCACCAGCGCCTTTTCGGCATCAGTAATCTGGGCCACCAAGTCTTCGCGGTACATAGCGCGGGCAAAGTCCTTCAGGTATTTCTCGCCGGCCTTCCACTGCGTCGGCGTCGAAGCCTGGCCGAGGTAGGCGTTGCCCAGGTCGATGCTCCACCACACGCCGGTGCCCGTGGGCAGCGCCTCCACGCGGCTAATGACGCGAACGGGCGTGGGTGAGATGTCGGGAATGGTCACCCCATCCATCGTGATGGTGCCTTTATTGTTCTTAACCTTACCCGGAAACTGGTCGTTGAGCTGCTTTATCCAGGACGTTTCCACGCGCTTGTTATCCAGCTGCATACTCACGCGCTGGCCTTTGCGGGGGATGTTGTTGATATTCTGGTCCGCTTCGTCAACGGGCGAGCGCTGCGCTGACACGTGCAACGCACCCAGCAAAAAGAAGAATAATAGTAAAGCGTTTCGTTTCATCGGTTAAAATATGGAGTAGTTAAAAGGAAGTTAAAACAAGAAAAAATACAAAGAATAGCTACCGCCTTTATTCTCTGGATGCCCAAATTTAAGCAGCTTATTTCAATACCAAAGGCCTAAAACTAAAATTTTACAACAGTTTATTTTTTCTTATTTAAGTTCTATCCTCTGCCTCTGCCTCAAAAGCTTCAACAAAACCTCCTTTGGGCGGTTGCATTCCCTATGTCTCAACTTACTATTTGCCGTTCCGAGCATTTTAACGCGGCCCACCGCCTGCACAACCCGGCCTGGAGCGAGGCGCGCAACCAGGAGGTATTTGGCAAGTGCAACAACCCCAACTACCACGGCCACAACTACAACCTGACGGTGCGCCTGACCGGCGAGGTAGACCCCGCCACGGGCTACGTCTTCGACCTCAAGGAGCTGAGTACTATTATTAAAAAACAGGTGCTCAACCCGTTTGACCACCGCAATCTCAACCTCGATACCGAAGACTTCCGGACCCTGAACCCCACGGCCGAGAACATCGCCGTTGTTATCTGGCGGCGGCTGCGGGCGGCCCTACCCCCCCGGCTGACGCTGGCCGTGACGCTGCACGAAACCGACCGTAATTTTGTCGAATATTATGGAGAATAACATCGCCGTGCCCGCCGCCAGCCCCGTGCCGGTGGCCGACCACCCGGACCACCACTTGCCCCTGGGCCTGCGCACCCCGCTGCGCCCCGACGCCTTTGACCAGAGCAACGACCAGAAAATAGCGGCCATTGCCGGGCATTTTCGCGCCATTATGGAAGAGCTGGGCCTGGACCTGACCGACGACAGCCTGGCCGGCACGCCTAAGCGGGTGGCCAAAATGTTTGTGCAGGAGTGGTTTAACGGCCTCGACCCCGCGCAGCGGCCCGAAGTGCGGCTGTTTGAGAACCGCTACAACTACCAGCAGCTATTGGTGGAGCGGGACATTACGGTGTTTTCGTGCTGCGAGCACCACTTTGTGCCCATCGTGGGCAAGGCGCACGTAGCTTATTTACCTGGTAAGCACGTGGTTGGGCTTAGTAAGCTCAACCGCGTAGTGCAGTACTACGCCCGCCGCCCGCAGGTGCAGGAGCGCCTGACGCGCCAGATTGCCGAGCACCTGCGCCAGAGCCTGGGTACTGACGACGTGGCCGTGCTCATTGAGGCCGACCACCTCTGCGTGATGAGCCGCGGCGTGAACGACACCAGCAGCTCGACCATCACCAGCGAGTATGGCGGCAAATTTTTGGAAGACAGCACCTTGCGCAACGACTTTCTGCGACAGATAGGGATGTGATTTTCGTTGCTCGTTTTTCGCTGTTCGTCTTTGGTAGCCCAATTTGCTGCTGACAAACAGAAACAAAAAACGAGCGACGAGCAATGAAAAACGACTTATGAAAATCCTCATCACGGGCGGCACGGGCATGATTGGGCAGCGGCTGGCGGAGCTGCTGCTCGACGGCGGGCACGAAGTAGCGCTGCTCACGCGCGAACCACAGAAAACCAGTCACTTCCGACTGTTTGGCTGGGACCCGCAGGCCGGCACCATCGCCCCGGCCGCCGTGCCCTACGCCGACGCCATCGTGAACCTGGCGGGCAGCAGCGTAGCCGATGGCAAGTGGACGGCCGAGCGCAAGCACGAGATTATCCGCTCGCGCCTCGACGGGCTGGAGCTCTTGCACCACGAGCTGGTCAAGCCCGGCCACCACGTCCAAACGCTGCTATCGGCCTCGGCCATTGGCGTTTATGGCGACCGGGGCGATGAGATGCTATACGAAAACTCGCCCATTGCCGCGCCCGTCGATGACTTCCTGGCCGATGTGGTGGTGCAGTGGGAAGCCGCCGCCCGCCGCGTGGGCGAGCTGGGGCCGCGCGTGGTGCTGCCGCGCATCGGCATCGTGCTCAGCCCCAAGGGCGGCGCGCTGGTGCCGATTGCCAAAACCGTGCGCTATGGCGCGGGCGCGCCGCTGGGCTCGGGCCGGCAGTATATGAGCTGGATTCACGTGGACGACCTGTGCCGCCTGATGATGCAGATGCTGGAAAACCCGTTGTGGCAGGGCGAATACAATGCCGTAGCCCCGCACCCGGTTACGAATAAGGAGCTTACCGAAACGCTGGCGCAGGTAATGCACCGCCCGCTGCTGCTGCCCAAAGTGCCGGCGTTTGGCCTGAAGCTGGCGATGGGCGAGATGAGCGAAATCGTGCTGGGCTCGCAACGCGTAAGCGCCGATAAAGTACTGAGTCAGGGCTTTACCTACGACTACCCGCAGCTACTGGCGGCGCTGGCCTCTTTTTATGAATGAGGAATTTGGAATGAGGAATTATCAGTTGGGTAATTCTTCCTCATTCTAAATTAGAGTTACTACATCTTGTTAATCAGTATTTTACAAATAAGAACGTCATGCTGAGCTTGTCGAAGCATCTCTACCGCTTAGTTGAATGGCTCTGAAGAAGCGGTAGAGATGCTTCGACAAGCTCAGCATGACGTTCTTTTCGTTTTATTTGACACAACTTTCTGATTAATAAATTGTAGTAGCTCTATTCAAAATTAACTCCGTGGCGGCTCGCAAATCGGCTACGCGCGGCTCGTAGGCTACCGGCTCGGCGTGGCCCACCAGGATGCCGCGCACCCCAAGCCGCGCCCCGGCTTCCAGGTCGCGGGCCCGGTCGCCGACCAGCCAGCACCGGGCCGGGTCGAGGTGAAAGCGGGCCACGGCTTTTTCGAGCATCCCGGAGTCGGGCTTGCGAAAGATGGACTCGCTGACGGACGGGTGATTGGCGGAAAAATAGAGGGCATCGAGCTGGTTGCCACAGGCTTGCTGCAAAATGGCGTGGCAGGCCAGCACCTCGTCCCGGCCGTAGAGGCCTTTGGCAATGCCGGCCTGGTTGGTGACGACCACGAGGTAGTAGCCGGCGGCTTTGAGGCGGGCGATGCTCTCGGGTACGCCGGAGCAAATGCGAAAGCGGTCGGGCGTCCAGACGTAGTCGCCCATCTCCTCGTTGAGCACGCCGTCGCGGTCCAGGAAAACTGCCTTGTTCATTTTTTCGTGGGCGGCTACCAGCCAGTGGCGGATAGCTTTTGTTCTGAATAAAATCGACTAACAAACAAAGCTATCAGCGAAGAGCTAGTAGCTAACAGCTCAACGAAATGCGCATTGCCATCATCGGCGGCGGCCTCACGGGGCTCACGCTGGCTTATTACTTGCAAAAAGCGGGCGTGGCCTACGACCTGTTTGAGGCCAGCGACCGGCCGGGCGGCAACCTGCTGTCGCCCTACCCCCCCGCCGGCTACCAGCTCGAAGCCGGGCCTAACTCCCTGCTGCTAAGCCCCGAGCTGGACGAGCTGCTAACCGAGCTAGGCTTGCAGGAGCACGTGCAGGAGGCCGCCCCGGTGAGCCAGCACCGCTACGTGCTGCGGGGTGGCCAGTACCGGGCGCTGCCGGCCTCACCGCCCGCGCTGCTGGGCAGCAGTTTTTTTAGCTGGCACACCAAGCTGGGGCTGCTGAGCGAGCTGCTGCGCCGCCCTACCCCCCCCGTGCCGGGCGAAACGGTGGCCGCGTTCTTCAGCCGGCACTTTGGCAATGAGGTGGTGCAGTACGCCGTCAATCCGTTCGTGGCGGGCATCTACGCCGGCGACCCGGCCGAGCTGCTGCTCTCGCTCACGTTTCCGCGGCTGGCAGTGCTGGAAGAAAAATACGGCTCGCTGCTGCGCGGCCTGGCCAAAGGCCCCAAAACCGCCCGCCGCCGCACCATCACGCTGCGCGGCGGCGTGCAGGCACTCACCGACGCGCTGGCGGCCCGGCTCACGAACTGCCACCCTGGCCAGGCCGTGACGGCTATTAGTCAATTATCAGTCAACAATTATCAATTATCAATTACCCCTACCCCCCAGGCACCAGGCACCAGGCACCAGGCACCAGACACTACGTATTCGCACCTGGCGCTGGCCCTACCCGCCTACGCGGCGGCCAAGCTGCTGGCGCCGCGCTTCGCGGCGGCCGCGGCGGCGCTGGCGGCCGTGCGCTACCCCCCCATGACGCTCGTGTACTCGGCCTACGACCGCGCGGCCGTGGCGCACCCACTGGCCGGCTTCGGGGCTCTGAACCCGCGGGTGGAAGGCACGTATTCGGCGGGCTCCATCTGGACAAGCTCGCTGTTTCCGGACCGCGTGCCGGCCGGGCAGGTGCTGTTTACCAGCTTTGTGGGCGGGACGCAGTTTGCGCGGCAGGCCAAGGAGCCCGAGG
>JAABUL010008487.1_pt1 | contig 10415 bp, 13 predicted proteins | sample 5559151 | NCBI WGS metagenome assembly JAABUL01 (sample SAMN10711876, study PRJNA513368) | rock metagenome | isolation source: Antarctica rocks | place: Antarctica: Victoria Land, Pudding Butte sud | reverse complement strand
GTCTCGGGCGAGTTGAAGGTCACCTTCTGCCCGTCGTTGCTGTTGATTGCGCCGCCGTACGCCCAAAGGATGCTCTCTACCTGGTAGTTGCCGTCGCCGCTGCGGTTGGTCGTCATGCCCCAGCCGTAGCGGTTCTTAGACGGATCCGAGATCTGCAAGGCGATGTCGCGCATGTTCTCGAAGGTCTTCATCTCCTCCGGCTTGATCCCCTTCTCCGCGAACCAGTCCTTGCGCACGAACAGGCCGTTCGCCTGCGTGGAGTAGGGGATGCCGTACCATTTGTTGTCGATGAGCAGCTCGAACTTGTAGGCGTCTTCGACGGGGCCGTAGGCGTCCTGGAGTTGGTTGACAACATCGGTCACGTCGAGGAGATCGCCGAACTGCGCCCATTGCGGGGCGTATCCGGCGCCGTAGAAGAGCACGGGCGCATTGCCGGACTTGACCGCCGCGTCCTGCTTAGTCACCGTGTCGCCGGTGTCGACGTTCTGGTGGCTGTTGTCGATCGTCGCGCCGGTCAGCTGGGCGAACTTCATCAGCTCCTGATCGTAGGCCTGCTCGGTGCCCTTGAAGTACTCCTGGCGGGCGAGTGTCGTGTTCGTCTGCCCCTTGAACGCTCCTGCGGCGGGTAGTGCAATCGGTTTGATGGCACCGGAGGCGACCGCGCTGCCGCTCGGGGCGGTCGTGCCGCTCGCTGCGGCGCTACTGGCGGGGGCGGTGGTGGCACCGGTCGCGACGCTTGCGGCGGGCTTCGTCGCGGCGGCTGCCGCACTCCCCGCTGGTTTCGTCGCTGCTGCCGGTGCGGTGGTCGCTGCTGCGCTCGTCGTCGGCGCTGCACCGGTGGTGGAGGCGGCGCCCGTCGTTGGCTTGGCTGCCGGGGTGTCTGTGGCCGTACTGCCACCGCAGGCGGCGAGGATGGCCGTCGCTGCGCTCGCCGCCACGCCACCGAGAAAACTCCGCCGGGTCAACTGAGCGTTTCGCATGTTGCACGACCATCCTTTTGTCACTGACGTATCGCAACGATCGCCATCCCTGGCGGGCGCGAGAAGCAGTGTCGGCCAGGTCGGAGTCCGCAACTCCGCATCACACAGGCCACCATCGCTGATCTCAGCGTTGCCAAAAAGCGTAATCCGCACCTTACTGGACGATTGCCGGTTAGTTTACTCTATGCCAGGCCTTTTTGTCAAGTGAAAACGCGAACCGCTCAGGGTAATCGCTCAACAGGCGATGACTTTACGCAAAAAGCAAAGAGCGCGTATCCCAACCCGCACCCGGCCTGCCGTACTTGCCGCGCTAGCTATCCCTTCCTGAGGACGCAGACGCCCTGATTGATCGGGCATCGTCCAGGGAGCAACTTCATCAGAGGATCGGGGCCATATTCCGCTTCCCGCATCCGGCGGCCTGTTTGCGACTGGTGACGGCGTTGCGTGTAGAGTGAATCGAGCGCTAAATCCCGCAGAGCCTCCTGCTGCCGCAGTGCGATCTGGTGGTCACGCACGCGGGCTTCAGCACGGTGACCGCCGCGCTGAGTCATGGCTTGCCGATGGTACCGATCCCGATCGACGCGAATCAGCCGCTCAATGCGCAACGCTGCGCGGCGCTCGGGGTCGGCGAGGTGATCGCGTCCGGGGAGCGAACGCCGGAGGCGATCCGGAATGCGGCGCGACGGGTACTCGGCGACCCGTCCTATCGGCGGAAGGCGGAGCGGATACGCGACGAGATGGCGGCGTTGCCGGGGCCGGAGCACGCGGTACGACTGCTGGAACGGCTCGCGAGGGAGGAACGACCGATTCTCGCAGCATGAATCGAGGAGACCGCTCCTTGCGTGACGGGCTGCGCGACGCGCAGGAATCCACCGGAGAATCCGGGCACACCCCTGACGCGACAGCTCTGGACGACAAAACACTCCGACCGGGCGAGCGGTGAAGGCGGCGCATCGCTTCCTTTTCGTTTTGCGCGCCGCCTCACGGCCATACTGTCTCTCCCGGTTTCTCCGCCACCCACACCCGCTCAATCGCCGCCAGATAGATCGCCTCCACCGTCGCGTCGAGGACGATGTCGAGGACGATCAACGCGTCGGAGGCGTCGATCATTGTTTCCGGAACGGGGCGGGGAACACCGATGGCGTGCCGCTCCCAGCCATCCGGCATCAGCCAGGTCACGCCGATCGCCTGTTCTGCGCTTGCGGCGTCTTCGAGCAGATAGCGCAGGAGCTGAGGATCACCCTCTGCCATTGGCTCCCTCCTCGGCATTCCGCGTGAAGTGGACGCACTGATTGCGCCGATCAAACCGGGCGTGCCAGCCCATCTCCTCCCATTGACGCACCTGCGGCTGGTTCGACACCGTGTTCCAGAACGAAGCCGTGTTCGAGGTCGAGACCGAGAGCGTCGCGCCGATGATCGCCTCGATCGCCGCGAACGAAAGCGTCACCTCCCGATCGGTCTGCACGGCGAGGAAATCGACCAGCGGTTGGTACTTCGTCGGGCGCCGGCCTCGTCGTCGACCGCTTGCCATGTCCCCTCCCCTTTCCCTGAACCAGCAACGATCGCGCCGGCGCCTTCGCTATCGGCACCGGCGATCATCCTCAAGCGTCGCGGGTGAAGATCACGCGGAGCCGGTCGCGATCGTAGCGCGCCCGCCAGCCGATGGCTCGCCACAGCGCGACGTGGCGACGGGACGATTCTGTCCACCAACCGCCCGTCAAGATGGCCGACTCCGGCAGGTCTTGGCCGCCGATCAGGGCGGAGATCTCCTTGAAGGTGAGCACGACCTCATCCCCCGGCGACGCCGCCAGCAAGTCCACGATCGGCTGATAGCGGCTCGTTGTCTCTCTCGTGCGCTTGATTCGGCCCGGCATCATCTACCCCCAACCTAAAAAGCGGCGCAGGCGTACGCGCCACGCGGCCTCAAATGACTCAGGTTTGCGCTGCTCCTCACCAGAAGCGCTATGCATATCCGAAGTGGTCAATTCCGTCTGGTGGGCTTCGAGGCGTCCTAGCGCCGCGTCCCGCTCAGCCTTCACCTTACCGAGTTCCTCGCGCAAGTCGCCAATCTCGGCGATCAGTGGACGCAACCATTCATCTCGAATCATCTCAAGTGCCTGGGCGTCTGTCGCTGGGGTGATGATGGCAGCAGGCGCGGCAGTTGCTACAGCAGTTGCTACAGCAGGGTCGTTCTGTTTTTGTTCTGGTGAAACGACTCTGCCGGTCAGTTCTGCAAGCGCAGCAATATCCGTTAGTCTGACAAACTTTCCGCGCTTCTCGGCAGTTGCCGGCAGTTTGCCGTTCACAATCCAGAAGCGAATCGTTCTGGCAGAGATGCCGGTAGCTCTTGCGGCAGATTCGACCGTGACATATTGATCCATGTAGGGATATTACGTCGGCAACTGACACGAAGGCAAGTACCGCCCTACTCATCAGTCAGCATGCGCACTACGTGCAGTTTCGCGATGAAGATCGGCACCGTCGTCCAGCATTCGGTCGCGTGGAAGAAGCGCAGATCGAGAAAGGCCTTCGCCGGTGACGCGGGTTCTGGAGTCGAATAGGGAACGGGCGGCATGTGCGATTGGCGCAGGGTCGGTTTCGTTTCGTCGCGCGAAGGCCGAGTGACGCGACGGGCGATCGTCATGTCACTGTCATTGTCCCAGCCAGGACAAGGAAAACGGCGAGAAAGTGACGAGTGACACGACGGTGCGCAAACTCTGCGGAGATTTTCTTGCCGCCCTCTACCACACAATCAAAACAACAAGGGAATTCTTGGAAGTGATGTCACTCGCGTCACTACGAGAAACAAACGCCCGCGCTGCAAGGGAAAAGGGTAGTGACACGACGAGTGACGCGGCGCACACCGCGCCGCCCTCGCCCTCGCGCCGCCGATCGGGCCAAAGCCCCCCTGCGCACGCCAATGGCTATCGCGGTGGTCGTCTCGGCCTGCCCAATGGGCATGACGCCGATCGACAGCGACGATTGCGCGCCGAAGGGAGCAGACACGACCTGCTCGACGCGGCCAGGCGGGAGGCCCGAAAAGCGTCACAATGATCTGCTGACGCCGTTGGCATCACCGTATGCGCATATCGGCCCGATCGGCCCATCATCCCTGCGCGTCCTGCCGACCCACCGCGCTGCAATGCCGCTCGCCGCGTCGTCGACCGCGAAGCAGCGTTGAAGCAGCTGGTGACGAACCCCTGGCAACCATCCCTCGCGATGGAACCGTCGCTGGCGATCGCCCTCTTCCGGCCTCATTCTCCGACCACCGCACTGACTTGCTGCAATTCCGCGTCCGACTTGCTTGCTGGCCTCGCGTCCGCAGTGTGCCATGCATGCGCACGCGGTGACATGGCGCTCACCTGTCGCCCGCCCTTTGGGTTTTGCCAACGGTATCCGCTGTTTGGTATCCTCGTCGCGCGGGCAGAGACAATCAGATGCGAAAGGGAGGACAACAGATGGCGCTGTATTTGATTCAGGCGAGTTACACGGCGGAAGCGCTCGCGACGATGGCGAAAAATCCCCAGGATCGCACGCCTGGCGTCGCTGCTATGTTGGAGAAGTTGGGCGGACGGCTGTTGCACCTCTATTACGCCCTCGGCGACGATGACATTATCGTGATCGGGGAGTTGCCGGACGCCACCGCCGCCACTGCCGCCGCGCTGGCGGTCATCTCGGCGGGCCACATGAAGAGGTACAAGACGACCCCGCTTCTCACCGTCCAGGAAGCGATGGCAGGAATGCGCAAGGCAGGCGAACTGACCTACCAGCCGCCGAAGAAATAGTGTCGTCAAGACCCCGGCGTGATGCGCGGTGGGACTGTTCCGCCCTGCCCGCCCCACCGCGCCAACACCATGATGCGTCGCCTCGCACGTTCCCGATGCGGCGGTCACACGGTGCGATGTGGACGCGCTCACGCGGGAAGGCGTCGATCGCTTCCCGGTCGTCCTCGCCCTTGCCTTGAATAATGCGCAGCAGCCCCGGAACGAGTTCCCGCGCTGATTCACGGCGGCATCAGTCGAGCCGCACGATGACATCCTCGCCGTATCTGAGCGCATGCCAGATCTTGTCGGCGATGCGTCGCGTTATTCCCTCCGACTCCGCGCGCTCCCCTTCATTCTCGCCGATCACCTCATTCATCGCGAGATTGCGTCCCGTTCGCGCTGCGCTTGCGTTTCTGCATCTGCATATGCCAATCCCGCACCTTCGCCTTGGACGGTATCAGCGGGTTGGGGAGATCGCGGGCGGCGTAGTAGGTCTTCAGTGTATTGGCCCAGGGGCCAAGCGATGTAGCGGCCTCTTTAGATCTCCACGTTCCGCTCTCGATTCGTACCCCGACCGCGATCACCTGGTCGCGCCAGACCTTCTGCGCGGGTCGGTAGGTGAACGAGATGTCGTAGGTATGCCAGAGCCGGAACAGGCTCGCGACCGGTATCTTCGTGCGCTCATGCAGCCGCATCATAGCCGTAATCCGCGAAGTCGGTCGCGTGTGTATCGGCGAACAGGTGAACGACTTCATGATAGATCGTCTCCTGATTCCCTTCAATGCGAGCACGTAGTCCGCTCCCCGCTCGATCATCGTCTGGGCAATCGCCGTCTGGCAGCCCATCGCATCGATCGTCACGATGCATCCGTTGAGCATCAAGAGGTTGAGCAAGGCAGGCAGGGCCGTCATCTCGTTCGATTTCTCGTCCACGGCGATCTGGCCGAGGACAAGGCGACTGGCACTCGCCCAAGCACTGACTATGTGAACGGCGCTCTTTCCTGCTCCCCGATCATGCGAGCGGCGTACCGTCTTGCCGTCGCAGGCAACTACTGCCCCGTCGGTCATCGTGACGGTGGCGCGCACCCAATCGAGGAAGCAGCGCTGGGACTGATCGGGATCGAGGGCGGCGAAGACCCGTCCGAAGGTATCGTGGGAGCGGATGCCGTTGGGAAGATCGAGAAACGTGTCGAACCACTCCCGTTTAGCCTTGCCGTACGCTTCCATCGCCACCCATTCGCCGGCCCCACTGATGATGGCGCACAAGGCGATGGTGAGCAGATCGAGGAGGTGGTGACGCTTGGTATGATCAATGCGCGGATCGGTGCGGGTCGCGAAATGCTCAGCAATCGTGGAACCGGGTGACACCACCATACCCGCCTCCGGGTAACGAGCGATCAGCCGATTGCTCATTCTACCGAAGATCGCTCTTTTCAGATGCGATTGCCCTACGAGCAGGAGAGCGATATCCAGTGGCCGACATCGTCGGCACAAAGCCTACATGCCTACATCAGTTACGCGCCGATTGCCGGCAAGATAACCATGTCGCGCTCGGTGCAGATCGTTGGGCCGACAGGCGGACGGAGCCATTGCGGAACTGGATGCGGCGGATCTCCGCTCGGGTTAGCGTGCCCCAGTCCGGAGAATCCATGGAAACGGCAGGGATTGACCGTGACCACCTCCGGTGTGGACACGGGCCGTAACCGGCGCTCGCCACAGCGTGCAGATTCCGTTGGACGTCTGGACGTTCCACCGGAGCGGCGGTCGTCGCGTCCGTGTCATGCTGTTCAAATCGTATGGCACACCCGCCAGCACTGGGCGCAGCGGTGAAGTGAATGTGCCGCCCGGTCTCGTTGGGGCGCTCCGTCCGGAGCGAACCGGGCCGGACGCGGCCATCACTTGACAGAGACTGCATGAGATGTATGAATGATTTCAACTAGGGATGTAGAAGGCGTGAGAAGGACTTGTTGCAGGACGCATGGTTCTATGGTATAAGGAATGGCGGGCCGAAACGCGCTCGCACGAAACGGTGCGGGCCAACGCCCGAATAGCGAGGTGATCGACATGGCACGAAAGCTGACGCGTGAGATGCCCAGGAGTGGCGGAAATGGAGGTGAGAAAGGAATGGAATTGCGCGCATTGACGGTGCCGCAGACGGCGCGTGTGATTGGCATCGGTGAGACGTTGGCCTATCAGATGGCCAATGATGGCCGTCTCCCGGTCAAGCGAGTTGGTCGACGCCTGCTCGTGCCGCGCGACGCGCTTGAGCGCTGGCTGGACACGCCCGACGAATCGCTGCACCCCGTTGCCAACAGCGAAACCGTGCGCACCGACGCACAGGAGGAAGAGCAATGACATGACAGCGTATCGACGATTAACGCAGAAGAGCGGCCCCCCGCGAAGGAAAAACCGCTCTTCGTTCTCAACACCTCACCCGAAGGAGGGTGCATCGTGATTTTACCTTACTATGACAGCAAAAACAACCCCGGCGACCGGCAGGTGCCCGATGACGAACACGCGGGTGCCGCGACGTCCGAGTGGGTGCCCGGCAGCGCCGACGCTTATCGCCGCACCCGCCGCGACTACGCGATCGAAGGGGACTGGTTGGCCGAGGAGCCGCCCTGCCCGGAGCGGGTCGCGTTCCTGCGCTGGCTCGGCCCCGAGGGCGCGCGGCCCTGCAATGTCCACAAGGACGAGGGCGACGAGGAATGATCGATCCGCCGCTCCGCGCGGTCGCCGACGACCTCCATCGCCACGGCATCGCCACCTTCCCCTGCAGCGAAACCGCCAAGCATCCCGACCTCGGCGTTAAACGGCCCGGCGAGGACGGTCGCTGCATCCCGCGCTGGTCGCGCGCGTTTTATCCCGACGGCTTGCCGACCGACGATCAGCACCGGGCAAACTGGCGCGCCGCCGGGGAACGGGGCGTGCGCGGCTTTGCCGCCTGCGGCCTGATCCGGCCCGGGCAGGCCGGACGTCTCATCTCCCTGGATTTCGACCTCGCCGACGCCTTCGCCGCCTTCCTCGGTTCGCTCGATCCCGCGCAGCGGCGGCTCGTGGAGAGCCTGTACCGCGAGCGGTCGCAGCGCAAGGGGAACACGCACCTCGCCTGCTTCATCGACGACCCGCCCCGCTCCTTCTGCCCGGCGCGCACGGGCGCGCGCGCGGTGATCGTCGAGATCCGCGGCGCGGGGGGTGGATTCATCTTCGCCCCCTCGACGGGCTATGAGCGCGTTTCCGACATCCCGATTTGGGACGCGCCGCACATTACCACCGACGAGTACGAGGCGCTGATGGCGGCGCTCTTCGCCCTGAACGAGTATGTCGCGCCGGCGCCGATCTGGACGCCGACGCCGCGCACTTTCGGCATTGATACCGACGGCGACCGGCCCGGCGACGAGTACAACCGCACCCACGGGCAGCAGGACGTCGTCGACCTCCTGGTCGGCGCCGGCTGGCAGGTGGTCGGCAGTCACGGCGACTGCGTCCAACTCCGGCGGCCCGGCAATCCCCGGAGTGCGTCCAGCGGCAGCGTTGACCCGAACGGCGTTTTCGTCTGCTGGTCGCAGGCCGTCCCCGATTTCGAGCAGGGGCAGCCCTACGCGCCCTTCGCCGTCTACACAGTGATCAATCACGGCGGGGATTTCTCCGCCGCAGCCCGCGCCATCGGGCGCAAGAATAACGAGGTAACGTTCTATGGATTCGCACGCTAACCCACCAACCGACCGACCATTGGCCACCGTCGCCCTCGCGGCGCCGCCCGTCGTGGACGGCTCCTTCGACGAGCGCCTGAGCGACCTGGGCGATCTGAAGCGGCTCGAAGCCGCGCATCGCACCACGCTCGCCTGGTGCCTGGAACGCAAGAACTTCCTCGTCTGCGCGAACAATCTCTGGCGCGAGGACGATCACAACGCCGGCTTCCGCGCCGCGAGGGGCCTGGCGCAACTGCTCGCGGACGAAGCCGCCGCCGAGCCGGACACCGGGCGCAAGCAGGCGCTGCAGAAGCGCGCCAAAGCCGCACTGCGCCTGACGAGCATCACGAGCAAAGGCAATGCGCTCAAGGGCATGCCGGGCATCGTCGTGCGCGAGGAGCGTTTCGATCATCCCGTCCGCACGCGCGGCCTGCTGCACTGCGCCAACCGCGTGGTCGTCGATCTGCGCACGGGGGCGGTGCGCCCCAGCGTGCCGAACGATTACTTCATGAAGATCACCGGCGCGGCGTACGTGCCCGGCGCGCCGGCGCCGCACTTCGCGCAGTTCCTGCTCAGTTCGTTCGCCGGCGACGTCGAGGTGATCGACTATCTGCAGCGTCTGGTCGGTATGACCGCGCTCGGCGACCCGAAGGAGCGCGTCCTGATCTTCAGCAACGGCGGCGGCACCAATGGGAAAGGGACGTTCGACAAAGCGATCAGCCGCACGCTCGGCACGTACGCGCAGGCGACATCGCCCGCCGTGCTGATGACCAAGCATCACGGCGGCGGCCCGAGCCCCGAACTGATGCGCCTCAAGGGCGTGCGCGCCGCCTTCGCCAGCGAGTCCCGGGAGGGCGACACGCTGGATACCGCGGTCGTCAAGCGCCTCTCCGGGAATGACACGATCACCGCGCGGCCCTTGTACGGCGGGGAGATCGAGATCGCGCCGACCTGGCCGATCTGGCTGGCGACCAACACCTTGCCGTGCATCACCGACACGACGCATTCGATCTGGACGCGCGTCAAAGTGATCAACTGGCCGGTGCAGTTCCTGACGCCCGCCGAGGCGGCGCGGCTGCGGCCCCAGCCAGCGCTGGGCGAGAAGCCGCTGCCGCTGATCGACAAGGAGCTTGAAGACAAGCTCGCCGCGGAGGTGGACGGCATTTTGCAGTGGATTATCGAGGGCGCGCAGAAGTACCTGGCGGACGGCCTGCGCGAGCCCGAGTCGGTGCGTCGCGCCGGTTTGCAGTACCGCCAGGAGCAGGACTCGGTCGCGGCGTGGGTGGACACCTGCTGCATCCTCAACCCGTCGGATTCCACCCCCTACGCCGTCTTGCGCACCAGCTACGTCGCCTACTGCCGCGGCGAAAATATCATGGCGCTGGGCCGCGGTCGCTTCATCGTCGCGCTCGGCGGCTTCGGGATGGCCAAGACGCGCGGCACGGGCGGGATGCGCAAGTACAGCGGCGTGCGGCTGCCGACGGAGTACGAGTAGCTTTGGTGACCCGGGGAGTGACATCTTGGGCGAGCGGATGTCACTCCCGTTTCTCCTTGTGGCACAAGGGTTGGCGACGGCAAGTGACGCGGTGACACTCGGATGCGGGAAAGTTCTCCCGCTTTTCTGTCGCCGCGTTTCTCCTTTTTCTCCTCATTTTTCCCATCATCAAGTGTCAAGATGTCACTACGAGGAGGCAACCCTTGCGCCACAAGGAGAAACCGCAGTGACACTTCGCGCGGAAGATGTCACTGCGCGGTCACCGGCGTCACCGCGCCGCCCCCAGGACGATGGCCGCCCTCACCCTCGCGTCGCCGAGCGCGCCGAGGAGTCGGGCCAGACGTACAGCGGATATGTTGCCTTACCGCCCATAGGAGTAGATACTCTGTGTCGTCAGGCGACCCGCGCACCGCGACGTGATGGGCGGGGAGACTGGCACCGCGATGGGGAATGCCGCGCTGCGTTTCCGGCTGTCGCCGCTCACC
>JAABUL010008481.1_pt1 | contig 10420 bp, 13 predicted proteins | sample 5559151 | NCBI WGS metagenome assembly JAABUL01 (sample SAMN10711876, study PRJNA513368) | rock metagenome | isolation source: Antarctica rocks | place: Antarctica: Victoria Land, Pudding Butte sud | reverse complement strand
GACCGAGCGAGAAGACCTGGAAGCCGCCGCTGTCGGTGAGGATGGGCCCGTTCCAGCCCATGAAGCGGTGCAGGCCGCCGAAGCGGGCCACGCGGTCGGCGCCGGGGCGCAGGCTCAGGTGGTAGGTATTGGCAAGGATGATCGAGGCCCCCGCGGCGGTCAACTCATCAGGCGTGAGCGTCTTGACGGTGGCCTGCGTACCCACGGGCATATAAATGGGCGTCGGTACGTCGCCGTGCGGCGTGCGCACAACGCCGGCCCGCGCGCCGGTGCGCGCATCGGTCGCCTGCAGGGTGAACGAGAAGGCTGTAGTATCTGTAGGAGGGGTGAAGGATATAGCCATACACAACTGTTGTCGCATATCGGGCACGATGCTGCAATACCTGTGGGTCTGCTGGTCCGCCGTTGCGCTCCTTATCGGTTGAGGTTGCGTACGATCGTCTCCATGGGTAGAAATAGACGGGTTTGTTGGTCGAGCAAAACCCTGAACCCGTACCGTTCGTAAAACCCGCGTGCGGCCTCATCCTTCGCGTCGACCACGACCATCGTGGAGGCAATTTCCTCGCTAATGCGCAGGCTACGCGCAAAAGCGTCGAAGAGAAGGCGTCCGCCGAGCCCTTGGCCCCGATATCGGTGATCAACGGCAAGGCGTCCGATGAGGGTTGCCGACACATGCGGATAGCGCGGCAGTTTCCTCGTTATGTCATCGGGAAGGTCGACAAAAGAGATAGCGGTCGATGAAAGCGTATAGTATCCGGCAATCGTCGTGCTTCCCAGTGGAACGAGCACATAGACAGTTGTCAGCCGCCTGCGCACGTCCTGACTTGCTTGCCTGTGTAGATAAAGATCCAATGGTTCGACGCCGGACACAAAAGCAGTTCGCTCGTGTGTGCGATCAAGGCGCTCAACGATGTAGCCCGACGTATCGACCATTATGAACCCAACTCCTCGTCATCGTCACCGGTTTTCACGAGGCCCGTCACGCGTCCGTAGCGACGCAGCCCTTCACGGAAAGCTGGGGTCGGCTCCGGCGGGTTCAAGAGAGCATCCGCGACAAGCAAACTATCCCGCGGACTAAGCGCTATGACGTCACTGTCTCTCACCGTTTCCGCGGCTAGCCACTCCAAACTTTGACTGATGAAGTCGGCCAGGGGCAATCCACGCCGTACGGCAGCCTGCTCCAGCAGCTCTTTCTGCTCGCTGGTCACAAGAGCTTCGATACGCTCACGCCCGTTGCTATCGGTGCGATTCGTCGCTGTGGTTTGCATGATCGATTCCTTCCTTGCTCATATCTATACACCACTCCTTGTATCGTAGCATCACGGACATGTCCCTACGAGCAGATACCTCTACGGTACAGCCAAATGCCAGCCGCAGGGATAGGTTGTGAGCATCGAACGCCTGCTCCTCGATACAGCCTTCACGCGGTCATGACCCGTAAGTGCCCGCGCTCCTCGCTCTTGGGTCGCGCTACGATGGTGATGTCCGTGTCCAGTGCGATCAGCAAGCGGAACAACCGTTCGAGTGAGAACCCGTTGAAGTAGCCGCGCAGGAGAGCAGAAACCTTGGGTTGAGCGATACCCAGGAGCTCAGCGGCCTGCGTTTGCGTCAGGCCACGCTCCTCGATGATGTCCACGAGGCGGCTGACCAGTTGCGCCTTAGCCAGCGCCTCCTCTGGCTCCGCAATGCCCAGGTCGGCGAACACATTGCCGCTGCTCGGGGTAATGATCGTGTTCTCGCTCATTAGCTTTTATCCTCCTCTGGAATGAATCGTCTGCCCGGTGATCCACTCGCCCGCGTCGCTCACAATGCTTCGTAGAGTTAATTTTAGCGCTTGGAGCAGCTATAGGGGCAACCGAAGACCCTGATCAGTTGCCAATTCAATTCGATGAGTGTTTTTTTGGATAATCTGAATTAGTACTAATCTGTATGGTGCAATCAGCGAGCGGTCTCCTGTATAACCTGGAGCAGTCGGCATTGACGCTTCGCCGCAAGGTTTTCGCCGACTTCATCAAGGTCGAGAACGTTGTCAACTTGGCCGAATTCAAGCTCTTCCGGAACGTGCGAGTTCCAACTTGTGTCATCACGCTGCGAAATGAGGAACCTGACGGCGAGCCATTTTGGTATATATGCCCGAAACCGCAGCGCACGAGCGAGGACCAATATCGTATCACCATCGATCCTCAAGATGTGCATCTTGTGTATCCCGACGACCTCTTTGATGAGCCTTGGATATGGTCCGTACTCATGTGGGGCGGGAATCGCGACCGTGTCCTGATCCAAAGGCTTAGCCAGTACCCCAACCTAGAGCGCTTAAGAAAAGAAGGGGTGGTCAGCACACGCCGAGGCTTCTATCGAGGGGATAAGCAGAAGAAAGTCGAAAATTTGGAGGGATGGCGAGCATTCGAGGGCGCCGAATTCCCAGGATCATTCAGTGTGAAGCTCGATGCCGATAGCCTACCCACTCTCGATGATCCATATGTACACTCGAGAGACTCATCGAGTGTTGAGTCATTCAAATCACCTCAGGTAGTAATTAAGACTAGCTGGGTTCGTAGCGCGTTTCGTTTCCAGGCTCGCTTCATTGATACGAACCCTGATATTGGAGGTGTGATTTGTTCTCGGAGTGTGGTTAGTGTTCACGCCAAGGATGAACGCCGCGACCTGCTAGAGGCGTGTACGACCGTCTACAACAGCAGTTTCGCTAACTATTATCTCTTCTTAACGAGTGGCCGCTTGGCTTTCGATCGCTCGGAGCCGAACATGGAGGACCTACGCAGGCTTCCCATACCCCCAGTGAGTGCGGGTATCCTAGATGACCTTACTAGCCTTGAGGATGTAGACAGGCGCACACTGGAACTCTTCGCGCTCGGGGAGGCGGAGGAGATACTGGTTGACGATTTCTCCCAGATCACTCTCCCAGATTACAAGCGCGCGAACAGTTCGAATGGTCGATCACCGACACATCGACGAAATCGGGGCGATAGTGACCGGCAAGTTGAGCCTGAGCTTAACGCCTATTGCACAGCCTTTCGAAGGGTTTTGACGGCTGCATACGGCGAGAATAAACCTATCGGCGCCGTTATTTTTGGCGAAGATGCTAGAGATCGACTCCCCGTTCGCATGGTTTCTATCTATCTCAACGTGCCGAACATACCACCGGTGCGCATCGAGCCACTACACGAAGATTTACAAGAGCGATTGCGACAATTCTACGATGCTTCGACCAAGGGCGATAGCCTGCGGTTTTCGTATGGACGATGTGTCAGGACGTATGATCCTTTTGAGCCGCAGATGCCTGCTGGACAACAGGCGCTTGTCGTCAACATCATCAAGCCCGATCAAATTCGCTACTGGACACGTTCGATGGCGCTACGAGACGCAGACGATGTGGCAGCGGACCTCATGACTTGGGGTAGTGCATCGGAGCAATCGATTGGTCAAGCAGGGGAGGTCCTGGTTGGCTAGGGGTCAGACAATCTTTGAACGCCGCTTTGGTCAACCTCCTGGCGTCGCTGAACTCGTCAAATTGTGGAACAACGACTTGACAACAAATCTCTTGCGTGTCGTGTGGACAGCCTACGATCAGCTCCACGGAGATTTCCTGCGCCACATTTCGTGGGACGAAAACTACGATGACTTGGAGAGATCAATCACCCAAGCGCTTGAGCCGGCGATGCAGCAGGTGATGGACAGCTTCATACCATGCTTTGTCCAGCACAGCCCTCGTGAGCGCGAGTCTAGACTCGTACGTGGTCAACCACCAGAATATGACATTGCTTTTGTCTGGCACGAGGATAGGAGGATTATGTGGCCGTTAGAGGCTAAGGTAATCCAATCGGATACAGACACGCGCTTGGCAGACTACATAGATACGATCAATCAACGCTACCTCCAATGTAGGTATGCCCCGTTCTCTAATGGTGGAGCAATGTTAGGCTACCTAAAGGCCGGCAGAGCTCCAGTAGTGATGCACACTATTGAGGTGAGGCTAGGGCAGCATCTGACGCAGCATCCTGAATTCATGACGCGCAGTCACAAAACATCCGATCATATACGCACAGTACCCAGCGGGAAAAATTACCCCATCCATTTTCGTTGTCACCACCTAATACTCCAGATGTAAGTTGCAAGGGCTCCAGGGCTCATGAATTATTGGCCTGCGCCATCGTCGCATTGTCGGTTAGCGATGGACACCGCTGGTGATCGTAACGTAGCCACCGTCGATAATCAGGTCGCGCGGGCCGTTACACGCGAAGGGCGCCGAGGCGTCGGGGGGGCGCACGGCAGCGGCGCGCCGCGACGATGTGGCCCTGAACCTGACGTGGCGTCAGGACCAAAAGGCACATGACGCAACCCGCTGCCCGTATCCGAACCCATCGTCTCCCGCGTGTCACCGCTTCCTCATTGCCGCCATTGCATGAACCATCCCGACAGACGTACGCTTTCATCTCGGCTAGTATAGACTCCTCGACACGCCCGCACAAGATGCCCACCCCACAGCGCGACCCAGTTGTTCCAGCGGTATTCACCCGCCACGTGAGTGGATCGTCTGCCCGGTGATCCACTCGCCCGCGTCGCTCGCCAGGAAGACGGCCAGGCGCGCGGCGTCCTCGGGCCGGCCCAGGCGCCCGCGTCCCGTGTCACGCCTGATGGTGGTTTTGAGGTCCTCGGTCATCCAGCCGGTGTCAGTCGCGCCGGGGTCAATCGCGTTGACCGTGATGTTCTTGGCAACGACCTCGGCCGCGAGCGTGCGCGTGAAGGCCTCGACCGCGCCCTTGGTCGCCACGTAGGCCAGTTCGTGCGGCATCGGCCCGACGCTCTGCCCCGACGACAGGTTGATGATGCGCCCGCCCGGCTCGCCACTGTAGCGCCGCGCGAATAGGACCGAGAGCAGCGCCATGGCCCGTACGTTCACGGCGTAGTGCGCGTCGAGCGTGGCGGCGTCTAGCGCTTCGTAGCCGTCACGGGTCGAGTGCGCGGCGTTGTTGACCAGGATCGCGGGCGGCCCGAGCCGCTCCGCCGCGGCGTCCAGCACCCGCACGGGAGAATCAGGGAGGGACAAGTCGATCTCTAGCCCGACCGCGCGCACGCCCATGGCGTGCAGTTCGCCTTCCAGCGCGACGGGACCGTCTGCGTCCGCGCCATGTGGTTGCGCGTGGTCGTAGGCTTGCCAGTGCGTGAACAGGATGCCGGCGCCCTGGGCGGCGAGTGCGCGGCAGATCGCGGCGCCGATGCCATGCCGCCGGCTCGCGCCGGTGACGACGGCGACCCGGCCGGTCAGGTCGATGGGGAACGCGGGTACTACAACGGGCGATTGACTCATCTCGGATACTCCTTCGTGGTGACTGGACGACTGGACGGCGCCAGGAAACAGTGGCGTTATAGGGGTGGCGGCTTACGGCAGGCACAAAAAAACCCGGAATGGTTAGCCCTCGTACTCGCCCCACTCCTCACGCAGCACGGCGCAGACCTCACCGATGCTGGCGTAGGCGGCGAGCGCCTCTTTCAGCAGCGGGAGCAGGTTCGTGGTCGAGCGCGCGGCGGCGCGCACCGCGTCAAGGCACGTCCCCACGCGCGCGTTATCACGCTCCGCGTAGACGCGCCGCAGCCGCGTGACCTGGCTCTCCTGCACGGCGGGATCGATGACGAAGGGCGCGATCTTTTGCTCATCGGACGTGCGATACGTATTGACGCCGACCACAGCCTGCGCGCCGTCCTCGATGCGCCGCTGCGTGGTATAGGCGCTCTCCTCGATCTCGCGCTGCTGAAAGCCCTGCTCGATCGCCGCCACGGCCCCGCCCAACTTATCCACGCGCGCGATCAACGCCTCGGCGCGCCGCTCCAACTCGGACGTCAGCGCCTCAATGTAGGGTGAACCGCCAAGTGGGTCGGCCACCGCTGTCACGCCCGTCTCGTTGGCGATAACCTGCTGCGTGCGTAGGGCCAGCGTCGCCGCCTCGACGGTGGGCAGTGAGAGGGCCTCGTCGTAGCCGTTGGTGTGCAGGCTCTGCGTCCCCCCGAGCACGGCGGCGAGCGCCTGCAGCGCCACGCGCACGACGTTGTTGAGTGGCTGCTGCGCCGTGAGGGTCGAGCCGGCCGTCTGCGTGTGGAAGCGCAGCATCATCGCGCGCGGGTCGGTCGCGCCGAAGCGCTCGCGCGTGATCTTGGCCCACAAGGCGCGCGCGGCGCGGAACTTGGCGACCTCCTCGAAGAAATCGTTGTGCCCATTAAAAAAGAAACTCAGGCGCGGGCCAAACTGGTCGATGCTCAGGCCGGCGCTCTGGGCGGCCTCGACGTAGGCGATGGCGTCGGCCAGGGTGAAGGCGAGCTCCTGCACGGCGGTCGAGCCGGCCTCGCGGATGTGGTAGCCGCTGATGGAGATGGTGTTCCACTGCGGCAGGTGTTCGCCGCAGTAGGCGAAGATGTCGGTGATCAGGCGCATCGACGAGCGCGGCGGGAAAATGTAGGTACCACGCGCGATGTATTCTTTGAGGATGTCGTTCTGGATCGTCCCGCCCAGCTTGTCGGGCGCGACGCCCTGTTTCTCGCCGACGAGCTGATAGAGCAGCAGCAAGAGAGCGGCGGTGGCGTTGATGGTCATCGAGGTCGTGACCTCACCGAGAGGGATGCCGTCAAAGAGCGCCTCCATGTCGGCCAACGTGTCGATATGCACGCCGACGCGCCCAACCTCGCCGGCGGCCTTGGGGTCATCCGACGCATAGCCGATTTGCGTGGGCAGGTCGAAGGCCACGGAGAGCCCCATCGTGCCGCCGGCGAGGAGCGTCTTGTAGCGCTTGTTGCTCTCCTCGGCCGAGCCGAAGCCGGCGTACTGGCGCATCGTCCAGGTGCGCTTACGGTAACCCTCAGGGCGCAGGCCGCGCGTGTAGGGGTACGCGCCGGGGGGTGGAGGCGTCGGCGCCGCGCCCTCGGTATAGAAAGGCTGCAAGGGGATTCCGGACGGGTTCAACAGCGGGTCAGTAGATGGTGTGCTCATGGGCGGCCTCGGCTTCTCTATCTTGTCGGAACATATGTACTCTTAATCGTAACCCTTCCGCCGACTTCGCGTATCGCGTCGCCCCCGCCCTAGTAGCCCGTCAAGCGAATTATGGACAGTTGCCGTCCCCTGCTGCACGGCGATTTAACTGTCAAGACGACGCGTGACGCACTACTAGGCTCTCTCCTCGCCCCCCCCCGCCCATGGCTGACTGGCCCCTCGGCTGCGGCCGACGGTCCAGCGCGCCTCCGGGGGAGCCTGGGGAGATGCCTCCCCCCAGACCCCCGCCAAACAGACCGTGTGGCCGATAGTGGAGAGGGTACCGGTGAGCGAGTCAGCGTTAGTGGACACCGTTGGTGTGACAAACAGACGCGTCGCGCGGAGGGGCTGCGGGAACGTGGAGACCGCAGGCAGCCTCCTATTTCCAGGCCCTGTGGCTCCCGAGACGAGCGTATGGCGGGGGTCTGGGGGGAGGCATCTCCCCAGGCTCCCCCGGAGGCGCGCTGGACCGTCGGCCGCAGCCGAGGGGCCAGTCAGCCATGGGCGGGGGGGGCGAGGAGGAGAAACAGATTAGGTAGCCATGGGCCATGTACCGTGTACAGTGGGAGTATTGTCCTATGGCGGGCGTGAGCCGGCAGCGTCAATAGTCTGATAGAAGCCTCATACATCTACGAACAGTCCCACGGTTTCACAAGTCGCATCGGCCGCGTCGCGTGGCGCCGCCGATGACCGGCAGAGGATGGCGCGCATGCAGACGGATCAGAGGGCCGAGGCAAGAACGAGGAGCATGGCTCCCGACGCGGCGGCGACATGGCAGGGCGAAGGAATCACACCGGATGTCGTCGAATCGCTGCCGATTGGGGTGCTGCGACTCAGCCCAGCCGGTGTTGTCTTGACGTGCAACAGGGCGGCCTGCGCGATCCTGGGCCGCGCGTACGCGGAGTTGCGCGGCAGGGCGCTGTTCGATATGGGCTGGAGCCTTGTCGACGGTGATGGACAACTCCTCTCCGTCGCCGCGCTACCCGTGGCGCGTGCGCTCACCGGCGGTCGCGCCGCATATATCGACCAGTCGTTCGTCCTCGACATGCCGGTCAACGCCGATGACGTTACCATCGCGCGCTCGATCATCGACCTGGGGCACAACTTTGGTATGGGTGTCGTGGCCGAAGGCGTAGAGCATTTATCTATCCTCGACCAACTGGCCGATATGGGCTGCGACCTGGCGCAGGGTTACTACTTGAGCAAGCCCATCCCGGCGGCCGACCTTACCGCGTGGGTATACGACCGCGAGCGGCGTAAGGCCAGCTAATTGGGCGATGGGCGATGGGCGATGGGCGATGGGCGATGGGCGATGGTAAGACGCTGACGCCCGCTTGGCTGTTATCCTGTTAGTTATGCCGACAACCAACCAACCATCGCCCATCGACCATCGACCATCGACTCCGTTCGGCGCATTGTGGGACCTCGACGGGACGCTCGTCGATACCGAGGCCAACCACTACGCCGCGTGGCGCGCGCTTGTACAAGAGCATGGGCGTGATCTCTCCTATGAGGATTTCCGCCCGACCTTCGGCCTGCGCAACGACGATGTCCTGACGCGCTACCTCGGCTTCGCGGACGATGCCGCGGCGCTTGCCGCGTTGAGTGAGCGTAAAGAGGAGTTGTTCCGCGCCTCCTTGCGGCGCGACGGGGTGCGGACCCAGCCGGGCGCGCTTGACCTGATCGCGCATCTGCGGGCGCTCGGTGCGCGTCAGGCCGTCGCCTCCTCGGCCCCGCCCGCCAACATCACGCTGATCGTGCGCCTGCTGGGGCTGGAGGGCGCCTTCGACGCCGTTGTCTCGGGCGAAGAGGTGGCGCGTGGCAAGCCCGCGCCTGACATCTTCCTGCGCGCGGCCGCGCGGATTGGGCTGGAGCCGGGGCGCGCGGTCGTGCTGGAAGATGCTCCAGCGGGGGTGGCCGCGGGCAAAGCGGCCGGCTGCAAGGTCATCGCCCTCGTCGCCGGCTTCCCAACTGAAGCCCTCTCCTCCGCCGACCTCGTCGTGGGCGACTTCGCGGACGTTCTCTGGGCCGCTAATCGCTGGGAGCGGTTCCTGACGGCGTGACGCAGCCTCTGCTTAGGGCGACAGCCGCGCCATAGGCCACGGCCCCTCCCGTCACATTAGGACGAGCACCCATTGCAGCTCCGTCCCCACCAGATGCGTCGCCCCCTGCAACTCCCCATTCAACACATCTGACTAGCGTGCCGAGGCCACTCATCGCATCGCCGGGCCAAATCGCGCTCAATGACCCAGCAGGGTTAAGCCTATGGCGCGGCTGGCCATCGCCAAAATTATGAGGATCACTCCATTGAGGCGCCACTGCCACGGCTTCCATGTAGCCGATTTCTTGGGACGATTGCGGGGAAAGTAGCACCATCCCAAGATGCCCGGCATGGTGCGACCGAGAGCGATTTCCCATGCGCCGTAGACCGCGAATACGGCCGCCGCCACGAAGAGGGCAATCGCGCCGACGATAGCCAGACCCGTCACTTGACCGCCGCGCGCGGTGTACTCCGCCGCGTATCTGATCAGTGCATAGTCGTCGGTCATTTGCCGCAAGTATAGCATCTAATCCTTGCGGCCACCCTAATTCTTGTTGCTTTGTTGAGGGCTCACGTTAGAGACTTGATAACGCGCTAATGACGAGAACGAACACCGCGCCTAAGCTAAGGCCGCCAATGATCAGTAGAACTCGCAGCGTGACACCCGCCCCTTCTGCGCCGTGCTTGATCATCCCGTGCGCCTGTAATACGGTGACCGTGCGTACCATCGCGCGAGGCGGGCGTCTACCCACATCGCGCTGCCGACCGCGAGTACGAGGGGCGCACCGATGACCAACCCATTGACGCCTACGGCGGGCCAGCCAGCTCCCAGGGAAAAGCCAGACAGGTTGAGGCGCGCCACGAGCACACCCGTCAGCACGATGGCGACATTGAACCCGAGGCTGGCCACGGTATAGCGCCGCACCCATGCCCGTTCGTCCATCACGCGCATCCCCTCCATGAGGAAAGCACAGCCGAGCGTCACTCCGTTGCGTAGACCGAGGCCAAGGCCGGCAAAAAGCCCCAGGTAGCAGCCATAGGCGAGGCCGATGGGCGTGCCGTCGGGGCTGACCGAGAGGAGCACGACGGCCGCCCCGTAGATCATGCCGAGCACGGCCCCCAGACCGCCGCTCCACAACATGACGCGACCAAGCGTGGACAAGAGCAATCGGACAGCCATCCCACGTCTTCTCCCCCGACGCATCCCGCGCTGGCCCCTAGGCGCTTGTCATAGCGACATCGACAAAAAATTGTCTATGCGGCGAGACCCAAGTCCGTGAACAGGGTCTGCATGTCCTTGCGCACCGTTTCGTAATGCTCGTCGATAGGACTCCAGGTCTTCG